>Ga0114951_10004177_pt1 | contig 14310 bp, 12 predicted proteins | sample AM7aDNAmetaG_FD_88677 | JGI IMG/M metagenome (GOLD analysis project Ga0114951, IMG submission 88677) | Freshwater microbial communities from Finland to study Microbial Dark Matter (Phase II) - AM7a DNA metaG | ecosystem: Environmental > Aquatic > Freshwater > Lake | place: Finland: Lake Alinen...
TGAATCGGGTGCCCGCAAAGTCGGCACGCGCGAGATGGGCGACGCGATCGCAGCGGTCGTGTAGAAAACTGCGGAGCCGCGGGCGGGAAACTCAGGCTTTAAATTTCGAGGGCGGTCACGCCGCCCGCCCGCCGGCTTATCGGCCGGCCGGATAGCGCTGGTTGATTTGCTGCAGCAATTCTTCGGCATCCGCCCGCAGCTTCGCATCCGCATTCGGGCGTAACAACGGTGCCAGCGTTTGCCGGGCGGCCGCGGGGTTCCGGGTGCGGAATTGGAATTGCGCGAGCGTAAACTGATGCGAAAGTTTTTCCGGCTCCAACTCGATGGCGCGCTGCAGGTGCTGGCCGGCGTCGGCCAGATGCTCGCCCTGCACCATCTCGAAAAAACCAAACAACTCCTGCGCCGGCCCGAAGTCCGGCATCAGCGCGACCGATCGCTGAAGCTCACCGCGGATATCCGCCGCCTGCGATTTTTTCAGCCGGGCATACCGGTCCTGGCTGTCGGCCGTGGCACGAAATTCCTCCGAGGCGCAGAGGTAGTAAGTCAGAAAGCTGGTGGAACCCAGCCGTATGGCCGCCTGCAAATGGCTTAAGGCCGTCGCGTGCTGCTCGCGCTCGCTGGCCAGCCAGCCCAGACCTTCCTCCGGAAGCGGGCTGGCCGGGGCCAGCTTTTGCGACTGGATAAAACGTGCTTCGGCGGCATCAAGCTGCTCAATCCGCAGCAACTCATCGCCGAGCCGGAAATAAACTTCCGCCGCGGTGACGTGACGCGTGGCCAGGCTGATCGGCGCGGAAATATCCGAGGTCAGGGCCAGGTCAACCGGCGAAAAAACGCCGCGTTCCAGATAGCGGTGCAGCCCGATTTCCACGGCCAGCAAGCCGGTCTGCATGACATTGGTGAAGGCCTCCACCGGGAGCTGGCCCTGGCGCAACAGGGCGGTGAATTGTCCGAAGCGGGCGCGGTATTGGCCGTTGTCGCCCGCCATCAGGAAATGGGTGAGCAGCCACGATTCGGCATAGAACGTCCCCTGCCGCTCGCGTTCATTGTATTGCGGCGAACCATTGGTGACGGCAAACAACTCGCTCAACGGCATGAACGATTTCTCCTGCAACGTTTGCAGGTGTTCGGCGATGGGATTGGCGATGCGCGCGCTGCGGCCCGTCGTCTCGAAAGTCGAATAAACCTCCGCCATGCCTTCTTTTAGCCAGAGCGGCCAGATCTGGTCGTTGCGCCGGAACAGCAGGTGGGTGTATTCGTGGAAGATGACTTCCATGCCCGTTTCCGCCGCGCCGGCTTCCGGCAGGGAGAGGACGATGAGATTTTCGTCGATGCCGTGCTGGAAGAAAGCCGCCAGACTTCTGGGCTTGCCTTGGTAGAGCGGCAGAAACGGCTGCATGGATTCGCGGTCGGGAAAGGCGATCACCACGATGGGCGGCGACTCCAGGGCTTGCGGCCCGGCAAGCTGGGCATAGGCCTTGCAAAACTGTTCCAGCCGTCCGGCGAGTTTGTAAACTTCCTGCGGGAGGCCGCAACTGTAGATGTTGAAGTGTGCCGTGCGGGTCTCGAACCAGCGCCTTTGCTCCAGGGGAACATCCTCCCCGGGGGCGGCGATGCTGCAAAACACCGATCCCCAAAGCGCGGCCACAATCCAGAGCGGACAACGGAACATAGGCAGACGCACCTTAAGGCATTGCCCGAGAAATGTCATTTAGGAATGCCGGGTCGCGGATCCAAACCACGAGGCGGCAATCCAATGGCGCCCGCCGCAACCGTTCACGGATGTATCAGGCGGAAGTAACCGTCACCAGTTGTCGTCGGGTAAGCAACCTGGTAATTGGTGCCGACGATGGCGACGGCATTGGTCACGTTCACCCAGTTCGGGGAAGCCAGGTTGGTTTTCTGCTGGAGATAAAATCCGGCGAGCAAAGTCGGCCAGGAGAATGCCAGCGTGCCGGCCACGGGGTTGGGACTGCAGGCGAGAACTTGATTGGTCGGGACGAGCGAGGCGGTGCCGGCAAAAAATTCCACATCGTCAATGTTCCAGCCGGAGTAGGCAAAGACTCCGGCTTTGGTTTGATAGCCCCAGCGCACATAAACCGTGGCGTGATTGTCGGCGACCGCGGAAATGTCGTAATGATGATTGCCCCAGGAATTTTCCGCGATGACGTCGAGACCGGCGTTGCTCCAGACCGGCGTCCAGGTCGTGCCGTTGCTTGAAACCTCAATCGTCGCATACGCGAACGCCTGCATGTCGGAATTGAGCCAGCGCGAGAACCCGAGGCTCGTGTTTGTGCAGCCGGTGAAATTCAGCGGGCCCGCAGTCAGATAGAACGGCCCGGCCGCGCCGGCGGTGTAATCGCCATTGGTGTTCACGCCGAAAACATTCGTGCCCGTGGCGCCGCTGATTGGATCGTGAAACCCATTGGCCCCGCCGCTGCCGGCGGGTTTTCCGAATTGCCACTGGCCGGTGCGCGTCCAGGCGGGATCGGTGTCGAGCGGGAAAAAATGCGTGCGCCCGCCGGGCAACACATCCAGCGTCACCGTGCGCAAAGTGACAATGCCGGTCGTGGCGTTGCTGAAGGCGAGGCTGGAGTTGTGGCTGCCCACGCCGAGCGCGTTGGCGGCGGCGTTGAGCGAAACGACCAGGTTTGTCTTCTGCCCGACGCCGAGCGCGCCGGCGGTGAAGGACAGATTCAGCCAGGGCTGCGAACTGCCGATGAACCACAAAAGGTTTGTCGCGCCGGAATTGGTCAGCTCATACGTTTGCGAGCCCAGGCGAAACGGGCCGGCGAGAGGACCACTGAACCCGACCGCCGCGCGCGGCAGAACATCCAGCACATCGGCGTCGTAAGCTTCAATCAAACCGAAGGTCTGCGAACTGGCCGGCGCATAGGCGCTGACGCCGAGTCCGCGCTTGGCGAACGCCTGCCAGAGTTCGCTTCTGTCAGCGCCAGCATTGTCCACCAAATCCGCCTGCAAGATCGCGTCACGCGCCTGGACATAGTTTGGCTCCGCCGGGCTGAGCTTCATGCCGTCCGTGACGAGCCGCAGGATGAGCTGGTTGCCGTTGGTGAAGCCGTATTTACCGATGAGCAAAGCCCGCGCCTCCCACAACATCGAGCACCAGACCTCGCCCTGGTTGTGGGCTTCAGCGGGGTTGAGCTGCGCCGTCGTCGTAAAAATGGGGCTGCGCGGGATGCCGGTGTGAGTCAGAGATTGCGTGATGTCGGCCAGCGTCAGCGGATTTTTCATCATGTCCGTCGAATAAGGATAGCGCCGAATGCCGAAGTAATAATTTTGCGTCAGTCCGCGCAACAGATAACTCACGTAACCGCTCATGGGGTAGGTGCTGTTCACGTCGTCGGTCGCCGAACTCAGCAACGCCAGCGCGTAAAAGTCCGACCAGCCTTCGCCCATGCCACCGGTTTGCAGCGAACCAATCCCCACGCCGCCGCCCACCAGCCGCCAGCTCAAGCCATGGGTGTATTCGTGCAGGATGATTTCCGCCTCAAGATCGGCGTCGCGATTCGTAAACGGGCCGTTGAAAAGATACATCTGCATCCGCGGCGCGGAACCGTCCGGCGGCGTGGTCATGTTGGAATTGTTCACGCCGGCATCCTGGCCGTCGGCCTGCAACGCATCACCGCCGGCCCCGCCGCGACCAAAGTTGTCCGTTTGAAAATTCCCGGACGCCTCGTCAAATCCAAGTTCGTAAAGTTTGTCGTGCATCCAATTGCACCAATAAAAAAGCTGCGCCACGCTGGCGGCGCTGGAATTCGTCGGCGGCGACGCGAGGTTGAGCGGATAATCGAAAACGCGGAACGGCGAGCCGATGGGCTGCGAGCCGGGATCGGCGAGATTGTCGCCGTTGCGGTCGGTGTGCGCGTCCACGTTGTTGCCGACTGTCGTGTTATTCCCGTCGTTGATCCAGCCGTTCGGCGAGGCATTGGTGTTGAGCGCGGAAACCGCCATGAGCGAGCGCGTAACCAGCGGCGGCTGATTGGTGTTTGGCGTCGGCCAGCCGGGCGTGAACGGCGAAGGGCTGTCGCTCGTGAAGACATTATAGGTCGCATTGGAAAGATAGGTGGTCAGGCAACGCCGGATTAAAACTTCACCGGTCAGCGCGTCCACGAGTAGGCGGAACGTCTCGCCGCGCGACTTGACCGTGAGCGTCACGTCCCAGCAGAGACGCATGGCGGATTCGTTCATCGGCAACCAGATGAGTTTTGGTTCGGAGCCGCCAGCGAGAAGGTCGGTCGCGCCAAGGGATTGCTCGGCACTCGCGATGGCTTGCGTGGCAGTGAGCGTGGGTTGGTCCGGACCGGCGGCTTTCGCGGGATCGGCGATCAAGCGGCTGGACAGATTCACAAGTTCACCGCTCCGGGTGACGTGCGCTTGCATCGTGCCCTCGAAAACCGGGATGCCCGCAAACTGCTGCTCCCAGATCGTCGTCCGCAGTCCATTGTGTTTCGTGACGTAGTCGTGCTTCACGACCGCATTGGTCAGCGCGGAGGCGTCGTGGCCGAAAACTCCGGCGTGCTCGTTCAGAAATGCCTTCACGAGGCGATGCGGATCGTTCGTCGCCGCCGCGCCGAGTGCGGCTTTGGAGATCACCACGCCGCTGTTTGTGCCGGTGAGAAAACCATTCCGCCGCGACACAAAGCCAGGCCGATGGAGGGTTGGATCCAGGCTGATTTGAAGATCAGCGACCCGGGTTGTGAGGCGGCTGACTCCCAATTTGTGTGCGGCGGAAATCGAGTTTGGATTGGCGGCCGCGTTTTGGCGCAAATCGAAATCCGCCAGCGCAGCGCGATCTGGCAGTTGGAAAGCCAGCGCACCGAAACTCAAAAAATTCAACAGTAGCAGCGCAGCAATGGCCCGTCTGTTTTGATTCATCAGCATGTTTCTTAGGCTATATCGCATCACGGATTAAACTCTAACCGATAAAACGCCTACGCTGGCTGGCTGCCGAGATCGGTGAAATCGTCCCAGACATTAATCAAACCGTCGGGTCCAGCCTGGACGGGCCAGGTTTGAACCGAGCCGGTGAAAACTAGAAAGCAGATCATCATCAAACTGACCAGGGCTGCCGTTGAAAAGGCAGCCGCCCGGGGGCTGCCCGAGGAGTGAGGTGAGGACGGGGTTTTCATAGTGTTTTAGTTTCTGCAGTTCAAATCACGGCGACACCCTAACAGCGCACCATGAAACGGGGGTTAATCATTGATGAATTTATGTTAATGATTCGCAAGTGAATGGTCCGGCGGCGGCGGCTAACGGCCGTCAGCCTTCCGGCAGAATCAGGCTGATGGCGCGGTGCCCGGCGCACTTTCGGGCTCGCAGAATAATTCCGGCGCGACGTTGTTGTATGAATGACAGCGCGATGGGCCGGTGCTTGAAGGTTTGACATGCCGGGCCCGGCGGCGCAGGTTCCCTCCGTTCAAACCATGAAAATTCTATTGGTGGAAGATGACCGGAAGATTGGCCAGTTCGTTAAGAAGGGGCTGGAGGAGGTTGCCTACAACGCCGTCTGGGTGCGTAGTTGCAAGGAGGCAAGGGACGCCGTGGCGGACGGCCAGTTTGACGTCATCATTCTCGACATCGGCCTGCCGGACGGCAACGGCCTGCAACTGCTGACCGATTGGCGCGCAAAAAACATCACCGCCCAGGTGCTCATCTTGAGCGCGCGGCACGAAGTGGATGACAAGATCGCCGGCCTGAACCTCGGGGCGGACGATTATCTCACCAAGCCCTTCAGTTTCGGCGAGCTGCTGGCCCGGCTGCGCTCGTTGGTCCGCCGCCACGCCGGCCAGAAAAAAACCGTGCTCGAACACCGCGGCATCCGCCTGGATTTGCTGACCCGCGAACTCACGCTCGACAAGGTGCCGCTGCAGCTCACCCAGCGCGAGTTTGCGCTGCTGGAACTTTTCCTGCAAAATCCCGCCCGCGTGTTGACCCGCACCCAGATCGCCGAAAAAATCTGGGACTGTCATTTCGACATGGAGACCAATCTCGTGGATGTCTATGTCGCCAAACTGCGCGGCAAGCTGCGGCGCGCCACCGAAGCCGAGCCGCTGTTCCAGAGTGTGCGGGGCGTGGGCTACAAACTCGCATGATTCCGCTTCGCACCTCCCATGTCGTGTTTTATGCCGCCGTGGTCACGCTGACGGTCATGCTGGCGGTGGCTTTTGGTTTTTGGTTCATCCGCCAGCAGATGCTGACCGGCAATGATTTTCTGCTCGATGCCGAGAGCAAGGAAATCCTCTCCCGCATCGCGCAGATTGAGCTGCCCGTGGATGCGGCGAAGCTGGCGGTGGCGTTGCGGGAGCATACGGAATACGACCAGGCGCTGTTCTACTTCCAGGTGCATGAACCGGATGGCAAAGTGATCTACCACTCACCCAATCTGGGCGTGAAGTTACTGATCGATCTCACGGGGGGCCTCGACAAACGCACGCTGAAACTGGCGCCGCTCGGCCTGCTGCGTGTGGCGGAATACCACACGCCTTCAGTGCATGTGCAGATCGCGATGTCCCTGCGGAACTTTCAAAGCATCAGCGACAGTTTTGTCCGCGTCTTTGTGGTGGGCGTGCCGCTCATCGCGATGCTGAGCATCGGCTTCGGCATGGCCCTGCGCCATTCCACGCTGCGCCCCGTCCGGCTGATGCAGGCCGCCGCGCGGCGCATCAGCGCGAGCAACCTGGGTGAGCGCATCGTCGTCTCCCCCGGCGGCGGCGAAATGGCCGATCTCGCCCGGCTGTTGAACGAGATGATCGAGCGCCTCGAAAAATCCTTCAACCACGCCAAGCGGTTCACCGCCGACGTTTCCCACGAGCTGATGACGCCGCTGTCCATCATCCGGCTGCACACCGAGCGGCTGCTCAACGACCCGGCCCTGCCGGAGAAATACCAGCATTCGGTCGAGGAGCAATTGCAGGAAACCCTGAACCTGGCCGAAACGCTGGAACGGTTGCTCATGCTCGCGCGGGCGGACTCCAGCGCGTTGTCCCTCAAACTGCAATCCCTCTCGACCAGCGATTTCATGGGGCAGTTCGCCGAAGACGCCCAGTTGCTGGCCGAGAGCCGCCGATTGAAAGTGGTGCTGGCGCAAAATGACAGCGGGCAGGCGACCTTTGATCAGGGCTGGCTGCGCCAGGTGCTGTTCAATCTGCTTTCCAATGCGCTGCGGTTCAGTCCGCCGGACGGGACGGTCACTTTTTATTCCAAATGCGCCGCTGGGCAATGGGCCGTGGAGGTTTGGGATGAAGGCGGCGGAGTGCCCCCCGGCCGGCTCAACGAAATCTTCGAACGTTTCGTGCAAATCACGCCGCGCTCCGAACCCGGCGCCGGCGCCGGCCTGGGCCTGGCCATCTGCAAAAGCATTGTGGAACTGCACAAAGGCCAGATCTCGGCCCACAACCGGACGGATCGCAGCGGTTTGGTCGTCACCTTTTTACTGCCGCTCGACAGCCAATAAGGCTGAAAAAATGGTCAAATTGTCAGTCGAAGGACAACGGTTGTCAGTTTGCTGGCGCAGATGGCGATGCGGCCGATTGAAAAAAGGCGGGAATTTTCCGGCAGGACAGGCAGGAAGCCTCGCTGAATTTCCCGGTCCGGAATTTACGGCGGATTTACCACGTAATAGGACCGGTTGGCGTCACTGATGGCCCAGAGATTGAGCGGATACAACGCGGTGTGGTTCTTCAAATATCTCGCACTGCCATCGGCGAAGGCGTAATTCGACCCGCTTTTGCCATCGTGCCTGGCCTGATCCAGAATACCGGTAAAATCGTTACCCCCATTTTCGAGCAGATCCATGTAGTAATCGCCATGGTCGGAGGATTTTTCACCAAAGATAATCGTGTCGCTCGGATGCACGATGGCGTTTTCCTTTATGCTGACCCCATTCGTCAAGCTGTCGAAATAATCATTCCAGCCGTTGATGAAATAGCTGCGCGGCGCGGCGTCGGCCACGTTGTTCGAATTGGAACTGCCAATGCTGACGGGACTGATTGTTTCGGTCAGGCACAGCAGCAGTTTCACATTCTTCCCGTAGCCATCAAAGAGCTTGTCCGGCCAGCGGTCGGTGGTGGAACGCGGCGGATAAAAGCCCTGGTTGTCGCTCACATACATCTGGGCGGCGAGGCTCAACTGCCGGAGATTGTTCAGGCAGGCGATGCGTTTGCCCGATTCCTTTGCCCGGGCCAGCGCCGGCAGCAACATCGCCGCCAGGATGGCGATGATGGCAATGACCACGAGAAGTTCAATCAGCGTAAACGCCCGCGCAAGATTCCAGCGCACTTTTCTGTTCTTATCCATAACCTTTGGTTGATTGTTCACGTCTTCAGGGATGGACGCTCCCAACCGTCCCGACGTTTCAAAAAATTTATGACAAAAAAGAACTGGTTGCTGATGGTCGCCTTGATTGCCCTTGCCGGCGTCTATGTTTTTTATTTCACCGACTGGTTCAAGCCGAAAATCATCCACATCTCGCACACCAGCCGCGCCTTCCGCCCGCGATTGGGCGGCAAAGCCAGGGTCAATCCCGACCTGGTGCCCATCACTTTCGGTGTGGAACCGCAATGCCAGCCCACCGAGATCGTGGTGGTGTCCCTCGCGGCGTGGCAGACCAACCAGAACACGCTGCCGGTCTGGCATCTGGTGGCCAGTTCGAATGCCGCGCCGATAAAAATGTTCGTCTATGGCCAGCGCATTCGCGGCCTGAAACCGGAAGTGGCGGGCGGGCACGCCCAGCCGCTGGAGCCCAATGTCACCTACCGCCTCTTTCTCACCGCCGGGAAAGCCAAAGGCCAGCACGACTTTGAAATCAAACCCGCCGAGTGAAGTTTCGGCCGGCAACGCAGCGGACTTTGGCACGAACGGGTGGGGGCGGCGTTCACGCCGCTTCAACTCACTTAATGGAAGCGGGCTGGGACATACCGGACCGTGCCACGGTGGACATTAAAGCGGGCTAAAGCCCACTTTCCGTCGCCCGTCAATGGTCAGGGCGTAATGTTGTTGGCGGACCGGTTGGCGTCGCTGATGCACCAGAGATTCAGCGGATACAGCGAGGTGTAAACTTTCATGAAGCGGGCGCTGCCGTCGCTGAAGGCATAATTGGAGCCGCCGGTGCCGCTACCGGGTCCGCGGCTGTCGTGCCGGCTTTGTTCCACGGCACCGACAAAATCGTCACCGTTCCCGGCCCTGATATCCATGTAGAAATCCCCGCGCTGGGAGTTCTTTTCCGCGAGGAGAATCGTGTCGCTCGGATGCAGGATGGCATTTTCCTTCATGCCGATCAGATAGGTGCCCTTCATGAATTTATTCGCAAAGGTGTCGGCATCCAGCGTGTCGGAAAAATAATCGTTCCAGCCGTTGATGAAATAACTGCGCGGCGCGGCATCCGCCACATTGTTAGAATTGCTGCTGCCCAGGCTGGCGGGCGCATTGGTGATTTCGCTGGGACAAAGCAGCAGCTTAAGACTCCGGCCGTAATCATCATAAAAACGATCCGGCCAGCGGACGGTTGAGACATGCGGTGGATAGCTGCCTTGGTTTTCGTCCACATACAATTGCGAGGCGAGGCCCAACTGCCGGAGATTGTTCAGGCACGAGATGCGTTTGCCGGATTCTTTTGCGCGGGTCACGGCCGGCAACAGCATCGCCGCCAGGATCGCGATGATCGCAATCACCACGAGCAGTTCAATCAAGGTGAATGCGCCTTGCGTGACAGATGGGCTCTTCTCCAGCTTCATGCCAACCCAGACGGTTTGAAATCAGACGCGGTTACGCCCGGGTTTCAATCTTCGTGCCCGCTAGATGGCACGCCGCCCAATGCGCTTTGGAAACTTCGCGCAAGGCCGGGACTTCCGTTTTGCACCGCGCCTCGGCGACCGGACAGCGCGGATGAAACGGGCAGCCTGTCGGCGGATGGATCGGCGACGGCACATCGCCCGGCAAAACAATCCGCTGCCGTTTCGATTCGGGATCCACTTCCGGCACGGCGGAAATCAGCGCCTGCGTGTAGGGATGCTGCGGGGCGCGGATGATTTCCTTCGCCTCCGACATTTCCACGATTTTACCGAGATACATCACCATCACGCGCCGGCTGATGTGCTCGACCACCGCGAGATCGTGCGCGATGAAGAGATATGCGATGCCGTGTTCCTGCTGCAGGTCGCCGAGCAGGTTGATGATTTGTGCTTGCACTGAAACGTCCAGCGCGCTCACGGGTTCGTCACAGATGACCAGCTTCGGCTCGACCGCCAGCGCGCGCGCGATGCCGATGCGCTGGCGTTGACCGCCGGAAAATTCATGCGGATAACGCTGCGCATAGACCGGGTCGAGCCCGACGTCCTTGAGCAGTTCAAAAATCCGTTTCTGCCGCGCGGATGAACTGTCGGTCAGTTTGTGGATGTCCAGCGCCTCGCCGACGATCTGCTCGACCGTCATGCGCGGATTGAGCGAGCCGTAGGGGTCCTGGAAAATCATCTGGAACTTGCGCCGCCGTGCGCGTAAGGCCGAGCCGGTCATTTTCAGGATATCCTCGCCGTCGAGCGAGATTTCGCCCGCCGTCGGTTCGACCAGCCGGACGATGGCGCGGCCGAGCGTGGTCTTGCCGCAGCCGCTTTCACCGACAAGGCCGAGTGTTTCACCCGGCGCGATGCTGAAGCTCACGTCGTCCACCGCCTTGACGGTTTCGCGGACGCGGCTGAACATCCCGGCCTTCACGGGGAAATGCACTTTCAGGTTTTTGACTTCGAGTAACGCGTTCATCGAATGTGGAAAGATTCAAAATGAAGCTTCGCAGGAGCGCAATCTTTATAGCCTTAAATCGTCAAAACCAAACCCGGGAGCGTATCGGCGAATGACCACGGAACGATCCAATAAAAAGCACCCTGCAACTGCCGGGGCGACGAGGTTGTTCACCGGTATTTTTGATCAGACACCATTGCCGGTGGAAAAGGCCGTCAATCCCCAGAAAGACAAACTGTAGCTCTGGCCACCCGCCACCAACGCGGCGCTCGCAGCGCAATTGGATCGCGATTTTACCAACATCGTTCCCGGCCGGCTGGGAGATGCCCGGCTCCGGCTGGTGCAATGGGATTTACCCAAAAAAGGCCGGCTCAAAAACGAACCAGCACCCTAGTGTTCCAAAGCGGATAAACTGTTGCCAGCGGTTGCCGGGAATGACTTTTACAAACCGGGCAAAGAATCCTCAAGCCAGCGGCGGTTTCGCCTTGTGCCAGGTCGTGCTCTGCTCGTAAGCGTGCGCGAGCTTCAACATCGTTTCCTCGCCGAAAGGTTTTCCGAGCAGCTGCAAACCGATGGGCAGCTTCGGTGATTGCGTAAATCCGCACGGGAGGCTCACCCCGCAAATGCCCGCAAGGTTGCAGGAGATGGTGAAGATGTCCGAGAGATACATCTGCAACGGGTCATCGGATTTCTCGCCGATCTGGAACGCCGCCGTGGGCGAGGTCGGAGTGATGATGGCGTCCACTTTCTCAAATGCCTTGAGGAAATCATTGCGGATGAGCGTGCGGACTTTTTGCGCGCGCAAGTAATACGCGTCGTAATAGCCGCTGCTCAAAACGTAAGTGCCGAGGATGATTCGCCGCTTCACTTCCGGGCCGAACCCGGCGCCGCGCGTCTGGCTGTAGAGTTCCGTCGGATCGTTCGCGTCCAAGCGCAGGCCGTAGCGGATGCCGTCGAAGCGCGCGAGATTCGCCGAAGCCTCGGCGGTCGCGATGATGTAATAAGTCGCCACCGCGTAATCCGTGTGCGGCAGGGAAATCTCCACGATCTCCGCGCCGAGCTTTTCATATTGTTTCACGGCGGCGTCCACGGCGGCTTTCACTTCCGGGTCAAGCCCGCCGATCATGTATTCCTTCGGCAGGCCGAGCTTCAATCCATTGATGTCGCCGGTCAGACTTTTTACATAATCCGGCACCGGCTGCGGCACGCTGGTGGAATCGCGCGGATCCACGCCGCTCATCACGCCGAGGAGCGTCGCCGCATCGCGCACATCCTTGGTGAACGGGCCGATTTGATCCAGTGAACTCGCGAACGCCACGAGGCCATACCGGGAAATTCTTCCGTAAGTCGGCTTCAAACCCACGCAGCCGCAAAGCGCCGCCGGCTGGCGAATCGAGCCGCCGGTGTCTGAGCCAAGCGACGCGATGCACTCGTCCGCCGCGACCGCCGCCGCCGAGCCGCCAGACGAGCCGCCGGGAATGCGCGTGATGTCCCACGGATTTTTGGTCGGCCCGAACGCGGAATTTTCCGTGGAGCTGCCCATCGCAAATTCATCCATGTTCAACCGCCCAAAAACAATCGCGCCGGCAGCCTTCAATTTTTCGATCGCCGTCGCATCGTAGGGCGAAATGAAATTGCCGAGAATTTTTGACGCGCAGTTCAGCGGTTGGCCTTTCACTGCCAGCACATCTTTCACTGCAATGGGCACGCCTAGCAAAGGTTTCTGTTCGCCGGCAGCGATGGCTTTATCCGCCGCGTCTGCTTGCGCGAGCGCATCGGCGTCATCGTGGCTGAGAAAGGCGTGGATTTTTCCGTCCACTCGCTGAATCTGGTCGAGGCAGGCTTGCGTGGTTTCGCGCGCGGAGACTTCGCGGCGGGTCAGTTTCGCGTTGAGTTCAGAAATGGTGAGTTGGTTTAGCATACCGGTTTTGCGGCGTTATCGCCGGCAGGTTTTGAGGTTTTGATAATGGCTTCGCCCGGCCATTTGGCGAGCAGAAAGTCATTGAGCCAGTAGGCGACCGGCGCATACACAAACGCCGCCAGCACGTCGGTGAGATAGTGGTAGCGCAGATAAATTGTGGCAAAAGCGATGAGCAAGACGTAGACGAGGCACGGCAGAAATAATTTTTTGCGGTAATCGTGCAAATAAAGCGACAGCAGGAACGGAATAGCTACGTGCAGCGACGGAAAACAGTCGAAGCCGACGCGGCCGGCATTCATAATATAATCCACGCTCTTGGAAAACCGCTGGCCAAATAGGTCGCGCGTGTATTGGTCGGCAAAATGAGACTGGGGTCCCATCGCTGGCACGAGCAGGTAGCTGGCAAGCCCCATCATCATCAAGGTCAGGTAGCCCATCATCACGCGGCGGAAAACACTTTTTTTATCCGCGACATAAAAATAAAACGCCACCGTCGGCAGCGAAAGCACATAGGAAAATAAACCAGCGACAAGAAATCCGTCAGGCCTGGCGAGATCCATGGTTCGAGCAAAAAGGACGGTTGCGTGCCCACCAGAAACGCGTCAATCTTGCCGAGCAACGCATCGTCGGTCTGCGGCTTGATGCGGAAAATCAGATTGCTGTAGAGCGAATAATAACTGGCGCTCAACAGCACGAAGGGAAACCAGTCGCGGAAAATTCCAACCAGCGGCCGGAAAAACGCAGCGAGCATGTTAAGCGGTCCGCCTTGGGCGTTGGTTTCTTCCTCGCCGGTCACCAACAATTCCAGCAGATATTTCACGCCGAGAATTCCGACCGGCAGCAGGATGAAGGCGAAGTCCAGCGCCTTGAACTGAAACGCGTGGTAAAATTCCGTAACGCCAGAAAAAACCAGCAGCACGAGCGAGACGCCCACGGCCATGATATCTTCCAACCGGCGGCGCAGGACAACAGCAATCAGTTTTCCAAACATATCAGTGAGGGTCGGCTTTCAATCTGGCCTGCAATTTTTCAAAACGCGTTTTCCAGAACGGCGGCAAATCCGGCGAATAAAATTTGTCCGCCAATTTTTGCGCCTCGGCCTTTTGGCCGGCGAGGAATTTCAGCGAGGCGACGATGTAGGCTTGGTCGGCATCGGTGACGTCAGCTTCCATGTAAGGCTTCATCAGGTCGGCGGCGTTCGTCGGGTCATTCACGTCCAGCGCCAGAGCGGCGAAATATTTCAGCACCGGCCAATGATACGCCGCGTCCGGGGAGGCGGTTTCAAAAAATGGCACGCCGCGCTTCGTTTCGCCGTTCAAAATGTAATAAAGGCCGTGATAATAATCTTCAAACGCCGACGGGCCACCACGCAGTTGCCGGGCACGTTCCAGCAACGCTTCGCCCTGGGCGGAATTGCCCAGCCACAGCAGACAGACGCCTTCTTTGCCGATGGCGGCGGCGTCGGATCGGTATTTCGTGGAGGTGTCGAAAAGCACACAGGCTGAATCCAACCGGCCGGCTTCAAACGCCTGCGTGGCGTAATGGGAATACAGCATCGCCATGCTGCCGCGAATGGAAAACCAACCAATGCCCGCGGCCAGCACGCCAAAAACGCCTGCCACCAAAAGGCTTTGCCA
>Ga0114951_10004178_pt1 | contig 14307 bp, 7 predicted proteins | sample AM7aDNAmetaG_FD_88677 | JGI IMG/M metagenome (GOLD analysis project Ga0114951, IMG submission 88677) | Freshwater microbial communities from Finland to study Microbial Dark Matter (Phase II) - AM7a DNA metaG | ecosystem: Environmental > Aquatic > Freshwater > Lake | place: Finland: Lake Alinen...
AAAAAGTCTATTCAAATACGGCTTAACATACCTTGCAAGTGTCTTGTTTTCAAATAATATAGATAAATTTAGAGACGTTTGTAAAATTTTGTCATGTACTTAGTAAATTGTTAGAAATTATTTCTCCCTGCTTCTTCAGCATTAAAATGATCAAAGCAGTATCGTTATTTCGAATGTAGTAATTAAAGCATCCTTTCAGGGTATCCGGGCGGCCATTAAATGGAGCACCGCCAAGGAATGTGTGGTAATCAATTACAGTTCCTATGACCAGTGCGCCGGGAAGGCCTCCGAAGACCGTATCATTCTCCATTTTTACTGCAAAGTTTCCATGGCAGGCCGGCGTATATTTTGAAATTTTGCCTATAACCAGATCATACCCTTCCGGTTTCGTTTTTGTAACAGGAGTCCATGATTCAAAATCGAAATTAGGAATTTCCGGATTTCCCGTATAAAAGATTTTATCTTCCCCGAATTTAGTGATTAAATTGTTTGATCCTTTCAGTCTGAAATGATAGGATGTATTCGGAATCAGGCCTGATAGCGTGGAAAATACATTTATCGATCCTATTGCTGATGATGAGTCGGGTGTGGCAATGATCTCATTACCATAAGATTCTGAAGTACCATATTCAAAAGAAATTGCCGTGGGAATCCCGGATAAATCCAGTAAACCGTTAAGTCTGGCAGAATTTGGTGTGACATCTGTAGGGGATAGGGTCGTAGCCGAAAGCAGGTTGCTGAGGGTGGCAAATGTTAAGCAATTTCCATATGATGTTCCTGTAGAATTCGAAGACTTTACCCTGTAATAGTAGGTTGTGCCGGGTAATAATCCGGAAAGGTGGCAAAAAATATTGACATCACTGTTTCCTGCTGCGGAGTCGGGAATAGCAGTGACTTCGTTCCCGTAATTTGTATCGAATCCGTATTCGAACCTGTTTATTGTCGCATTGTTGTGCGCATTAACAAGGCCGTTCAGCTGTGTTGAAACGGCCCCTGTGTTTGTTGCGGGGAGTGTGGATGCATAGGGTGAACCTGTAGTAAACATCATATCTGCTCCATACGTAATACCATTCGAATTCACAGCTTTTAAACGAAAATGATAGGTCGTTAAAGGTGATAAACCGACCATTGAAGAGTATACGTCAACATTTACTGTGCCGAAAGCAGTATCAGGTGAAGCTGCTACTTCATTTCCATACTGTTCGGTCAAGCCGTATTCAAATTTTACTGCTGTCGAAAAACTCTTGGCATTAACAGTTCCATTCAGCCGGGCTGCATCTGTTCCTATATATGATGCAGGAGACGTAATGGCAATTGCCCCGCCCGTAAAAAACGTCCTGTCTAAACCATAACCTGTACCGTTGGGATTTACAGCTTTTGTCCTGAAATGATAGTGAACTGCAGGAGACAAACCTGTCAAAACACAGTTCACCCCGACATAGGCAGTTCCTCTCACAGTGTCAGGCACCGCAACAACTTCATTACCGTACTGGGAAGTCGGGCCATATTCGAACCGCATGGCTGAAGGTAAACCGTTGTTAGTTACACTTCCATTCAGGTTAACAGATGTCAGGGAAATAATGTTCACATTTATAGTGCCTGCTTCAGGCAGGTTCATCGCGTAAAACATTTTCGTGTCACCATAAAAAGTCCCTGAAGCCGTTACCCCCTTTAATCTGAAGAAATACCGGGTATTGGCCTGAAGCCCTGAAATGTTGCCCTGAATTTCATATAAGAGGGTGTTACTGACAGTTGCCGGATTTGCAGCAATCTGAGAACCGAAGGTTGGGCTATGGCCATATTCAAAAAACAGGCTGACAGGCTCTTGAAAATTGCCGATGAGACCATTAAGGCAAGCGTGCGATATTCCAATTCCTGTGGCATAAACGGTTTGAAAAACAGAACCCTGGTTTGCTCCTGTATAAAAACTCAGTGTGTCGCCGTAAATAGTTCCGGCCGGAGTAACTGCTTTTAAAAAAAAGTAATATGTTGTATTCGGAGTAAGTCCGTGTGTGTATTCAGAAACCAATAATAATGAGTCATTCCGGACCTGAATTTCCGTTGTGGAATCATAGGTTGAAAAATCGTTATGAACGGAATATACAAAAGAGTATCCAACGTTCTTACTATGGGTATTGATTCCTCCTGAAAGGCTTGCATCTGTATTACCTGTGCAGTTGCTGCCCAAAGTGAACACATCCACAGGCAGATCCTGATAAACATAAACTAAACCGTTTTTACCACCAATCGCTCCAAAATTCCGATTGTAAAATTTTACGGCGTTAAATGTTTCATATCCGGTAAGGTTTGTGCCAATGACTACAGGCGACCAGTTCAATCCTCCGTCGGTGGTTTTCAGCACTGTCGCATTGTCTCCGACAATGTATCCGGTCAGTGTATCAGCAAAAGAAATATCTCTCAGCATTCCTCCTGTAGTATCTTTAAGAACACTCCAGCTAATACCACCGTCTGCTGTTCGCAATATCGTCATTTTAAATGGCAGCGGCGAATTACCACCTGTAATGTACCCTGTGTCGGCATTAATAAATGTGATGGCAATAAAATCCCTTTGTACAGGGGAGGGGATGCTGGCCCATGTATTGCCACCATCAGTGGTGGAAAGTATTACCCCGTTATCACCGACAGCAAACCCTTTCAAGGTATCCAGAAAGTATAAAGATCTTAGCCAGTAACCCGGGGTATCAAAAATTACATTCCAGGTATTCCCGGAGTTTGTGCTTTTTAATATGGTCTGAAGAGAGTCGCGGGTCTTATTTCCTCCTGCAATAAAATAAGTGCCATCTACAAATACTATCTTGTTGAGGTCTCTGTTGACGGGTGACGCAGGGTAACCCCAGTTCCTGCCTGCATCGTAAGTCGTAATTATCCTGCCGTCATAACCTACACCCAATCCATGCAAAGCATCGGAAAAAGCAACCGATTTATTCCATGGTGCAAATCCATCGTGTGGATTTTCGTGCCAGGTCAGCCCATAATCGGTCGTTTGGAACATGATCTGAACGGAATCCCTGGTCTCTCTGCCTCCTCCTATAACGATTACACCCGGGCCGGTGATATCAATGGCATTCACATCAAACCCTGATGTGGGATTGTGATAACTCCATTGTTGTGCATATAAAGTATGGCCTGTAAACAAAAAAGAAATAATAAGGGCAATACTGAAAAGGAGATTTTTTTTCATCAATTTCATCATGTGCTTGAAAGATTTATGACAGTCAAAATTAGCCAGAAAGTAATTAAAAACAGAGTTGATTTTTATTTTTTTTGAGATTTTGTTTAAACTTACATAAACAAGAACTGAATTTTAACAGCGTAAAATCCAATGTAAATGAAATGATTTTTTTGAATTTCATTTCGTTATACACATTCATTTACTCTTTATAACAGATTTTAAATTCTAATATATGATCAGTTTTTTACTCAGGATCCTTTCTTCTGTATTCAATACACAAATGTAAAACCCCTTTTGCAGTCTTTCGGCAGAAAGCAGAATTTTGTGATCTCCGGCATCAAATTTCTTATTTGCAAGCACCGCTACCTGTTTTCCCGAGAGATCGAGCAGGCATAGCATCACATTTTCACTCTGATGAATAGTAAACTCGAGGGTAGACATTTCGTTGAACGGATTCGGATATACATTAAAATTGATATTGTCTGTTGCCGGAGGAAGAGATTCATTGATTCCTGAAAAGAACCCGTCAAAATTAAGATGATCAATGTACAGCATGGAATGACCCTTGTTCCCGGAACTTATATAGATCTGGGCGCTATCAGGAACGACTACAGAATCCTGGTAATAAATACGAGCTATAAAGGGTATGTAATTCTGAACCGGCGTTGTTGAAAGAAAATTGCCAGAACCTATTTTGTTATGATTTTTAAACATATCCGCCTGTATGAATAAAGTGTCATTGTTTTCAGGGAAAAATTTATAATATCCTGTAAGTGATCTGTGGCGGCTGGTCACACTAAATCCGGGAGTCAGAGGAGACTCACTCGTTGTTACTGTTCCAAGCATAGTTTCTGACGGGTAGGAGAAAGTCTGAACAAGCAGGGCATAATTGCCATGCTGTGCATCAGTGGTAGGTTGGATGGCAAAGTCATGGGGATGATCAGTACTCGGTTCGTACTTATGGGCATACCACCATTTATCCAGTGAGTAATAAATCGTTGTATCCCAGTTTTCAAAGTCATTATTGGGAAAGTTTTCTGTGGTACCCGTAAAACGGATGTGATCAGCGATCAGGTAGCCCCCAGTGATCAGCTGAGTCTGGTGAAGTATATCCGTAACTACAAATGCAATGATCAGGGAATCTGCATTACCTGACGCAATATAATGAATGGGGAATTTCAGCTCAACATAATCGCCTGATGAGTTTCCATATATTTTATACCAGTTACGCGAGATTATTACACCCTGATTCTTCAAAACCAAAGCTATCAATGCTGTGTCGTTACCTGGTATGGAATAGTTAAAGCAACCTGCCATGGAATCGGGGCGGGCATTGAATGGGGTGCCACCGGAAAAAGTTTGTCCCATATCAGGAGAATTTCCAATTAATATCACCCCTGGTTGTTCAGGCGGTGCATTTTCAAGTTTTACAGCCAGATTTCCGTGGCATGCTGGAACATATTGTGTGATTTTCCCAACGGATATATCCCAGTCAGAGGGTTTTGGGAACAGTATCGGGGTCCATTCTTCAAAATCGAAATTTGGTATCTCAGGATAGCCTGTATAGAAGATCATATCTTCACCTGATTTAGTCGTTAAACTGTTTACCCCTTTTATCCTGAAATGATAAATGGTACCCGGCGTCAGTCCTGACAGAAATGAATGTACATCTATTATTCCGATGCCGGATACTGAATCGGGTATAGCAGCTGTCACATTTCCATATGCTGTCGTGGTTCCATATTCAAAAGTGACAGATGTTGGAATTCCGCCTGCGTCGATCTTCCCATTCAGGGTCGCTGAAAACAGGGTGATCTCAGTAGCAGATGAAGTGCTGACTGACGGCGGGGTAGCTGTTGTAAAAGTAATGTCGTTTCCATAAGCTGTACCTATAGTATTTATTGCTTTCACCCGAAAATGATATAGTGTATCCGGCATTAAGCCGGTTATTGGACAGTGAATATTTACATCACTGTTGCCTGATGAAGAAGCCGGTGTTGCTGTCGCTTCATGCCCATAATCCGTTGTGAGACCAAATTCAAACGTGTTTACTGTTGTATAACCGTTGGCATTAACAGTCCCTTCAAGTTCGGCAGAATTTATTCCAAAATCCGAAACCATAGATGTTGATACAATTGGTCCCCCTGTAATGAAAGTCATATCCCGGCCGTAACTGATGCCGGCCGGACAAATGGCTTTTATCCTGAAATGGTAGGTCACTGAAGGAGATAAACTGTTTAAAGTACACGAAGCCTCGACGATACCCATTCCTGTTGAAGTATCAGGCACGGCAGAAACTTCAGTCCCATATAAAATTGACGGACCATATTCAAATCTCAATGCTGTAGGAGTTCCGTTAATCATTACATTCCCGTTGAGTCTTGCTGAGGTTGACGAAATTATATTTGCATTTCCGGTGTAGGCCGGAGGCAGATCAGCGGTGAAAAATTCTTTGGTATCTCCGTAATATGTGCCCCAACCAGTTTCCCCTTTCAATCTGAAAAAGTAACGTTTATTTGAAATGAGACTGTTCATATCTGCACTGATGGTATGCATGAGTGTGTCATTCACTGTTGATGGACTTGCTGATATCTGTGAGCCGAAGGTCCGGTTGGTTCCATATTCAAAATAAACATTAACAGGGATGGGAAACTTGTTTATAAACCCATTCAGATCAGCACTTCCTGATGAGACAGAAGTAGCATCAAGTGTCTGGAAAACAACAGAATAATTCATCAGTGTGTAAAATCTTAATGTATCACTGTAAACCGTATCCGTTGAAGTTATCGCTTTAATAAAATAATAATAAGCGGTATTGGGATTAAGCCCCTGAATAGTTTCAGATATAAATAAAAGTGAATCATTCCGAACATTTACACTCTGAGTTGTATAAGATGTCACAAAATTGACATTATCTGAATAAACGAATGAATACCTGGCACTTTTTGTATGTGTATTAATTCCTCCATAAAGTGTTGCTTCCGCAGTTCCGGCATGTATAGTGCCAAAATTGTACATTTCCACAGGCAGGTTTTTATATACGTATAATACACCTGATTTCCCTGCAATGGCACCGAATTCTTGTCCTCTGAATTTCACCGCATTAAAAGCCTCATTTCCAACAAGACCGGAATCAATGATAACGGGTATCCAGTTAAGGCCGCCATCAGTTGTTTTTAATATTGTGGCGCTATCACCGACAGCATAGCCCACCTGTCCATCGGCAAAAGAAATGTCTTTCAGCATTCCACCGGTGGTGTCTGCAATTATGTTCCAGGTGATGCCACCGTTAACAGTGCGCAGAATAGTCCGCCGGCAGGGCACTGACTGTGTCCCTCCGACAATGTAGCCGGTGTCGGCATTAATAAATGCGATAGCATTAAAATCTCTTTGTAAAGGTGAAGTGACAGCCGACCACGAATATCCTCCATTTGCAGTTGTCAGTATTACTCCATTATCTCCGACAGCGCAGCCTCTGGAAGTATCTGTGAAAATAATGGATTTCAGCCATGGGCCAAAGCTATCGTGAATCACATTCCATGAATTACCAAAGTCTTTGCTTTTCAATATAGTCTGCACAGAATCGTGGGCTCTGTTCCCACCGGCAATAAAATAATAGCCTGAGCCTGCATAAACTATCTTGTTTAGATCCCTGTTGACAGGGGTAACAGGCCAACCCCAGGTCATTCCGGCATCCTCCGACCTGATAATTCTTCCGTTGTATCCAACGCCGAGTCCGTTCAGGGAATCGGAAAATGCAATGGATTTATTCCATGGTGCATAGCTGTCATGTGGATTTTCATGCCAGGTTAGCCCATAATCAGTACTCTGAAAGATAACCTGAACAGAATCGTTGGTTTCCTGTCCGCCTCCAATTACGATGATCCCCGGACCTGGTATTTCAACCGAGTTTATATCAAACCATGCAGTCGGATTATAGTGATGCCACTGCTGTGCCTGTATGGAATTGTATATAAAGCTGAGAGAAAAAATCAGGGTAATTAATCGAATTTTTTTCATACTTTGTTTATTTATGATCAAAGAACGATTTAATGTTAAAATGGAAGAAGATCGCTGCTTATCAGCTTATGTTCTTATGAATATTTTTTGTTAATTTGGTAATGAATTGAGTATTTGACTTATTGATTAGGCTATATTGAAGTCGTATGCATGCACTTATCTGTTTTGCGCCTGATTCGCTTTACTATAGTAAAAATCAGCTTTCACCACGTTGCCGGTTTGCTTGTAATAGGTCGCCAGATTCATACATAAACCGTAATTACCCTGGTTTTTCTGAAAAGCAGCTTCCCAATAATAAATTGCTTTAGGAATAATATTCAGATGAAAATAATAATTTCCCAGATCGATGTATGGTATATCGCTGAGTGTGTCCAGTTTCATTATTTTGCTGTTCCAGTAAAAGGCTTTTGTTGTGTCACCCGTTGCAAAATACAAATTGGCCATGTAGGAGATACATTTAATATTGACCGAGTCCATGGACAGGGTTTTGTTATAATAATAGAAAGCACTGTCGTTTTTACTGACTCTTTCATAATTGTAGGCAAGGTTGAAGCAGGCTTCCGTATAATCAGGCTTGTATTTAAGCGCATTGATGAAAAACGGAATTGATTCTGTGTATTTTTTATAGACATCACTGTAAATTGTACCGAGATTATTCCAGGAATTATGGAAGAAGGGATATACTTCAAGGGCCCGCTTGTAATGTATTACGGCGTTATCGGCAAACTGTATGTCAGGCACATTCAGTTTCACGGATTTATAATACTCGTTTTGTAATACGGAGGCATAAATTACGTTGGCCATGGCCGAATTGCGAAGATGAGGAATGTCTTTGTCCATAAGCGTAAGCATGTCTTTCCAGCTTTTGTTCCTGTTCATGGAAATCAGGCTGTAAGGAACAAGAATGATCAGCAACATGACATACAATAAATTGATCCGGTTTTTGGCTGCAAGCCTGAGTCTTTTCACAGATGAAAAGGAATACAACAGATAAGCTGTGGCCATTGAAAAGGCAAGGGAGGGAATATATACAAGACGTTCTCCTACAATACCGGTAATGGGAGCCGCCAGGTTAAGGAACATAGACAGTGTGATAAAGAAAAATAGTATGCTGAAAGAGATGATCGATTTTTTTCTCAGCGTCAGCAATGCAGTAATCAACAACAAAATAAATGCAATGATTGGTAAAATAATTTCTAAATCGGAGAACTTGTCATAAGGGAACATATTATATCCGTAATAGAAAAGCAGGGGATAAGGGAAAATGAGTTTTTTCAGGTAAAATCCAAAGCTGATAGACCCCAGTTTTATTTTCTCTTCAAGTGATTTATTCTGCGAAGTGACAACAACTTTTTGTACTGTTAATGTGTTGGGTTTTTTTATACCGGAGGAGTCGGCTTTTATCACATCCACAACCTTCTCCCTGAAAAGCGGATTTTGCCATTGGTATAAACGGGCATCTTCCTTTTTCAGGTATTTCGTGGTGATCAGATTTATACTGACCGTAACGATAAGGATCAGGCTGATGATAATGGCTATACGTTTATATATTAATGGGATGGATGAGAAAACGTTCATAATGACCCGGTAAAAATACCTTGTAAAATTAACCATCCCGCCTGCAAGGCGAAGTGAAAAAATATTCAGTTTTTTTTGTGTGTTTAAAATGGATTTTAAAAGCACCCGTGTAATAAATGGATTAATATTTCCGAGTATAAATTTAATAGTCCTGCTGCTCAGTTCAAGAATGAAATTAGATTTTATTAAGTGTTTCCATAGAAATTTAAAGGATCTGTAAATTATATTCTTACATTGTAACCTGTTGATGATAACAATAGTAATGATAACAGAAAATAATAAGCCATCTTCCCTTAACTGGGCATTGTATGTACCGGAGAGTTTAAATAAATAGAGGTTTTTTTCAATTTTCAAAATGTCATAAACCCTAAATAGCTGAGATATTGGTGAAATAGCCCAGATATTAAATAAGATATATTTCGTATCGGCAAAATAAGTCCTGAAAGTAATTTTATTTTTCAAAGCGAATGCATACTGAATTGTTATCAGGATGAGAAGCACAACGATCGGTTTGATAAAAAACGGACTTATATTGAAAAAATAGACATCAAGTTTCAAGGCAAAAAAGAAAATGATGGAAACGGATGCATATACGAAAATAAAAACCTTCAGGTAGCGTGAAAGGATCTTCTGGCTCAGGAATTTTTTAAAAAGCAGTTTATAATCAATTGTATTATATTTCATTAGAAGACTACTGATGATCAGCACAGGAAGGGCGAGGATCATCACCGGTTTCTGAAATGATACCCTGATCATTCCGTTAAATATATCTCCTAATAAAATAAATATAAATGAGAGGAGGATAATCACAGCACTTACATTCAACAATAATTTGCGTATAGCCGGGAAGCCGCTGGTCCTGGTAAAAAAATGCAATGCAATACATACAAGAATTAGATTATTAAACTGATAATAATATATTTTAAAAGTTAACAGGTTAATAACCAATGCGAGTATTATAAAAATGTTCTTTACAAGAATATTGGAGATAAATTGTTTTAAATGATAGATAAATTGTTTAGTTGCGGTTGTTGATTCCGATGAAATGAAAGACAGACTACGGGAAAAGATATTCTGATTATGTTTTATCAGTTCATTCCTGTGTTCCGGCACTATAGAACTTTTTTCTTCTTTGGCAGTCGGAGTATTTTTGAAAGCTAAGTTTTCAGCGCTAAGGCGAGAAAAAGCAATTTTATTTAACTGTGAAAAGAATGAGTATTTTTTTGTTTCATCGATAAAAAAGAATGTTATTAACGGGATTACAGCAATAAAAGTCAGAATACTAAGCTTTGAAAGGATACCGAAAATAAAGAAAAGTACAGAGAGTAAAATATTCAGTAAATTTCTTTTTTCAAAATATCTGATGGCAAAGTGCAGTGATGCCAGTCCTCCCAGGAAGCTCAGGATCTCTTCCCTGTTTTTTATACTTGCAACAACTTCAGTGTGAATTGGGTGAGCCAGAAAAAGCAAAGTAATAATGAATGGGAGATGATATGGGTAAGCTTTTAGCAGTTTTTTCAGCAGAAAGAACAGAAACATTCCGGTGAGAGCATAAAGAAGAATATTGATAAAATGGCTGACATGGGGATTTTCTCCGAAAAACTGATATTCAATGGCTAATGTTGATTTGGTGATAGGACGGTAGCCAAAAGTTCCGCCCTTGACATCGGAATACCTGGAGGTAAATATTTCGGGTATTCCTTTGATGCCCATATGAACCATTTTATTGTTCTGAATCACAAAATCATCATCAAGTGCATAGTTGTTAGGTATGGTGTTCCCGTAAAGCAGAAAAGAAAAAATGAAAATAATGCCGTATAGAAAGGGCTGAACATTCATCTGTCTTTTCGCTTTCTGAGCCTGAACCTGTGGCTTTTTCCTGACAGAATTTTTCATATTCCCTTTGGACATTGACTGACAATTGAGAAATGCTAAAATAATTAAAATCTCTTTACCAAAATGATATTTTGGCAGTCGAAAATAAATTAGTGCCAAAATTTTAATAATAATACTTTGGTTCCTCTTTGTCAGGACTGGTTGTATGTCTTTCCTGTTATTGTCCTTCAGAATTTAAAAAATAAATTTGAATTTTCTGTTAATTTTACAATTTTCTTTCAATATGATAAATTACATTGGTAACGATATTATTTCTTTTACTTCTGAGGAAAACATCCGAAGCTTCAATCATCCCGGGTATTTCGCTAAGATATTGTCAGGGAAAGAACTGGAATGGGCAAAGGGATACAATCTGTCTGTGATCTCATCACTGTTTTGGACCGTCAAGGAAAGTGCCTATAAAGTTTTTTGTAAATGTGGTAATCTAAAGGCTTTCTCCCCGCGGAATTTTCATATTCAAACTGAAAAGATGAAAATTAGTGATCTGAAAAATTCAGTGATGTGCCATGTGACTGGCATTAAAACTTCGGCTTATGGACTCGATTTTTATTCAGTCTCAGAAATCACCCGGGCTTATTGTCATACACTTACCTGCCTGACTCCCTTTTGTGGGGTTTTATTTGCTCAGGAAGTGATTGCTAATATGAATAAGAAGAAACTTTACGACATTACTGCAGCAAAATGCATGGAGACCATTGCTAAGCAAATTGAGACAGGGTGTGATGAACTGCAATTGGCAAGGAATGAAAAAAACATTCCTGTATTATTGAAAAATGGGCTACCTTTGAACGTTGATGTGTCATTGAGTTACGATGATAATCTGGCTGCTTATGCTTTTATAATTCAATAAACTTTTGTATGCAACCTGAACCTGTCCTGAGCATATTAATAGCAACACATAACCACGAAAAATTCATTGCGGCATTATTGGATTCGGTTTTGATACAAAAGATGGATTTCAGTTCCGAAATAATAATTTGTGATGATGCGTCGGCAGATACCACCAGGGAAATATTATTAAATTATCAGAAATTATATCCTGAGAAGATCACCTTAATTCTGAATAAGAACAATGAAGGAATTAACCGGGTTTCCAGGAGGCTTTTTGAAGCAGGCAAAGGGAAATACCTGTGTACACTGGATGGAGATGACCGTTGGATCTATGAAAATAAGCTTCAGGTTCAGGTCGACTTTTTAGAGCAAAGTCCGGATTATTCAGCTTGTTTTCATGATGCGGAAATTATCAGTTCCACCCATGAAGATGAGTCTGCAAATATCATGGCAAAGGAACAATCGCACAGAGAATACAGGTATTATTCCCAATTTAATCAGTACAAGAGTGATTTTTATCCCTGGGATCTGCTGATGAGAAATATCATTCCAACAGCCTCCATAGTGATGAGAAGGTTTGACATACCTTCCTTTTTTAAGCAGTATGATGATGCTGTTTTATCATTAGGATGGATCATGGAATTATTTGTCATTAAAAACAGTAAATTTAAATTTATAAATCAGGTCTGGTCGGTATACAACGATCATCCTCAGGGAGTTTCCAAGGCGGTGAGCAGAATAAAATTCATTGAGTCTAATATTGTGTATTTGAAATCATTGGTTCGCGGTGACTATTATAAGTATATGCTGAAAGATGTTTATCAGGCCATAGTTAAAGAATACACTATATGGTTACATACGGAAGATGCGATGAAAATGCCGGCAACAGATTATAAATTTTATTGTAGTGAATTTAAAAAGTGGGCAAAATTGTCAGCCAAAGCTCACGTAACCTATTTTATGAACACATATAAATCGAAGAACAAAAAATAAATTTATGTGTGGTGTAATTGGTAAAATAAGCAGGGAGAAGAAGATCAACAGGGATGAATTTATTTATCAGCGAGATCTGATGCTTTCCAGAGGCCCCGATAATGAAGGACTTTATATTAATAATTTGGAATCTGTTGCCCTCGGATACCGCAGATTATCCATTGTTGATTTAAGCGATAAAGCCAATCAACCGTTAGCAAACGAAAATAATACGATCTTTCTGGTTTGTAACGGGGAAATATATAATTCACCGCAACTCAGAGAGGAACTGATGTTGTCAGGACATGTTTTTCACAGTCATTCCGATAGCGAAGTCATTCTTCATGGTTATGAAGAATGGGGGATGGGATGTATGAAAAAACTGGAAGGAATGTTTGCTTTCGGTATATGGGATTCAGAGAAGCAATGCATGCTGATAGCAAGAGACAGGTTTGGAATAAAACCGCTATATTACGAATACAATGCGCATTCATTCACTTTTGCATCCAATATTAAATCCATTGTGGCTGCTGTTCATCATCCGAAGGAAATAGCTTATGATGCAGTATGCGATTATCTTACATACAGATATGTCCCTTCGCCCAAGTCGATTTTTAAAGGAATTAATAAACTGGAACCGGCACATTATTTATTGATAGATCAGAATTATAAGTATACGCATCAATGCTACTGGCAACCTGAGTATAAACCGCAGAACCTGAAAAAAGAAGAAGTGTCGGAACAGGTGCGCTGGCTGTTAAAGCAGTCAGTACGAAAGCATTTATTAAGCGATGTACCTGTAGGTTGTTTCTTAAGCAGTGGTTACGACTCAAGTACCCTGGCACTCCTGTTAAAAGAAGAATCATATAACCCACTTACTTTTAGTATAGGATTCGAGCGTTGGGAAAACAGCGAGCATATACTGGCACAAAAAACGGCAAGAACATTCGGATTTGAGAATTATACTTCAATCCTGGGTGCTGATGATCATCATATTACTTCTCAGCTGATAGAAGCTTATGATGAACCTATTGCAGATATTTCGATTATTCCTACTTATCTGATAAGTAAACTGGCATCACAAAAGGTCAAAACTGTTGTTTCAGGTGAAGGTGCCGATGAGCTTTTCGGGGGCTATGACTGGTACCGGAGAGCTATGAGTGAATGGGCAAATAAAAAATGGTCTGAGAAAATTTTCTCTTCTCCTTCGGGCCTGGCAATGAATGTGTATAAATATTATACCGCCATGGGCAGCTTTGATGCCCCGGAATTAAAGCAGATTTTAATGCCTGAATATCATCAGTATATCCCTGAAAACAGTTATTGGTTTTTTGATAAACACTTTAAGCGGGAACTTCCATTACCGAAATCGCTTCAGTATCTTGATATAAAAGGTTTCATGGGTGAGTTGGTTTTAACGAAAGTTGACCGTGCTTCTATGGCACATGCTCTGGAAGTCAGGGTGCCTTTTCTTGATTATGAACTGTTTGACTTTTTATATAGCCTGAAACCGGCGTATTATTTCTCAAATTCCGAACAAAAACCTTTGCTTGCCGGGATCATTAAAAATAAATTGCCTGAGATCGTTAACCGGAAAAAACAGGGTTTCGTTGGTCCTGATGAATTTTATAATCAAAAGGAATTCTATAAGAAAATAATGGATAATTCGGAGTGGGTGAATCAGGGTATTTTTAATAAGGGATATATTTCTTCTTTATCTGAAAATGAAGATAAATGGCGGCTGTGGAAAATTGTCGTTTTGGAATGGTGGTTACAGAAACATGTTTTAAGTAAGTAATTCAGATGCAATTAAGATG
>Ga0114951_10004179_pt1 | contig 14305 bp, 15 predicted proteins | sample AM7aDNAmetaG_FD_88677 | JGI IMG/M metagenome (GOLD analysis project Ga0114951, IMG submission 88677) | Freshwater microbial communities from Finland to study Microbial Dark Matter (Phase II) - AM7a DNA metaG | ecosystem: Environmental > Aquatic > Freshwater > Lake | place: Finland: Lake Alinen...
AAAAAGACCACGGTTGAGATTCAAGAATTGACAGCAGCTAACTAAAAACGGTGGGAGAATCCTGGAGAGTTTCAACTAAGAAAAGCATTGCGCCAGTTAGTCTTCCGGCGAATATGAAAAATAAGGACACTTTTTCTCAAATGTGGAATAATCGCGGAATAAAAGATAGTTATCCAAAAGTTAATAATATTAGATTAGAAAGCGATACAGTTGATTGGAAATCGGATTGGATTTCGTTGTATTTAGGCAAATATCATGGTGGCCTTGGCACCCGAATTAGACAACATGTTGTTATTTCTACTCCACAGACTACGGGGGCATTAAAATTGGGACGGAATCCGCTTGAGTTCACTGAATGGAAATTTAAGTTATCCACGATTTCTTTTGGAAAGAAGATAAGTTCAAAAATATTTTTATCAGTAGCAGAAGAAGTATTGCGCAACGAATTGAATCCTATAGTTGGAGATGAAGGGTAAGAAGATGGGGGAAAAATAAATGGCAGGTATTTTTAAGGCAGCGACAGCTGAAGACGTGAGGGCAAGAAAGATTTTGAGTTCCAAGACAAGTGGTACAAACATAAAAGATCGAGAGATCCCGTTACTTGATAATAAAACTCTTTTGACGCCAAGAGAGTATCTTCAAAAATATGTGATTGATTTGCGTTATATTCTAAAGGAGCCATCTCTATATTATCCCGGAGCTGGTGGGGATGTTGATCCATTGAAGCTATTCGTTGAGGAGTCTGATGTTTCGACAATAATTTATTGTGACTATGACGCAGGTGTTGTTCGTGATTTTTTTAATAATATTAATACTAAATTAAATGGATACAATATCAAAAAAACGAGGTGTATTGATCCAGCTTTCTTTGGATGTTCTACATGGGAAGATTTTTGGCCGTGTGACCCTGCCGCACGCAATGGAACAGTTGATCCTCTACATGCCTTTGGGATGTTGTCGGAGATATATTCAGAGCGAAGTAATAAACGAGTAAATTTTGTCTACTTATGTGCTGAGGCAGTACAAACGTATAAAATTTTATTTTCTAATAATAAATATGGTCCTACCGTTGTTGTGATTCAGGATCATGGCATGGGTGGTGGTTGGACAAAGTTTGGAGGAAGGGAATCGAGGTTATATAAGATTGCTCAGCCAGCACTTCCGCAACTGCTTTATGTTCATGGGAATGGTGTATGGCCGGGTTATGCGGTAGTTTCTCAAGATGGTGAACCTGAGGGGATGCATGGATTCGAAAGAAGGCTTTATATTCGCAAGAATTCGAGAAGGGGACAGTCCCAGTGCGGGGGACAGTCACCTTCAACTTTTAAACAACACATTGTCAAAAGTGTTTAGGTTAAGTGTGTTTTGAGATCTTTTTCGAGTGCCAAGATTATTAAGCCGGACGACACTTTATTGTTGTCCGGTTTTTTTCTTTTACACGTCACAACGCTGTCGCACCCGGGACTTATAATGTGATAAAACAAATATCAACAGGAGGAGATATATGCCTATCGCAACCGCAGTTCGACGTGGAGGTCAAGTGTATGTGTATAACGAAAGAAATCAGCAATTATTCAGCAAGTCTGCTGGGAGCAGGCCGGAAGAAGGGTTAAAGGGATACACCAGCGGGGCTGTCAGCATCCGTTTGGGGAATACCATTTACACCTATAATGAAAAAGGCCAGATGATAGGAACCCAGGCAGCTTGATCAACGGGTCATGAATCTTTTGGCTGAAAACCGGACGGGTTGGTGCCCCATCCGGTTTTTTCTTTGCCCGCGACACAAGGCTGTCGGCATCCCCCCTTATAATTAATTCATAAATTTGCGTATATAAAACAATGCTTTACGATTGTTTGAGGGACAGACAGTAATGCGTTCATTGACGTAGATGAAGGGGGCGGATATGAAAAACGATCAGGATTATTTCAGCGAATATTTCACACTCTGCGAGTTCTATCTCCAGAAGCGCTGTATTTTGGGGAAGATCTGGAAACATGTGTGTGAAAACACGTGCGGGAAAGAGTATTGGCTCATGCTCCGGGAGCTGAAGGAACTGGATGCTTTTTTAAGAGAGGCCGATCAGATTTTCTGGCGGGATGTGCAGGCGTCCCGTGTGGCGGGGGTGGCATTTCTTTTCGAGGCTTTTGCGGAAGCCCATGCGCTGGGATCATTTGAGAAAAAGACTACGCTCTTCCTTCTGTTTACGGACATGTTTCACCCTGTGTATAACTGGCAGGAGACAGAACTTGTTGCATTGCTGGATTCAGACGTTTCCTGGGATGCAAAGCTCAAATGCCGCAGTGCGCTGACATCTGAAAGCCCTCTTTTTAAGAAGAACATTTTGATATTGAAGCCCCGGACAACCGCCGGCCAGGCTGATCCGGAAATGTACCTGAACCCGGCCACCCGTGCAGCCTTAACGGGGTTTGTCCCCGGCACGACGCCCGCTATACCGGTTTTCGTCAAAGAAGATGGTTCTTCTGAAGGGATTGGCCTGCGGGCTCCCGATTACGCCATGGAGGATGTGATCTTGCCGCCGAAGGTCAAAGAAGATGTCTTGTTCCATATTGATGCATGGAAGACCGGGCTCGCGGATCTGGGTGTTGACGCCAAGATCAAGAAAGGACGCGGGGCGATCTTTCTGTTCTATGGCCCGCCCGGAACAGGCAAAAGTATGCTCGCGGATGCCATGGCCAGGCATTTGCAGATGAAGATCCTGCAGGTCTCCATGCCTCAGGTTACGGATAAGCTCTTTGGTGAAACAGAGAAGAATATCGCAGGGCTTTTCAAAACAGCCAGGGCTAAAGATGCGGTCATCTGTTTTGATGAGGCGGATTCTCTCCTTTACAGCCGTCATCGGATGGAACACGAGCGCGATATAGCTTTTGTGAATGTGATGTTGCAGGAGATCGAGCGCTTTGAAGGGGTTTTGTGTCTGACAACCAATTTTGATACAGCGCTAGACCCGGCGCTGGAGCGGCGGGTTTCACTTAAGGTAAAGTTTTCACCCCCGGATCGATCCTTGCGTGCGGATATCTGGCGGTCGCTGATCCCGCCCAAGGTTACTGTTGCTCCAGACGTGGATTTTGAAGCCCTTGGCCAGAGATTCGTGATGAGCGGCGGCTATATCAAGAATGCGGTCCTGAATACCCTCCGTCGTCTTGTGAAGGAGAAACGGTCCCTGATGACGATGGAAGACCTGCTGTTCGGGGCCCGCATGGAACAGGAAGGGATGTACCTTAAAGAAAATAAACAACCCGTGGGATTTGCAGGCGTGTTGAGGTGAGTCATGACGATCAATGAATGGATCAAGAAGCATGGGAATAAAAGAAGACCGGGAATGCATGGGATTTACGATTCCTATGACATGGAGGACCGTATTGTTGTGCGGGAAGTATACATCAAGGGGTGGCGTGTGATGACGCTGGCGCCGATTTGGCCGGATGAGGATGAAATTGAGAATAATAAAACCAGGGAGGGGGCATGAAAAGACATGGGGATTTGTTGATCGTTAAAGTGGATGAGTTACCCGAGGGGGCATGTGCGTATCCGTCGCGGGTGCTTGCCGAAGGGGAGGCTACGGGGCATAAACACGAGCTTGACCGGGGGGATGTGTATGAGCAAGACGGGACCTTGTATTTCAAGGTTGATGACGGGCACGTCAGCACATTAAGTCATCAGGAACACCATGCGCTTTCTTTTGAGACAGGCATCTATAAAGTGATCCGACAGCGTGAATATACGCCCGATGGCTGGCGTAATGTGGCGGATTGATGCGGCATCGGCAGGTATATTAATAAAGGAGGGATGTTGTGCTTTGGAACAAGAAATTATTAGAGGGTGACCATGTGCGGGATATTGTCCCTGGCATCATGAATGTAGTCCAGCAGAAATCTCCCGTCGTTGTAGGGATCCCCATCGGGGCAGGGGATACGGGCTTTGCGGTGCACCGGGGAGAGTTTACGTCTGTTCTGGCGCGGTCGCTGGCTGGTTCAACGTCAATGTTGCTCACGATGGCGGTTCATGCCGCTGTCAGGCATGATATCCCCTGTGCCTATTTTTCAATTGATCTTTCCAAAGAAACCCTGGTCCAGCGGATGTTGTGTTTATATGCCGGCCAGAAGTTCCCGTTATCCCCAATGGATACGGATTACCCTGCGCTTACAGCCGCGGCAGGGGCCTTATCGGAAGGGGCTGTTTATATTCATGATGGGCACTACGACATTGAACTTGTCGATAAAACGATAAGGAATCTGGTGGAGGCCAGGAAAGTTCAGTTGATCTTGCTAGATACCATCGATGACGTGGGACTGCACGATCATCCTGAAGCACGATTCCTCAGGAGCAAGAGGGATCGGGTTTGCGCGCGCCTGAGGATGCTGGCATCTTCCTTGAATGTGGCCATTATCGGCGTGATCAGAACATCACAGATGCTGGATCATATGCGTGTGAATCAGGATTTGAATCAGGCTTTGTTAACAGCGATCCAGAAAGAAGCGGGTGACATCTACCGGTTCTCGGACAATGTAGCTCTTTTTTATACGGGAGATTCTTCCGAAATAAGGGAGTTGTATTTCATCAAACAAAAACGAACAGTGGCGTACAACCGAAGCCGTCTGGTGCTGGATACGAGATCCCTGCGCTGTTCATTTATTGGGGAAGATTGGCCATGAATCTTTGGCAAAGAAGTCCCATGCGTTGGAAAGCTGAGGATCCAGGCCAATTTTATTGGATGGACAGGCGTTTATGTTATACCCGCCAGCATGCCGCACAGGGGATCACTGAGTCAGTCCGCGGCTTTTATCCTGACGGGGCTTTGATGTTTGAATACCCTATGCAGGCGCGTTATTTGAACGGGACGGGCATGATATTTTATCCTGACGGGAAGAAACGAAAAGAAGAGACTTATCACGAGGGGCGTTTGCACGGTGTGGTCCGTGTGTGGGATGAACTGGGGCAATTAAGAAAACGCGTCACCTTTGTCAGGGGGGTTCGTCATGGGTTAAGCCTTGAATGGGACGCGGCGGGGCGATTTGCCGGGCAGGAACTATTCTTGCGCGGACAGGATGTTCCTGCAGGGCTTAACGCGTGGATCGCCAAAACGCCTATCCATGCCAGGCATGTGATGGGCGTCAAGAATGTCGAAATACGGCGGATATTCCTGATGGAGTTGGGTTATGAACGTTTATTGGCCGGGGTGGAACACCGGATCCTTCACCAGGAGGGGGAGCAGGCACTGGTCCGCATCGATCTGCCGGGGCGGGATGAGGCCATCGTTTTGGTGAAGGTGAAATGCCCGTCGACCGGTGCATTTTATGTATTGCGGGTGCCGCCCCAGATGCGGACGGTCAGGGAGGCTGTGGCATGGACGTTTGACCTGAGCGAAGCGGCGTATCGGCCGCTCCAGGAATCTTGACGGAGGACATACAATGACGTCTTACGATATGCAGGAAGAAATGTTTGTTTCTCTGATGGCAGGGCGACGCGGGGTCCCATTGGATCTGGACAGGGTCAAAGAAGAGCGGCGCTATTATATCCTGACGCCAACGGGTACAGGCAAATGGTCGGCGCTCCTTGATCTGACGGTGGTATATACCGATGCCGGTTATTACGATGACGCTCTTGCGGCGTGTCGGGAGGCTTTATTGAATCCCTTGCTTAAAGAGTATGAGGCTGGGCTATGGTTTCGCATGGGGCAGATCAGTGAACACAAGGCAGATTTTGATGCGGCGCTGGAGTTTTATTTAAACAGCCTCGGCGCCGGTTCGTATCGCGGGGAGTCTGGTCACTGGCAGCACAATAACACGGCATTCTGTTATTTGATGAAGAAGGAATTCGACAAGGCGGAAACACATGCCCAGATTGCATTGGATCTCGATGAAGAGGATTGGAAGCTTCACCGGAGGCGTTGGGGTGATCCGCGGCACTGGAATGCCTGGAAGAACATGGGGGCTGTGATGGAATATACCGGGCGTTACAGGGAGGCCGCGTCTTTTTATACCACAGCCATAAAATTCAGCCGAGGGACTGAACGGGCTGTTTTGCATTTAAGACGCCTGCTCAAAAGGTATCCCGATGTGGCGGCCTGCTGGAAGGAATCCGTCGAAGATCTTTTGACGTATTACAACGTAACAGTTTAAAAATGGTTCGACAAGGAAGAATGAGAAGTGAGAAGGTGAGGAGAAGGGGGCAGTCCAAGAGAAGGGGACAGTCCCAGTGCGGGGGACAGGCCCCCTTCACAGCACTCACTCTTCACTTTTCCTGTAATACTAAGGTACAATTGCCGGCGTGCCCTTTATTCTTACAATATGTATAGGTTTTATAATATTTTTAATATTTTCCGCCTTTTATTAAATGAAAGGAGGGGGAGTATGAAAAAAGTCATGTGGCTGATCGGTCTGATTATTCTGAGCCTCGTGGGGCTGATGACGTCAGGGGTCAACGCCCAGGATGAAGCTGTTAACATGAATCACCTGGAAGATTGGGAAGAGGTAGCAGGGAAAGTCGAAACTATAAATTATGACACGTCGATCTTGACCATAAAAGCCTATTCGGGTGAAACGAAGGCCTTTTATCAGATACTCCCGATCTTGATTACCAGGGAAGCGAAGATCCTGAAGCATGGCAAGAGGTTCAGCCTTAAGGATATCAAATCGGGCGACAAGGTCACTATCAGGTACATTGTGACAGCGAACGGGCAAAAAGAGGCGTATTACCTTTGGGTAAGAAAATGACAGGTTCATAAATCTTATGGTGGATCGTTGGAAAATCTTCCTTTTCCCCTCTCTCTTTAGCTTAGAGAAATAAGTATTACCGCAAGAAATTGAATATCAATCTTTTATAAGAGATTTATTTATGCAAGAATAAACTTCAAGATTACAAATAGAATTGGTTGAAGGTTGAAGTTGAATTGAAGGGGACAGTCCCCTTCACCCAATTAAACTACTACTATTTAGTATGATGGGAGGGGGTAATGCCGGTGGTCAACAATCAGCCCAGGGAGCAGCATCGTACCGACCGCATTGGCTGGTTGCGCGCCTCGGTTCTGGGTGCCAATGACGGGATATTATCAACGGCGAGCCTGGTTGTTGGGGTTGCGGCATCGCATGCCCCCAGAGGTTCTGTCCTGATTGCCGGTGTTGCCGGTTTGGTGGCCGGGGCGATGTCCATGGCGGCCGGTGAGTATGTATCGGTGAGCTCTCAGGCAGATACGGAGAAGGCTGATCTGGCGCGCGAACGCAGGGAACTCATTGAAGATCCTGTGAGCGAGCACGATGAATTGACGGCAATTTATGTGGAACGGGGGCTTGATTCATTGCTGGCCAGGCAGGTCGCCACGCAACTCATGGCCCATGATGCCCTGGGGGCGCATGCGCGTGACGAACTGGGAATCTCTGTGAATTCCATTGCCAGGCCTGTCCAGGCGGCATTGGCATCAGCCGTGACTTTTTCTGTGGGCGGGGCCATGCCCCTGTTGATCATCCTGCTGGCGCCGGCAGCGTGGTTGATCCCTGTTGTTTTTGGAGCGACACTTGTTTTCCTGGCTGGACTTGGAGCCTTTGGGGCTATTGCCGGGGGAGCTCCTTTGCTGAGAGCCGCGGTGCGTGTCACATTTTGGGGGGCATTGGCCATGGGTGTGACAGCGGCGGTTGGGGCGTTATTCGGAGCTGTGGTATAGCTTTGATTTGTGTGCAACCCCCTTGACGCCACCCCGCCTGTAATATATATTCATGTGTCATCGTAAGCGCTGTCATGCGAGAGTAGTTCAGTGGTAGAACCTCAGCCTTCCAAGCTGATGACGCCGGTTCGATTCCGGTCTCTCGCTCCATTTATTTATTTTCAGGGAGTTTCATGAAGATCACCCTGCTGGTCCCCACATTGAATGAAGAGGTCGGCATGCGTGCCGTCATGCCCAAGGTGGACAGGTCCCTGTTTGAACAGATCCTGATCGTGGATGGCCATTCCAGGGACAATACTGTCGCCGTGGCGCGGGAGATGGGTTACGATGTCGTGATCCAGCAGAGTCCGGGCATCCGCGGTGCCTACATGGATGCGCTGCCTTTTATTAAAGGCGAAGCCATCCTCACGTTCAGCCCCGACGGCAATTCCATTCCCGAGCTTCTCAAGCCCTGCATTGACAAATTCCATGAAGGTTACGACATGGTGATCGTGTCCCGTTATGCGCCCGGGGCCAAGAGCTACGATGACGATGCCGTGACCGCTTTTGGCAACAGCCTTTTTACGCGCAGCATCAATTTTTTCCACGGCGGGCACTACACGGACGCCATGGTCATCTACCGCATCTACCGTAAAAGTCTTATCCAGGAACTCGGCCTCGACAAAGACGCAAGCTATGCTTTCGAGGAGAAACTGTTCCGGACGCATATCAGCTGGGAGCCGTTGTTGTCCATCCGGGCGGCCAAACGTAAATTAAAGATCGCGGAAATCCCGGGTGACGAACCTGTGCGCGAGGGCGGGGAGCGCAAGCTCCAGGTCCTCAAGTGGGGCGCGGCGTATTACTGGGAGATCCTCAGGGAGAAAATTATCCGGCCATGACCACAAAATCTTCACACATTTCAGTAATAGGCGATGGCGGCTGGGGGACCACGCTGGCGGTTCTTCTGGCAGAAAAGGGACATCCCGTCACTCTCTGGGGGGCTTTCCCCGATTATGTGGCCCAGGTACGCCGAACACGGGTGAACGAAAAATTTCTGCCCGGCATCACTATACCCAAAACAGTGGCGCTGACATCTTCCCTTGATGAGGCGCTGGGCGCCAGCGATATCATTGTTTTGGCCGTTCCTTCGCAATATCTTACGGCGACACTCAAGAATATCCGTCAATGCGATCATGCGGGCAAGGCGTTTGTCAGTGTGGTCAAGGGGATCGATACCCGTACCTTTCTCACCATGACCCAGCTCATTGCCAAGGAACTGGGCAAGGTCAGGGTGGGTGTTTTGTCCGGGCCGACCATCGCCATCGAGGTGGCCAAAAAGATCCCGACCACCGCTGTTTCAGCCTCGCTGGACACGCGCCTGGCCAGGCAGGTGCAGGAAATTTTCAGTTGCCCGACGTTCCGTGTGTACACCAACCGCGACGTGCTGGGTGTTGAAATTTGCGGCAGCGTCAAGAATGTCATTGCCCTGGCTTGCGGCATCTGCGATGGGCTTGGTTTTGGCACCAACACCAAGGCAGCGCTCTTGACCCGCGGGCTGGTGGAAATGACCCGCCTGGGCAAAGCCCTTGGCGCCAACCCCAGGACATTCACGGGTCTGGCCGGCCTGGGTGATCTTGCCACAACATGTTTCAGCCCCAATAGCCGCAACCGGTTTGTGGGCCATGAGCTTGGCAAGGGCCGTTCGATCAAGGATATCCTCGCCTCCATGGATGCGGTCGCCGAAGGGGTTGTCACGGCCAAGGCCGTGCATGATCTGGCCAGGAAAATGAAGATCGATATGCCTATCACGGAAGCTGTGTATCAGGTCGTGTACGGCCATCGCGATCCCCGCAAAGCCGTGGCCGGGTTAATGGGCCGCACCCTGAGATCCGAATGATCCGCTTTTTGTCAACGCCTCTGCGCAAAGAATACATCTTTCTTGTCCTGGCCCCGTTCCTCGTGTGGGTGACGGCGTTCTGGGGCTATCTCTCCGGTCAGCGGGCGCTTGTTGTTGATGCGGTATCGTATTACGAGCACATCGGCTTCTTCACTGACAATATCATCCGGGGAGTCTATCCTTTATGGAACCCGGCATGGTGCGATGGCGCCCCCTATAATTTTTTCCTGCGCCGTATCGGCGAGGCCAACCCTTTTTACTGGGTGGCTGCCGGGCTAAAGCTGGCTGGTGTTCCGCAAGTCCACGCCTACCTTGTTTTTCTGGCTTTCTACTATCTTTTGGCACTGACAGCTTTCTGGCTGATCGCCCGCCTCTTGTTCCGTGACCGCCTGGCCTCCACCGGTGCCTTTCTCCTGCTCCTTTTTTCAGGATGGGGGACCCAGCTGTTTTTCAATTACATCGTCATCCTTTTTGTTCCGCTGGCCTGGTTCTTTTATTTTCTTCTGGCCTTCGCCAGGGAAGGGAAGAAACATCAGTTCCTGGGGATATTCTTCACGTTGGCCATGGCGTTGACTACCTATATCCCGTTCTTTTTTCTGACGATCGTGGGTTCCTTTGTGATGTTGTTCCTGTTGTTCTTTTTCAAAGAGGCCGCGTCTTTTTCATCGCGGATCATGTTGTTTGTAAGCCGCCATAAAGGGTTGGCGTGTGCGTGCGCGTTGTTTTTGGTGACCGCCTGTGTGCCTGCGGCGGATTTTTATCACGAATCCCGGCAAGGCGAGTTTGTTCTTCCCGGGCGGCATGCGGCCACCGATACATCGTCCGTTGTTGCTGTGGCTATGAAAAGCGTGGTGATAGGGGATCTCCTGGCGCAGGGGTACTTTGACCGGACGTTCATGGACCATGCCAGCCTGATCCGGGGTGAATTCTTTATTTCGTATTTCTTTTTTCTCGCCTGCCTGGTGACGTTGGTGACGCCCCTGACCCGGCGGACAGCCTTCCTGCTGGCCAATATTGTCATCCTGGGGCTGATCTCCCTGACGGAAGCTTCACCGTTGTATAAATTCCTTTATGACCATGTTTTTTTCTTCCGTTACATGCGGATGGTTTCCTATTTTTTCTGGCTGGCGGTTTTGCCGATGGCGGTCATTTTGGTGATGGACCAGGTGCGCGCCTTTATTAAAGAGTACGCGGGGACGGGGAACAGTGTGCTCCTTTTTCTTGTCATCGGCGCGCATCTGGCTTTTGGCGCCTGGGCATTGACCCGTGAAGGGGTCGCCGTGACATCCTGGGCCGCGGTGGGCTGTTCGCTCATCTTTTTTAGCGCGGTTGTCCTGGGGTGTCGCCACAGGAATATCCTCTTGCTGGTGCTGATGCTTGCCATCGTGGTCCAGCCTTTTCAGCTGGCGCGTTATGTGACGGGCAACGGCGAATGGCGTCAGGGAGATATTGGCGCCTACAACCCGGCCGTCGTCAGGGGGTTTTCCTACAGCCGTACGTTTGTTCCCGACAATAACGCAGGGGCCAAGGATGCTTTTATCAGGAGTATGCAGGGCAGTCTGTACTATGCCACGCGCTGGTATGCGGATGTTTTTACACATGTTCCTTCCCAGGACAGGGAGGCCTTCACCGCGCACAAGCTTTATCTAATTGATGCTACGGTTCCCTATGATGCTCCGGATGCCGGGTTCTATGATCGTTTGGCGGGCGCATGGCGGGGGGCGGCTAATATCGCTTTTCTTCCGCGCCAGGAAGTGCCGTTGACGGCCTTGCGTTCTTTTTCGGGCGGCCCTTCCCGGGCTGAGGCGATCGGACCTGAGCATGCCGCTATTCAAATCAGGTCCTTTGACGTCAACACCCTGCGCTTATCGGCGCACCTTGATCGTCCGCGGTTTCTTCTGTGGAACGACGCGTATCATTCCGGATGGCATGTGTATATCAACGGCCGGGAGGACAAGGTCTTGCGGGCCGACCATGCGTTTAAAGGGGTGTGGCTGCCCGCGGGATCCAGTGATGTTGTTTTCCGTTTTTCATCGCCATTACGCTATGCGGCGGGGTACCTTTTCCTGCTCCTGTTCGCCGTGATCCTTGGCGTCATCATCGTTCTGGCGCGGCGTGAAGGCCTTCTGGCCGCGCAGGAGGATGCTTGATGGGTACAGACAGGTTTATGGTTGCCGTTAAATGGCTTTTCACGCGCGTGGGCATCCTGTATATCGGGTTATTTGTGGCCTTGGCTTTCCTGGTCGATGCCAAGGCAGCCGCCTCGCGTGTGAGGATCCGCCGTCTCAACGATGCCAGGCCGTCGATGAGCGCGCTGGTGTCCTTGGCCAGGGGGGATGTGTCGCCGCAGGCCATGGACTGGAAACCCTATCGCAGTTACTTTGATCTGGTCCTTCGTTATATGCCCCAGGAATGGACCACGCGCATGTTCCTGGGGGTGGCCGAATATTATCAGGGGGAGCCGGGAAAAGCGGCGGTTGACCTGCGCGCTTCCGCCGATGCGTTTCCGCCTCTTTTCTGGAATTGCTACAATACGGCGGTGCTGGCTTTTGAACGCGGGGATATGTCCCTGGCCCTGGCTTACCTTGAGCGGGCCGTGCAGATACCGCCCCCCATGGCCGCCAGTGCGGCCCGTTCCTCGGTGCTTTACCGGCAGATCATGTCGTCGGGTAATTTTGATATAGACATTGAAAAAGATGCGGCTTCGGCCCGGGAAGATGTGTATCTGTTGATCGTCGCGGCCCGTTATTACGCGAAAGATTTTGCCGGCGCCCGGAGTGTCGCCCTGCAGGTCATAGCGATGCCTGAGATACGGGACAAGGAACCTTTTTATTTTTATGCGGGGGCATCCAGCCTTTCTCTGGGGAATGCCGCCGAGGCTATGCCCCTTCTGGGCGCATGCCTGAAACAGAAGTCGCGCAATCCATGGGCATACCGTTATGCAGGACAGATCCTCGTCGCTGCGGGGGATGCCAGGGAGGGGCAGGCGCTATTGCATACGGCTGAAGAATTGGGGAAAGATGCCTCGTCCGGCTTCCCCTACAGCGAGCGCGTGCATTTGCGGTTTCTTTGACCGGCAATAGCATTTGACATTTTCTCTTTTCAAGAGAGCGGTTTTCTGTATAATAGGTCGCTATTGATTTTTTCTCCTGTTTTTTCTCGGGGCGTAGCGCAGCTGGCTAGCGCACTTGAATGGGGTTCAAGAGGTCGTGGGTTCAAATCTCACCGCTCCGATTATATTTGATCCAAGGGGGGTAGCATATGGTTTCTGACAAGAAATCCGGAAGCGAACGCCGGCAGTTCATCCGTATTCGCAAAAACTACATTGTCCGTTTTTGTCAGAAGAACAATCCTTCCCTGAAGTTTGAAGTTTCCCAGGTTGAGAATATCAGCCGGGGGGGTATCTGTTTCACATCGACCATGGCTTTTGAGCCAGGATCGGTTGTGGCGCTGGAGCTGCGAACTCCCTATGTTGCGGATACGATCTGCCTGGAAGGGCAGATCCTTGATTCGCATGAGAAGATCAAGGGCCTTATTTATCAAAACCGCCTCAAATTCTACAACATCACCCATGAAGCGTCTGATGTCCTCGAGAAAATAGAAAAATACAATCTCAACAAGGTTGATTATCGATGAAGACCGTCACCATCGGCCTTGTCGGACTGGGTACCGTCGGCAGGGGTGTTGCCAAACTCATCAGTTCCAGGCGTTTGTTCGTCCGCGAGAAATACGGGGTTGACCTCAGGCTGAAGACTGTCTGCGACCTGAAGATCGACACCAAATTCCTCAAGTCTGTGGGCGGTGTCAGCGCGACCAAAGATTTCAATGTCCTCATCAACGACCCCGAAATCAATGTGGTGGTCGAGCTCATTGGCGGCCATCATCCGGCGCTGGAGATCATCAAGGGGGCGCTGGAGAACGGCAAGCATGTGGTGACGGCCAACAAGGCTGTCATTTCCAGCTTCGGCCAGGAACTTTTTCGCCTGGCGCATGCGCGCGGGCGCAGTATCTATTTCGAGACGGCGGTGCTGGCCGGGGTTCCTGTCATCAAAGCCCTGACCGAAGGCATGGCAGGCAATCAGTACAACAGCCTTTACGGCATTGTGAACGGGACCTGCAATTACATCCTTAGCGAGATGGAGTCCGCGGGTATCTCCTTTGACCAGGCGGTCAAGCTGGCCCAGGAAAAAGGTTATGCGGAGGCTGACCCGTCGCTTGATATCAATGGCAAGGATTCCGCGCACAAGCTTGCGGTTTTGGTCATGCTGGCCATGGGCAAATTCGTGAAAGTCACGGATATTCATACCGAGGGCATCACCCATGTCGCTCCCGAGGATCTCAACTACGCCCGCGAAATGGGCCTGACGATCAAACTGCTGGCTATTGCCAAGAAAAAAGAGGATGGGATCGAGGCGCGTGTGCATCCGACTCTCATTTCCAGAAAACATTCCCTGGCGTCGGTTAATGGCGTCAATAACGCGGTGCTGCTTGAAGCTGACCCTCTGGGCGATGTCCTTTTGGTCGGGCAGGGTGCCGGGCAGATGGCGGCTGCTTCAGGTGTTTTCAGCGATCTCATCAACCTTGGCATTCACAACGCCGCTACCGACCGCACCTGGATCGGCGATGATCCCCGGGAAACAACAACGCTCAAACTGCTCTCCATGGACAAGGTCCAGACCGAATTTTATATCCGCCTTATGGTCATTGACCGTCCTGGTGTTCTCTCGAAGATCACCGGTATCTTTGGCCA
>Ga0114951_10004181_pt1 | contig 14302 bp, 7 predicted proteins | sample AM7aDNAmetaG_FD_88677 | JGI IMG/M metagenome (GOLD analysis project Ga0114951, IMG submission 88677) | Freshwater microbial communities from Finland to study Microbial Dark Matter (Phase II) - AM7a DNA metaG | ecosystem: Environmental > Aquatic > Freshwater > Lake | place: Finland: Lake Alinen...
GCTGTTTGTGCTTACTCGTGTAAACCTGACATATTCCAACCCATTTCCAACAAAGTAATACTTCCCTAAACTATACCATGCATCGCGGGTTGTGCTGAAATCGGCATAAAATGTACTCATCAATCCATTGTGAAACACTTCAACTTTTACATTGTTATCTATCAAAGAAACAGATCTGTTTTTATAAACCATGATTTCTACATTGCCTGACAAAGTACCTGATGTAGTGATGCCCGAAACTGTATCTAAATCTACTGCATATTGTGCATATTCTCCGGTGGTTCTGGTAGAATTGCATTTTGAGGTACTAAGCATACTAATCATTGTACTCCAATTTGTGTTTGTTTTGTACGAACACTGTTCATACGTGCTTAAATATGTAAACCTGCTTGCCAACCTTTCCTCTGCCTGTGTCTGTAGCACAAAAAACGAAAAAAGGGCAAACAGCAATACTATTTTAGTGGAATTGTTCATGGATTTTTAATAATTTTTAGATTGAGTTGGAATCAACTTTATATTAAATAATTGATTCTTGCATTTCTGTTTTTTCATTAATTCTCAAAAAAACAGTTGTTTCTTTCAAAGCATTATGTATTATTCAATGCTCTTATTTTACTTGTTTTACCTCAGACAACTTAACATCGTCTACAAAATATTCCCCTTTAACAAATTCTAACATAAATTTGGCTTCCGGTATATCTACACCATCAAACTCATATTTAAACGTGGTCCATTCTCCTACTGGTAAGTTGTCTGTTTTTTTTGTTTTCAGAACAAACGGATTCTCCTTCTTAAATCCGGCAACATGATATATTGTCAATTGAACTGCACCTCCTTTGGTTATTACTTTCATCATAAATTCAAGGGAGTATTTTTTGCCACTTTCTACTTTAAACACTACTTTATCGGGAGTACTTGTATATAACTTACATCTGGTTTCTCCCATAGATAATTTGAGCCCAAACTTGCTATTGTTAGCGGCCTCAGAACAAACGGAAACCTTTTCTTTGTCTTCTCCAAACACAGACCAACCTTTCATTGTGCCCAATTCAAAATCAGCGTTTAATTTTAAAAGATTTTCTTGTGCGCGAACACCCAAAACTGAACTTAAAGTCAGTAAAATAATCATTAGTTTTTTCATGATAATTGTTGTTTTAATTGTTAATTTATATTATTACTCGTATCCCGGATTTTGTCCTCCGAAGTTCGGATTATTGATAATTTCTGCTGCTGGAATAGGGAACAGATTTTGGTTATTTCCGATATAATTTAAATTGTCCAAAGTATAAGTCGGATAGTTTTGATGTACCAAATGATTTTTAATAGTCTCAGGGAAAATGTTCCAACGAACTAAATCACACCATCGATGTCCTTCGTAACAGAGTTCTCTTCTACGTTCTTTATGAATTATATCCCGTAGAATATTTTGGTCTGTGTATGTAAGACTACCCACACCCGCTCTGCCTCTAAGTAAGTTGATGTACATCAAAGCACTGTCCATTTTAGCCTGTCCGCCCACTTCGGCAAGTGCTTCGGCAGCCATTAATACTACTTCGGTATAACGGATATGCGGATAATCATTTCTGGAATCTGTCGAACCCTTTGCAATATCAATATATTTTGCATATACAGGAGTTCCGGTACCGGTATCAATATCTGTATGATTAGTGCCACTACGTCTTTTGATAAAGGCTTTTCTTCTTAAATCGGTAATTTCATAAAGCCCGGTCGAGTCGTATTTATTGTAGTCAATATTTGTAGTTGAACCCGAAGTAAATACTTTCGTGGAGGTTTTCCACATTTCTTTAGTAGGTATTAAGTTTCCGCTCCAGCTATACATTCGTGTAAAATACCAGCCTGTCTGGGTTAATCCGTTCGTACCGGAAGTGTACCAAATAGCTTCTGTATTTGCGGCTTTCTTTTCTACATCGAAGATATCTGCCAGATTAGGCATTAAGTCATAGCCATATTTGGCTTTATTTACAATCACTTCATTCAGTTTGTCAGCCGCCAACTGCCATTTATCTGTTTGTTGTAAGGGATAACCTGCCATAGTCAAATAAACTTTTCCAAGCAATGCTTTTGCAGCTCCCGCAGTAGCTCGTCCACCATTTAGAGGATCAGTATAACTATATTTATCATCTAAATTTTGTTCGGCATACTTTAAGTCTTCAATAATTTGATCATACACCTGCTGTACCGTAGCTCTTGGCTGATACAAAGAAGCAGGATCACCATTTGTAGCTTTAATCTTTAAGGGTACTCCACCAAACCATCTCACTAATCTGAAGTATTGAAATGCTCTTAAAAAACGGGCTTCACCATAAATGCGGTATTTGAGTGAATCAGTTACACCTTCGTTCACATAATCAAGTACTACATTTGCCCTATTAATACAATTGTAGCAATAAAACCACTGATTTTTAAGAAAATTGTGTTTGGAGTTATAAACTAATAAATCCATTTCAATTCGCTCACCAACTGTTGTACCTGTATAAGTAACATCGTCTGTTGTAAGCTCATTCATCCACATAAAGTCCAAATTAACAACCTCCTGCCGCATAGCACCATAAGCAGCATTAATTGCACCTATGGCATTATCATTATTTTTGTAAAAATTTGTTTCAGCTATGTAGCTTTTAGGGTCTTCATCTAAAAAAGTATTACAGGATTGGACAAAAAAAGCAAATACATATAGCACGGGAATTATATATTTTGTTTTCATATTCATCGGTATTTAAAAATTAAAGTTTACACCAAATTTAAAACTTCGAGCTAAAGGATAAGAACCTGAATCTATTCCTCTTGCTAATCCAGTTGAAGTAGACTCTGCATTTGGTCCAGTATAGTTTGTTATTGTGAATGGATTCTGAACATTGGCAAAAAGGTGTATGGAAGTCATATATAATTTTTGAACAATCCCTTTAGGAAGTGTATATCCTACTGCAATTTCTTTGCATCGGATAAAAGAGCCATCTTCAACAATTAAATCGGAGAGTTCTCTAACATCTACCGTAGAACCGGCAACCTGATAATGAGTTATACTGTTATTTTCTGTTATTCTTGTCACAGTTGCTTCATCCATATCAGGGGTGATATTAATATATCGGTTATCATAATCTTTTTGATTAACATTTCTCTCGCCACTCATGTTTGCAAAATTGGTCGAGAACTGATTCACAATTTTATTTCCGTAAGAGAAAGTAAAAAACGCTGAGATATCGATATTATAAAAACTAAAAGAATTATTGAAACCACCGGTGAATATTGGTAAAGCATTTCCCAGCAAAACTCGATCATTATCGTTTAGCACGCCATCTCCATTTTGGTCTTTATATCTTCTATAGCCTTCTTTTACTCCGGGTTGAAATTGGGTAGGTTTTGTGGCAAGCGACTCTGCATTCCAAACTGGCAAAGTTTCATAGCCCATAATATCTCCAATCGATTTGCCTGCTTCTAACAAAGTAAGGTAAGTGGCAATTGTACCTGTGGCGGGGATAGGTACAGAATAACCTTCTACTCCGGTAAGTTTTTCAACCCTGTTTTTATTCCAACCTATATTAAAATCAGTTTTCCATGAAAATTTTTTGGTTTGAATATTTACAGTTGAAAGTGATAGTTCAAGACCTCTGTTGGATATTTCTCCAATATTGGTCGACATATTTTTAAAACCTGTACTCCAGGGTAATTCTACATTATAAAGTAAATTGGAGGTATAGCGGTTGTAAACTTCAGCAGTGAAAATTATCCGATTTTTAAACAACGAAATGTCTATACCTGCATTGGCTTGTTCGGTTTGCTCCCAGGTTAGTTCTTTATTGGGAACACCTTTTGGTGCATATCCAATATTTACCACCCCTCCAAAGGAAGTATTGTATTTATTATTGGCATCTTTGTCACCGGCTCCCAATAAAGCCAATGTATTGTATGAATCAACCGCCTGATTACCGGTAACTCCATAACTTGCCCGAAGTTTAAAATCTGAAACAAATGTCAGGTCTTCCATGAATTTTTCTTTTGAAACCCGCCATGAAACTGCGCCTGATGGAAAAAACCCAAATCGATGTCCTTCAGCAAATTTAGATGAGCCATCATATCTTCCCGAAAGTGTAATGTAGTATTTATAATTATAATGATAATTAATTCGACCAAGTAATGACAATAGTTGATTTCCGCTGTAAAAGCTATTGGGCGATTGTAATAATGATCCGGCTTCAATAAGATAAGGTCCGGTAATATCCTGAGTAAATCCTTGAGTGGATGTACTAAACGTTTTAACTTCATATTTTTCAGCAGTAGCACCCAATACACCGTTTATATAGTGTTTGCCAAAATTATTTGTATAGTTAATTGTACTTTCATATAGCATCTTCAAACTTTCGCTATTACCCAAATAGGCCATCCCTTTCCATGTAGAGACGACAGGAACTGTAGTTGGTCTATAATTTTCAACTAAACCATTAGAGGAAGTAACACCTAATCGGGCATTTAAAGTTAGTTGTTTATTGATAGTATAACTTAATGAGGAATTTGCCAAAATCTGCGTAGTCGTGTTATTATTCGTATAATCTAACAATTGTGCCAAAGGATTATGAAAACCATAAATATTGGTATTGATGTTGGATAAGACCGATGAATAATACCGCTCTTTATAATATATGGTTCCCCAATCCAGATCTGAGATTATTTTATCGCCATACATATAGTTGTTTAATATGTTATATGTTCCATCGGGATTAATCAACGGTGCAGTAGGAGCCCATGCTGCCGCACTATACAGAAAGCTACCCCCAAAAGAACCAACACTGGTTCCATTCTGTGTTGTTCTCGTTAATGTGATACTATTACTTAATTTTAATTTTGGAGTGATTTCAATATCATAATTAAATTTAGCATTATACCTGTCTAATTGTGAATTCAGAATAACACCTTGTTGATTAAAATACTGCGCCGATATATAATACTTTGATGTTTTTGTTCCACCTGAAAGTGTGATATTCAAATCCTTGGTCTGACCGGTTCTGGAAACTTCTGCCTGATGATTGTAATTAGGTATGGATGCCAACTCATCTGCAGTAAACGGAGGTACATAACTGGGGTCGGTTGGATTAGTTGAACGATTATACTTACATTCATTTACAAAATGAGCATAATCAGATGCATTTAAAACATCAATTTGTTTTTGAGGATTTGATAGACCATGTGAATAGTTAATTGAAATTTTTGGTTTACCTTCGGTTCCTTGCTTGGTGGTAATAAGTACAACTCCATTGGCCCCCCGCGAGCCATAAATTGCAGTAGCTGATGCATCTTTCAATATTTCAATACTGGCTATGTCATTTGGATTTATACCTGCAATTGGGCTCGTTGAAGTTCCTGGCGCAAATGTACTTCCACCTGTAATTTGAGGGACATCAAAAGGGATTCCATCTATTACATACAATGGCTCTGTAGAATAGTTGAGCGATGCTCCTCCACGAATCTCAATACTCAATCCAGCTCCCGGTTCTCCTGAGTTCTCATTAACAACAACACCTGCCACTTTACCTCCTATGGCTTGTTGCAGATTAGAATATGATTTTTCTTCAATATTCCCCAATTTAACTGAACCAACCGATCCTGTCAAGTCCGACTTTTTCATGGTGCCATAGCCTACAACCACTACTTCATCCATCATTTTAGAATCTTCTTTTAACTGAACTATCAATGTACGATTTTTACCAACAATAATTGCCTTAGGTTGATAGCCAATGTATGTAAATGTTAAAGTACTGTTTTCATTGGGAACTATAATTGTAAAGTTTCCATTGTAGTCTGTAATTGTACCTACATTTTTTCCTGGAATTTTAATATTAACACCTGGTAGAGGTTCATTCTTTTCATCATTTACAGTTCCTGTCATTTTGAAATTGTATTGCGCCAAAATTGGAGGGATAACTCCAAGAAGTAGGCTGCAAATTAAGACTGTTCTCGCGATTAACTTCATAATAAAGTGATTTTTTTGTATTATTTATTTACACTTGTTTTTCTATTCTCAATGGTATTTGAATATTGGATATTTTTTGCCCGTGAATGATTGATTTGATATTTTTACATTACTATTATCCCAAACAACGCAGCCGGAACCAATTCCGAAGGATGTTTTAGTTTAATTATCAACGCTTTTGTTTTGATTGAGTCTTTGAAAACTATATTATTCACAGTCTGATGATTAGACTTTGTGCTGTAAATCACATTTTCTTTGTCATCCAGTATTTCGTACTCTTTTACACAGAATGGCATGGCGGAATCGTGATGTCCCATTTGTACGTTTTCCATTGCATGGTCGGCATCTGTATCGAAGAAAAGTTTGATTTGGTTGACCCATTGCATATCTTTCCATGTCAATGTGATTGTTGGATTTTCATCGCTCCAATCGGCTACCCATGCATTACTTTCTATTACCGGTCGAAATATTTCGGTTCGTAAATTACTTGAAGGGAATGCCTCCAATGGAGGACTGAATGACAATGCTAAATTTTTGCCTCTGGGTCGACGAATCGGACACCAGAGTTCAAAAGTATCCACTCCAATACCTTCAGGGGGGCATTGTTTCCCGTAATTTGACACAGCTGGATTCTGATAATTATAGACCGACATGATACCCGTTAGCAATTGATCACTTTCGGCCAATTCAACTGCATTATTTTTCATAAAACAGATAAAATAGTACCCTTTTTCCACACTAATTGAATTGAACTCAATTTCTATAATTTGTTCCCCTTTTATCAACGGATAGGTATTGACAAACAATATTGCATCAGGAGTAAAATTGTAAGGTTTATAGTTTGCTCGAATTTGCACCTCTAAGGTTGTTGTTTCAGTGCTCTTTACTTTCAATTTCATTCTAGGGACATTCCCATTAAGCGGCAATAACATAGCTACCGGATAATCTAATTTGAAATAATTACCATTCCCTTTTATCTCGTACAATGCCAATTCGCTCGAAACATCAATTTTAGCCTTTGTTGTCAATCCTCCAAAATCATTTAATTTGAGTTGAGGTAAGTATTGCCCGGTAGCAATCAACGCTCTTTGAAGTTCTTTGATAGATGTAGAATCAATAAAGTCAGCCGGTTTTTTGTTTCCTTTAATACACAAAGAAGCCGCCATACCAATAGCTTGTCCGCCATGAGCCGAAGTACACATTACGCGTGAGGACCCAAACGCCACGTGTGAAGCACTGATAAGTCGTCCACCAATAAACAGATTATCAATATCACAACTTACATACGAACGATATGGAATGGGATAAATTCCTTTGGAATGCCACTGGTTACATCCGTTTTTGGCACTGTAAACTCCATCTGACGGATGCAAATCTATAGACCATCCACCATAAGCAACCGAATCGTAATGATTGCGTTGCTCAATAACATCTTGTTGAGTAAGCATGTAATGTCCTTTAAATCGGCGACTTTCACGTTTGCCGGGAATTACACCTACCCATTCGAGGGTGAAATTGGCTGCTTCGGGGTATTTGCCTGAATTTTTGATATAATCCCAAATTCCATATACTACTTTCCATAATTCATATTTAATTGCCTCTGTATCATGAATAGTATCAATTCGTCCACCATATTCCAGCCACCAGTATTTACAACCGTGATGTCCCGTACTGAAATACTCCGGTTTCATTACTTTTGGAATGGTTTCCTCTATATCTTTCAACGCGAAATCCGGAGCTACATAACTTACCGGTTTTCCGGTATCTTTCATATAAAAGAAAATGCTGTGACCCAGCAACTCGCCATATTCATCTTTGTCAGGGGCAAAAAGTTCTAAATGTTCTTCTTTGTCCTCGGCACCAATTCTGTAGGATGCACCCGCTAAATACGATACGATTCCATCGCCGGAACAATCGCTAAATAAAGGAGCTGAAAATTCGTATTTCGTCTGGTTCTGTGGATTGAAAGCGAAAACCTTTGAAATGGTTGTATCAGAAGACTTTTCAATATTAAACACAACGGTATTAAGATATAATGTTATATTCTTCTCTGCCAACACTTTATCTACTAATACCATATCGAATAGAACCGGATTGCCTTCTTTATTACGGAAAGTATTCTCCACTAATATTTCATCAATCACTCCACCTTCGCGACTCCAACGATTATTGTTTCCCATGTGTGAAGTTGCACCCAGTACCCATAAACGAACTTCGCTGGACGCATTACCCCCCAAAACCGGCCTATCCTGTATAAGAGCCACTTTTATTCCCTGACGGGCAGCGGTAATTGCACAACAAACACCTGCCATTCCACCACCTACTACAACCAAGTCATATTGTAACTCTTTTTGAGTAAGAGATCGTTTTTCTACTGAAAATATTTCATTAATCATATCTCTTTTCTATTTCTTTTTAATCGTACTAAAAAATATCATCGAACCTAATACCAATAATACCAACGAGGTAAGAATTACATATACTCTTCCGGCTGGGGAAATAATTCCCAATATGCCAATAATGATAGCTGTTACTAATATTCCAATACCAATCATTTTTTTTCCAAACTGATTTTCGGAAACTGATTCGGCAGAAGTATTAGGAGCCATTTCACCCTCATCTACTTTTAACAAAAGATATTGTTGGTATTTTTCATATTCAGAGGCGGGCTTTTTGGTTATCCACAACCAAACTTCAAGAATTACCATAATTGAAACCGGCACAATAACTCCCATAACCATACTGGTAGCTGTGGATAAAGATTCCCCTGTAATAGCTGGTAACAAAAACTTATACCCTAACGATATTATGAGCGAAGCAATGGTTGCTCCCAGAACAGTATTACTGTACTGTCGCTTCGAGAACAAGGTCCACATTACCGGCAAATACATTGCACCACCGGTAATTGATGCTACGCTCAGAATTACATTGGTAGCACCACCCATAAGTGGAATTAATATACCCATGCCAATTACAACAATCCCCACAAAGAGAGTTGCAATACGAGCTACCCGCATCAATGTTTTTCCGTTTGAATTTGGATAAATCGCTTTAAATAAATCGTTGGTAATTACTCCGGCTGAGATATTCAGGAAACCCTGAACCGAACTGTTGGTAGCAAAAATCAGGCTTATGGTTATCAATCCTAACATACCTGCCGGCAAGACCGTTTGAGCCATGTGCATATAAGCTTGTTCACTTTGAATAATAAGTGCTGCAGGATCTATGTTAGCAGCAATTGGCTTAATAGCTCTGAAAATCATTGGAGGTAACATCCATATAACCGGAGTGAAAATGTAAAATATCCCAAAAAGAATGGGGACTTTTTTTGCTTCTTTAGGCGAAGCTACACTGGTGTAACGCTGAACAAAACTCCATTGTCCGCCCAAATAAAAGATATTATAAAATAAAAAACCGAGAAGGAAACTTATAGTATACTTACTGTTACTTAATGAGAAAAAATCCGGTAAGTGCTGAGCATTTATGATAGTAGTAAACCCATGAATTCCACCAACTTTATCAAACGATAATGGAAGTAAAATGAGACCGGCAGCTATAAGAATGATAAATTGAAGCACATCAGTAACTACAACTGCCCACAGACCACCAAAAGTTGTGTAGAAAATGATGATTGCTCCCAGTAAACCAACCCACCAATAAAGTGAAATGCCAGTTGTAACCTGTAATATTATGGCCACAGCATACAAACAAACGCCTTTAAGAAAAACCATAATTCCAAGATAAATATAGGAATAGGTTTTTTGTGTTTTTACTCCTAAACGCTGGCAAATGTACTCAGCAGCAGTTAGGGATTTTGTTTTGTGCCATTTGGGAGCAATTAAAAGACCCGTTACCAATCCGGCAACCGACATTGCCCATTGAATGGTAATTGCCACCCATCCGGAGGAGTAAGCTATTGATCCCCATACAACAAAAGTGCTTGCGGAAACAAAACCCATAAAGAGCGATAAGCTGTTTATCCACCAGGGTACTGCACCTCCGGCTGCAAAAAATGAAAGCATATCGCCACCTCCTTTTTTAGAAAAAGACAAACCAATGAGGATGATTAATAAAGAAAAAGCTATAATTACTACTGTATCTGTAATACCCATAAAATAAAAAATTAATGTAAGTCAATAAAATACTTTTACAATAACCCTGGTTATTTTATGTGTGATTATTTCTAAAGTATTATTATGCAAATGTAAACTAAACTAACTCTAAATTATAAAGTCTCGATTAAAAAAGTGATTGTAAACGATTACAATTAAGAATAAATCATCGTAAACGATTACATTTGGATGGATATTGTATTTGCTTTGAAATTTATATATATATTTGCATTGAGTTTTACCAACCCAGATTCAATGAAAAAATACGCAACTCTTAAAGATATAGCCAATGCTTTGAAAATTTCAACAGCAACAGTTTCACGTGCGTTGGCTGATCGTTGGGATGTAAATGCAGAGACTAAAAGGATTGTTTTTGAAGAGGCAAAGCGTCAAAACTATAAACCGAACCCCATTGCAAAACGTCTCCAAAACAGACATTCTAAGACTATTGGATTGGTTGTTCCCGAATTTAAAACATCTTTTTTCCCTAATATTATTTCAGGTATTCAAAAGGTAGTGGATGAAGCCGGGTTTCAACTGCTAATTACACAATCGCAAGAAACGATGGAAGTAGAATTGCGTAACCTGAAACTGTTGGAAAATAATATGGTGGAAGGAATTCTTATCTCAATTACCCGTGAAGGTGAAAATTCGGATTATTATCAGGAATTGATTGATAGTGAAATTCCGATTGTTTTTTTTAATCGTGTGTCCTCAAGTATTGAAGCTCCAAAAGTAATTATAGATGATTACAAATTAGCCTTTTTTGCTACAGAACACTTAATATACAGTGGATTTAAAAAGATATATCATTTTGCCGGACCCGAGAAACTCAGCGTCACCATGGAGCGAAAGAGGGGTTTTCTTGATGCAATGAAAAAACACCATCGGGATATATCAGAAAATTCTGTATTGACAACCGGCGTTTTCAGCGATAAAGGTTACGACGCTATGAAAATGCTCATTCAAAAAAACGATTTACCCGAAGCTATATTTTGTTTTAATGACCCTACTGCATTGGGTGCTTTGAAAGCCATTAAAGAAGAAGGACTCATATGCCCTGACGATATTGCTTTAGTTGGATTCTCCGAAACTGAGCTTGCACTTTTAGTTGACCCACCACTAACAAGCGTTCAACAACCCTCCTTCGAAATGGGTGAAGTTGCTGCACGATTACTGATTGCACAAATCACACAAAATCCTGTGCCAGAGCCTGAAACTGTTTGTTTAATAGCAAAATTGAATGTCAGGAAATCATCTATTAAAGTAAAGGGGGATTAATAAATTATCACAAATAACGTTTTTTTTAACTTGACCTCGTTTTTTAATTTTTCAACATCAATAGGGAATTTATTAAATGTTATAATTGAGGTGCCATTTGATTTTGAATTTATACTTCTTCCAATTGTAACTTGTCAATTTAAAAAAGGACGACTGGATTTGTTGTATTCATTTGTCCCAGTTTAAGAGTCAAATGGCTTTGAATTTGTGTTTGATTTGTTCTATTTTTCTATTCTTCAATCATATAATCTGCAATATCAAGACCTTCGGAACGTTGAACTTCAGTTGCAATATCTTCCAAAATTTTAGATATTTTAATTTCGCAATTCACTGATTGTTTTATTTCTTTGACTTTTGTACTCCATTTCTCATAACCTCCTAAGTCTGGGAATAAATTTATATTTCGTTTTTTCAATACTTGACATTTATCAATTGACAATCCGTTCAGGTTTCCGGCTCCAAGCCATACTAAGTCCGGAAAAACAGCACTAGCTATTAATGCTGATTTCTCACTCTCTACGATTGCCACGGATTTATCCGGGTAAAGTTTTAGAAGGTGTTCACCGAAAAAACATTGCTGCAAATTAAAATCTTCTGGTAATGTTCCGGCTTTCTTTAGTTTATTATGCACCCAATCAATCGCTCCGCTTTGATGTTTTATTCTTTTTCCAGTTTCGAGGTTGTATTGCATGATTTTACCTGTACGGACTTTACCATTAATGTCGATTTGCCAAAAGATAACTTCTTTATTTTTGGTTGCTCCGAGTAAGTAGTTTTCAAATACCTTTTGGATTTGTTCTTCGGAGAAATGGTTTTGCAAAAATGAAACGAAATTGCTGTGAGGGCTTAGGGAATCAATTATGTAGGAGAAAGGGATAGTTCCGATTGGTTGGGATGGGGTTATTTGTTTTATTGTATCTGGTATATGAGACGTGCCATACGACCTCACCCCAGCCCTCTCCAAAGGAGAGGGAGAAAGAGGATTTTCCGTAAAATATTGTTTTGGGGTGTAATGATAACCACATTTGGATTCACGATTACATCTGCCAACGGTATGATGAATATGTTCGTGGGTATTGCCATTTAGGTATAAAGTAAAGCTATGTTTGGTTTCGCATGAAGGACAGGTATGGCGGGTGGATTTGCCTTTGTATTTTTGTAAATATGGAGAAGTGAACATAATTTCTTGTTGATTATAATATCTTATTTTGTTGTCCTCTAGCCGGATAGGCTTTTACTTTTTTGCTACAGCCCAAAAAAGTAAACAAAAAAGGCCGCCGCTGTGGATAAAAAGCTAAAAACTGGCTTCATTCTGCTAAAATCTTCCAAACTCCTCCCTGTGGTCGTCAAACAGGAAGATTTCTATACGCTCCATTGTGCCATTTTTATTAACGCTTTTTATTCATATCGTTTATATTTTTCTAAGGTATTCATGATCATTCTTTGCAAAATTCTCCAAGGCGGAAAGTAGATCGTGCAATTGAATGAGTTTATTTAAAATGTATCTGTTGTTTACTTAAGAATGGTATTTAGTTGCGGTGTGAAATGGCTGAAACCATTTACTGTAAAGGATAGTAACGATATTTTAGCGCAACTATTATACTTTTTTGAAGCGTTTTATTTTTTGTTTTAGTTGCGGGGTATTTCTTCTGAAAGCTATACTGGTAAAGGATTTCATACGACCGCAACCGAAACGCCGCAACCTTGGAAAGTTTATAGTTTATAGTTGGTAATTCATAAATGGATTTATTCATTGCATATTTTCGAAATGTATTGCCGGGTCAATCCAATGGAATCTGCAAAGGCTTGTTTATTCTTGATGCCGTATTCCTTTTGAATTATCTTTATTGCTTCTACAGGAGTTGTTTTGGTGGCAGTTTCGATATTTTCTATACGAAGAATATTTGAATTAAAATAATTGCAAAGATTTATGGCGTATTGTATGGCTTCTTTCGTTATCTGCCCCTTTAACCATTCGGCATTATCGTATATACCCCTAATAATCTGAATTATCAAGGAAATACGGAGTACCTGAATTTCCATTTTTGCATACGTGGCCCGGAGAAAATTGTTCGAACAATTGTTTACCAAATCTGCTGTCTGATTGGCATATTCAATAAAGAATGTCTTAGCTTCAGTGGATAGAATAAAGGGATTCTCTGATCTTGGTAAATAGTAGCAATGTTTGATTAATTCATCATACCGGTCAAGTACAATTCTATTTGGTGTTTTCTCGGAATACTTTTGCTTTTTAATCACTTTGTGATAGACATACAGAAAGCGACTTGCAAAGCCGTTTTCTTTGAGGCTGTTGTTGTTTAATGCAATGTCCAGTACTTCGGGTTGGATAGTGCCGCAAATGGTCATAAATGGCTCTGGAATCTGAAGCGGTTCTTCGCTTTTCCGATTGATACAAAACTGTGCATTATTGAAAATGGATAAATATCGGCTTATTTCTCCGCTTTTATTGTACCTGCCAAAGTCAGCGAACCATCCTGATAATTCATCCCTGCATAACGAAACAGCACCATTGTTGCGAAACATAGTTTGATATAAACTCTCGGGTGTAAAATCGTCAATCAGGCATTGTTTGAAAAATGGCTTTTCAGGTTCCTGGCTTCTGGTTTGTTTTGCTTCTGAACATTCACTTTTCCAATTGCTGAGTTCTACCTGATAAGCATCATAGCTCAAGTTTTCGAGCCGTTGCAATGGGCGAAAGGCAGCTGCCATGGGTTCCGACTTTCCTACGCCGGGAGGTGCAACAAACATTAACCAGAGTTGACCAAAGTTTCGGTATTTACCGCTGTCAATACTGAATTTCTTCGTGATTGCAGAACTCACAGCACACAAAGCTGATAAAACAGGGAATTCAACCGGCACACCGTATACTTCAGAAATTTCCAATCCAAAATCAAGTATGACC
>Ga0114951_10004183_pt1 | contig 14296 bp, 11 predicted proteins | sample AM7aDNAmetaG_FD_88677 | JGI IMG/M metagenome (GOLD analysis project Ga0114951, IMG submission 88677) | Freshwater microbial communities from Finland to study Microbial Dark Matter (Phase II) - AM7a DNA metaG | ecosystem: Environmental > Aquatic > Freshwater > Lake | place: Finland: Lake Alinen...
CCTACGGCACAATCGCCGGTTGCATGGTAGGGCCATGCCACATGGCCCCACAGCCATTGTTTCGCGGTTAATTTCTATATTTATGTTGACAGGGAAAACCATCCGGTGGGGCCATGCCATGGCATGGCCCCACCGCCGGTGTTTTCACGGTTAATTTCTATGTATATGTTGACAGGGAAAACAATCCGGTGGGGTCATGCCATGGCATGACCCTACGGCACAATCGCCGGTTGCATGGTAGGGCCATGCCATGGCATGGCCCCACAGCCGAAGTGTCAAGGTTAATTTCTATGTTTAAGTTGGCAGCAGATGCAGATGTCAAATAATCCAATACGCTAAGAATAAATGTTAGGATCCGGGATTCCTTAAACGTGTTTATTCTACTTTTCCAGTCGCTGGTATAATTGTGGTCAATCAGTTGTTGATTGTTAAGCTGATGAATCGGTCAACAAAATCGGCTGCCAGGACTTCTCCAGTGAAAATAAATAAAGCTTTCCATTCGTAATAGAAGTTTTGACCAAAATGTTTGCATTAATAATAGAAGATTTATTATCCAAGGGGCGACAAAACTCCCCTGCATGACCCGGCTTTGTGGGATTATATTAAAAAACAGCAACAGGTGTTACCAAAAATTGGTACATTTGTAAAAACAAATCATTATGGGAAAGAATACCTCCATTTCATTAGGCGACCATTTTGAGAGCTTCATCTCTAATAAAATTGGATCAGGAAGGTACAACTCCGCCAGTGAGGTTATACGTGCGGGATTGAGGTTACTTGAACAAGAGGAGAGGAGGATTGATGCACTAAATCAAGCACTTGAGCTGGGCGAAGCCAGTGGAATTGCAATTGATTTTAATGCAAAAACACTGTTAAAAGAAATTCATGCAAAACAATTGTAAGCATGGACAATTACCGGTTAACAAATGAAGCAGTAAAAGATCTTGAAGAAATTTGGTCTTATTCTTATCAGAAATGGTCTGTCGACCAAGCGGACAAGTATTATCATTTAATAATTGATGAAATCGAGTTCATCGCATCAAACCCACTTACTGGAAAACCTGTTGATTATATTAAAGAAGGGTACCGGTCATCTAAAATAAAGTCTCATTTGATTTTTTACAGAAAATAAGATGACGAGAAGATTTTAGTTGTCAGAATCTTGCATCAGAGAATGAATATTGAAAACAAAACTAAATGATTCGATCCAATAAAAAAATACCCCACTTAAGCGAGTAGGCCTATAAGGTGTATAAAAAAAACCTCCGCTAAAGCCTGTAAACAGTACATCAGCGAAGGTTTAGAGCGGAGAGAGAGGGATTCGAACCCCCGGACCCTTGCAGGTCAACGGTTTTCAAGACCGCCGCAATCGACCGCTCTGCCATCTCTCCGGGGGCAAAATTACACATTTTTTAATAACCGCCAAAAAACAATACACCTGTCTCATTTCCGTTTTGCCTAATGAAACCCCGGTTATACCGATTTCACTTGCAAATTCAGCCCGCCGGCCCTATCTTTGTAAATTGTAAAAGCATTGTCAACAACATAAATCCTGCTGCATTATGAAAAAACTGTCTCTCTTGCTGTTCACCCTCCTGCTCACCCTCGCCGGAACCAGCGCCGAAGCCAGGAACCTCTGGGCGTTCCTCACCTATGCCACCTTCAACTCCCCCGACGGCCCCTACATCGAAACCTACCTCTCGGTGGCCGAAAACAGCGTGATCTATGTTAAAAAAGATAACGGGAAGTTCCAGGCATCGGTCAATATCCTGATGACCTTTAAAAAGGATAATGAGATCAAGGCCTTTAAAAAATATGAGCTGCTCAGCGCCGAAGTCGACGATACGGCAAAACGCAGCATGTACTTCGTCGATCAGCAACGGATCGCCATCCCCAACGGTAGCTATGACTTCGAGATCCAGCTGTCGGATAAAAACAAAACAACCGCGGCCGTCCCCTACAACCAAAACATCACCATCGATTTCCCGGCCGACAAGCCCTCCTTTTCAGGGGTTGAACTGGTAAAATCGTATACAAAATCAACCACCCCGACGATCCTCTCCAAGAGCGGATACGACCTGGTGCCTTATACCTACACCTTTTTCCCTGAAAGCGAGACAAAAATGACCTTCTACAGCGAACTGTACAACATGGATAAAACCGTGAAGGAAGACAAGTTCCTGATGTCGTACTACATCGAATCGTTTGAAAGCAACCTCCGGCTCAACCAGTACGCCCACATGAAAAAGGAGACGCCCAAGGCGGTGAATGTTGCCCTTGCCGAGATCTCCATCGAGAACCTGGCCTCCGGCAATTACAACCTCGTGATCGAAGCCCGGAACCAGAAAAATGAGGTCATCACCTCGAAAAAATTGTTTTTCCAGCGGATGAACCCCAAGGCGCAACTTGCCATCGACGACATCAAAGCGACCGAGATCGCCAATACCTTCGCCGAGAAGATCACCAACCGCGACACCCTGAAAGAGTATATCAACAGCACCTATCCCGTGGCCTCCGGCCTTGAAAAAGCCTTTATCAGGGAATCACTTAAAAAGGCCGACCTCAGGGTGATGCAACAGTTCTTTTACAGCTACTGGTACCAGCGCGATGCGAACGATCCCGAAAAAGCCTGGATGTTCTACAAAGCCCAGGTGTACAAGGTGCAGGTGAACTTCGGCACGCCTATCAAAAAGGGATACCAGACCGACCGCGGCAGGGTGTACCTGCAATATGGCCCGCCCAACACGCGCAGCACCCAGTACAGCGAGCCGAGCAACTATCCCTACGAGATCTGGCAGTATTACACCCTCAACAACAACCAGCGCAACCGGAAATTCGTATTTTACTCGCCCGACATGGTCACCAGCGATTTCTTCCTCCTCCATTCCGACGCCACCGGCGAGATAAACAACCCCCGCTGGAAGATCGATCTGCGCAACCGGATCTATTCCACGCACGACATCCAGGATACACAGGTCATTGAGTCGTGGGGAAACATGCAGCAGGACTACTGGGACCTGCCTAACTAGGAATTAAAAATTAAAAATCAAAAATTAAAAATTACGGATGGGGTAATATTTGTAATTTTACCACGGGTTCTGGGACGAGGGACGAAGGAGGAAGGACGAAAGACGAGGGAGGCGGTTGGAATTTTGAGTAATTTTTAATTCTTAATTTTTAATTTTTAATTACCTTCTGATGCATGTTGCTGTTATCATTTTGAATTGGAATGGCAGGAAGTACCTTCAGCAGTTTCTGCCTACCTTAATTCAATACAGCAGGCATGAGGCCGAGATCATCGTGGCCGACAATGCATCCACCGACGATTCCATCGCCTTTCTCAGGAACAACTACCCCGAAATCAGGATCATTCAGAATGCCACCAACTGCGGCTTCGCCCAGGGCTACAACCTGGCGCTCAGCCAGGTCAAAGCCGATTACTATATCCTGATCAATTCCGACATTGAAGTAACCGAGAACTGGATCAGCCCAGTGATCACCCTGATGGAGCAGGACAAGCAGATCGCCGCCTGCCAGCCCAAGATCAGGTCGTTCGACGAGCCCAAGAAATTTGAATATGCCGGCGCTGCCGGCGGATTTATCGACAAATACGGCTATCCCTTCTGCCGCGGACGGATCTTCCTGTCGATCGAGGACGATACCGGCCAGTATGACGATGTTTGCGAGATTTTCTGGGCCACGGGCGCATGCATGTTCGTGCGGGCCGACCTGTTTCACCTGATGGGCGGGCTCGATGAAGACTTTTTCGCCCACATGGAGGAGATCGATTTTTGCTGGCGGCTGAAGAACAACGGGTACAAGATCATGTACTGCCCCGATTCCACCGTGTTTCACATTGGCGGCGGTACCTTGCCTAAAGCTTCCTGGCGGAAAACCTACCTGAATTTCCGCAACAATTTTTACCTTCTTTATAAAAACCTGCCGGACGACCGCCTCTACCCGGTTTTTGCCGTCCGCCTGTTCCTCGATGGCATCGCCGCGGTAAAGTTTCTTTTCCAGGCAGGTTTCAAGGACTTCTGGGCCGTGACCCGCGCGCACATGAGTTTTTACACATCGTTGCGTAAAACACAACTCAAGCGGAAATCCCTGAAACACGGTTCCATGCAACATGTTTTCGGAAAAAATATCGTGGTGGAATATTACCTCAGGGGAAAACGGAAGTTCTCACAACTCAATATGAAGAATTTCTACACGGAATAACAGTTTACACCATTCCGGTCACGAAACTTTCGATGGCCAGTCTGTATGATTCCATCCCGAAACCAATGATGCTTCCTTTCACATTCGCAGCCAGGAAAGAGGTGTGTCTGAACGGCTCGCGTGCAAAGGTGTTGGAGATGTGGACTTCCACCACCGGCGTGCTGATGGCCTTCACAGTATCGGCAATGGCCACTGAGGTGTGCGTGTACCCCCCGGCATTGAGGATGATCCCGTCGTACAGCAAACCGGCGTTCTGCAGCGCATTGATGATCTCCCCCTCCACGTTGCTCTGGTAATACTCGATTGTGATCGCATGATAATGTGCCCGCAGCTTCTTCAGATACGACTCAAAACTCAGGTTGCCGTAAATCTCTTTTTCCCGCGTTCCCAGCAGGTTCAGGTTAGGCCCATTAATAATCAGTATTTTCATATCCGCCAGTTGAAAAACAAAGTTACAAAAAAAAACCGGAAGTCATGGAGTCACTTTGGCCGCAAAAAATTTTCGCCACCTCGCTACCTTGCTATTTAAAATTTTCGTTACCTCTCTACCTCGCTATCTCGCTATTTCGTACTTTTGCATTCGATACTTCTCCTCAGGGGGTGCCTGAAACACAAGGGCTGAGATTATACCCCAATAACCTGATCCGGGTAATGCCGGCGTAGGAAAAATGAAACATCATGAAAACAATTGCATTTGCTGTGCTTACAGGCATGTTCCTGTTTAGCGTCAACACCTTCGGGCAGTTTGCCCTCAGCGGAAAAATTACGGATAAGGAACAGGGGAAACCCCTTCCCGGCGCCCACATTTCCCTTGAAAACAATTCGGCTTCCGCCGTTTCAGACGAGCAGGGCAGCTTTATCCTTCCGCGTCTTAAACCGGGGAATCACACGGTGACCATCTCATTTATCGGGTTTAAAACGGTGAAGCAGCTATTTTCGCTCAACCGCGACACCACCCTGCAGGTTGCGCTGGAGGGGGCCGCCATCCTCGGGGACGAGGTCAACATCATCTCCACGAGGGCGCACGACAAATACCCGGTCGCCTACACCTCCCTGTCGACGGGCGAACTGCAACCGGCCAACCTCGGAAAGGACATCCCCTCGCTGCTCCAGGGGAGCCCTTCAACCATCGTTACTTCCGATGCCGGGAACGGTGTAGGATACTCGGGCATCAGCATCCGGGGCACCGACCTCACGCGTATCAACGTGACCGTGAACAGCATCCCGCTCAACGACGCGGAAACACAGGGCGTGTGGTTCGTCGACCTGCCCGACCTGGCCTCCTCTACCGCTGATATCCAGATCCAGCGGGGGGTTGGAACGTCCACCAACGGTGCAGGCGCTTTCGGGGCCTCCATCAACTTCATGACCTCCGACCTTCAGCAGGATCCCTACGGCGAACTCAGCATGTCGGGCGGATCATTCAACACCGTGAAAACAACGCTCAGGTTCGGAACCGGGCTGCTCACCAACAAATTCAGCGTTGACGGCCGGTTGTCGTACATCCATTCCGACGGCTACATCGACCGCGCCTTTTCAAACCTCAAATCGTACTACCTCTGTGGTGGATACTATGGAAAGAAAACAACCCTCAAACTTATCACCTTCTCAGGGTTTGAACGGACTTACCAGGCATGGGAAGGCGTTCCCGGGGATTCGCTGGCCACCAACCGCACCTATAATCCGGCAGGCGAATATTACGATAAAAACAACGTCCGCCATTATTACAACAACCAAACGGATAACTACCAGCAGGACCACTACCAGCTGATCTTTTCGCAATTGCTCACCAAACAGTGGAATGTCAATGCCGCACTCCACTATACCAAAGGCAGTGGTTATTATGAAAGCTACGTCCAGGGCGCCTCATGGGCTGATTACGGGCTCAATAACGTTACCATTGGCGACACCACCATCAGAACAACCGACCTGATCAACCGCAAGATGATGGACAACGACTTCTACGGGATCACCTTTTCGACCAACTATTCACTTCCCGACAAACTGAAGGTTACGGTAGGCGGCGCATGGAACCGCTATTACGGCAGGAACTTCGGAAAGGTGACCTGGGCTCAGTACGCTTCAAACGGCGACAACGACCGGAACTGGTATTACAACACAGGCCTGAAAACCGATTTCAACCTCTACGGGAAGGTGAACTGGCAGGTGCTGAAAAAGCTGAGCCTCTTTGGTGATTTGCAATACCGCTGCATCCGGTATAAAATGGAAGGAACGCTGGATGACGCGAGAACCCTGGACCAGTTGCACGTCTTCAACTTTTTCAACCCCAAAGGAGGGTTGTACCTGACCCTCGACAAACACAACGACCTTTATTTCTTGTTCGGGATCGCGAACCGCGAACCCAGCAGGGATAACTACAAGGACGCCGATCTCAACCGGATGCCGGCAGCAGAGACCCTGTACGATTACGAACTCGGATACACCTTCAGCCATGCAGTGTTTTCCGCCTCGGCCAACCTCTATTTCATGAATTATAAGGACCAGCTGGTGCTTACCGGGGAAATCAACAACGTGGGCGAGGCTGTCATGGTGAATGTGCCGCACAGTTACCGCGCCGGAATAGAACTTTCGGCAGGCGTCGACTTCTTCCGTAAAAAACTGCGCTGGAATGTTAATGCCACCTTCAGCAGGAATAAAATCAAAGATTTTACGCAATACGTGGATGTTTATTACCCGATCCAGAAATCAGAAGGACAGAAAGCCATTTATCTAGGGGAGACCGATCTCTCTTTTTCCCCCGGTGTGATCCTTGGCAGTGTGGTGTCGTATAAACCGCTTCCGCAACTGTCGTTCAGCCTGAATTCAAAATATGTCGGGCGGCAATACATCGACAATACAGGGAATGCCGGGCGTTCGCTCCAGCCCTACCTGGTACACGGCATCACCGCAGGATATACTGTAAGGCCCGGCATTTTCAGGGAGATCTGTTTCAACCTGACCGTCAACAACATCTTCCGCAGGAAATACGAGACCAATGCATGGGTATATCCCTATTACGTTGGAGAACAGTATAATGAATCGAACGGGTTCTTTCCTCAGGCACTGGTAAACTTCCTGTTCGGGATCTCGTTGAAAATCTAGGGCAATTTCAACCGCCCAACAATCTCCTCATCTTTTTTCCTGTCGTTCAAAACGTTGGATGATAATCCTTGGGTGTTTGGGAAAAAATTGGTAAACTTGCATTTGATTAAAACGGTTAACCTAAAAGTCCGCGAAATGAAAAGATTTGTCATTAGCCTGCTGGTTATAACCAGTATGTTGTTCACCACCCTGGCCGTATACTGTCAGCAGCCGGTTGTGGATCTGACCACGCCCCTTGCCATTGATCCCAACGTAAAGATCGGAAAGCTCGACAACGGGCTTGTCTATTATATCAGGCACAACCAGAAACCCGAGAAACGGGTTGAACTCAGGCTGGTGGTCAACGCCGGTTCCATCCTCGAAAACGATGACCAGCAGGGACTGGCTCATTTCATGGAACACATGAATTTCAACGGTACCGCGACCTTCCCGAAAAACGAGCTGATCGATTTCCTGCAAAAAACCGGCGTGAAGTTCGGCGGAGACATCAACGCCTACACCAGCTTCGATGAAACGGTGTACATGCTGCAACTTCCCACCGACGACACCGCATTGGTTGAAAAAGGCTACCAGGTGCTGGAGGACTGGGCGCATGCAGCCTTGCTTGATGGCAAGGAGATCGACAAGGAACGCGGGGTTATTACCGAAGAGTGGAGGATGGGCCTTGGAGCCAACGACAGGATGATGAAGAAATACTTCCCCGTGGTCTTCAAGGATTCACGCTATGCCACCAGGGTCCCCATTGGCAAAGTGGAGGTCATTCAGAATTTCAAACACGAAACCCTGCGTGATTTTTACCATGACTGGTACCGGCCCGATCTGCAGGCCGTCGTCCTGGTTGGCGATATCGACGTGGCCAAGGCCGAAACCAGCATCAGGGCGCATTTTGGCAAACTGCGGAACCCGGAACCCGCTAAACCACGCCCGGTATATGACATCCCGGATAATACGGAACCCCTGATCGCAATCACCACTGACAAAGAAGCGACCAACAATGGTGTCATGGTGTTTTACAAACACCCGTTAAGCGATGATAAAACCCTGGGCGATTTCCGCGAAAAGATCAAGGCTGAATTATACACGGAAATGCTGAACACCCGCTTCAGCGAGATTGCCCAGAAGCCTGAATCCCCTTTCATTTACGCCAGTTCCGGCTATGGCCAGTTTCTTTCGAGGAACAAGGATGCCTATATGATCGATGCCATGGCCAAAGAGAACCTCATCGATAAATGCCTGGAGGTTTTGCTGGCCGAAAACGAACGGGTAAAGCGCTTTGGATTCACGCAAACAGAACTTGACCGGCAGAAGGAGGATATCCTCAGTCAGTACGAAAAGGATGCCAGGGAGTTTGACAAAACCGAATCAATGGCCCTAAGCAACGAATATGTCGGAAATTACCTGTCGCACGATGCCATCCCGGGCGCCCAGAAGAAATTCAAATACCTGAAGAACCTGCTGCCTGATATAAAACTGAATGAAATCAACGACCTGGCAAAGAAGTGGGTGACCGATAACAATATGGGTCTCGTGATCACGGCCCCCGAAAAGGAGCATGTCAGGGTACCTTCTTCCACAGAGGTGCTCTCGATCATCGCACAATCAAAAACACTGCCTTTGCAGGCGTATGTCGACAATTTCAAGGCGGAAGCGCTGGTTTCCGGGACCATACAGCCCGGAAAGATCGTTGACCGGAAGGAAAACTCAGCATTGGGATTTACTGAATTGAAACTGTCGAACGGGATCACCGTGGTGTTGAAGCCAACCACCTTTAAAAATGATGAAATCCTTGTCTCGGCTTACAGTCCCGGAGGAAGATCGCACTGCCCCGACGATCAGTTCCTGTCGGCCAACTATGCCGCAAAGATCATTGATATGAGCGGCGCCGGCAATTTCGACAATGTCGAACTGCAGAAAAAGCTGAAGGGAAAGGATCTGCAGATATCGCCCTATATTGATGAAATCAAGGAAGGTTTCAGGGGGAACAGTACGCCCAAAGATGTTGAATCGATGATGCAACTGGTTTACCTCTATGTTGAACAGCCACGGAAAGATACCACGGCCTTCAAAGTATTCATGTCGCAGATGGAAAACCAGATGAAGTTCATGAAGAGCAATCCCATCGTTACTTTTTACGATACCTTGTTTAAAACGGTTTACCCTGGTTACAAGCGGCAGATCACCTTTCCCACACCGGCCCAGATAAAGGAGGTCAGCCTCGACAAGGCTTTCAATATCTACAAGGATCGTTTTGCCGATGCCAGCGACTTTAAATTTTTCATGGTGGGCAATTTCTCGGTCGACTCCATCTCCCCGCTCGTTGAACGTTACTTCGGCAGCCTGCCAGCCTTGAACCGCAACGAAACCTGGCTCGACACCTCCCCGAAATTCGCGGAAGGCACCACAAACCTGACCGTTAACAGGGGAACCGACCCCCAGGGTATGGTAGGCCTGGTGATGTCCGAAAAAATCGAATGGAATGAGAAGAACATCCTTTGCCTCAACATGATCAAGGAAATTGTTAGTATCAAGCTGATCGAGGTGATCCGCGAGAAAATGAGTGGTGTCTACTCTCCGCAGGTGATGCTGAACCCTGAACAATACCCCAATCCCCGTTTTGCCATGGTGGTGATGTTCGGATGTTCACCCAAAATGACCGACAAGCTGACAAAGGCGGTTTTCGGGGAAATTAAAAAGATCAGGAAAAAGGGGCCAACGGAGGTCGACCTGAAAAAAGCGCAGGAAGCCATGGTCCGCGCCCGTGAAACCGATCTCGAAAAAAATGACTTCTGGCTCCGTAAACTCGAGTCATTGTATTTCAACCATGATTCACCCAACGCAATCGGCAGCTTCAAAGACCGCGTGAATTCAGTGACCATTGAAGATCTCAAACAAGTTGCCTCAATGTATCTCAACCCCGACCATTATGTTCGCGTGGTGTTGATGCCTGAAAAAAAGTAGATGGAAAAATCGATCAGCATACGGAATAAAAGAGCTTCGCACGAATATTTCCTGGTCCAGGAGATCACGGCCGGCATTCAGCTTACCGGAACAGAGATCAAATCAATACGCGATGGCACGGCTTCCATTGCCGATGGTTACTGCACCTTCACGGGTACCGAACTGTTTGTAAGGAACATGCACATCGCCGAATATTCGCTGGGAACGCACTACAACCACGAACCCAAGCGCGACCGCAAGTTGTTGCTAACCAAACGCGAGTTGAAAAAACTGGCCATCAAAGTCAAGGAACGGGGCTTCACGATCATCCCGGTACTCCTCTTTATCAATGAAAACGGGCTGGCCAAGCTCACAATTGCCCTGGCACGCGGGAAACATGCGTATGACAAGCGGGAAACGCTCAAGCAGAAAGACCACATGAGGGAGATGGAGAGGGGGGCGTAGGACGAGGGACGAGGGACGAAGGACGTGGGACATGGGACGTGGGACGTGGGACGTGGGACGTGGGACGAACGACGTGGGACGTGGGACGTGGGGAAGAAAGGTGGGGCTGGGTTGTTTGAGTTTGGAAAAACTTTGTGATCTTTGCAGATGTATTGAGAATTAAAAATCCGGCCTTTGGGGGTTTCTGAGGCGGAAAGATATTATCCATTATTAATAAATGTTTTTATGAAAAAGCAAAATCTGATCATCCTTATATTAATATCCTTCGCACTGTATTTTCCGTCGGCACTGAATGCGCAGGCCCCCGAGAAATCAACGGGAAAAGAGGCGAAAATCAAATGGTACAGCTTTGAAGAGGCCTATGCGCTCTCTAAAAAGAAACCAAAGAAAATGTGCGTCGACATCTTTACCGAATGGTGCGGCTGGTGCAAGAAAATGGATGCTGAAACCTTCACCAACCCGACGATCGTTAAATACATGAATGCCCATTTCTATTGCGTAAAATTCGATGCCGAACGCAAGGATACCATCGTGCTTGACGGTCAGAAGTTCGTCAACCCCAACCCAACGGGAAAACGCAGCACCCACCAGCTGACCAATGAGTTGCTGCGTAATCAGATGTCTTATCCTTCGTATGTGTTTTTAAATGAAAAGGGCCAGTCGATATCGGTTGTACCCGGTTACCATGGTGCCAAAGAATTCGAAGCGGTTGTCTCCTGGTTCGGCGAAGATGCTTATCTGACCAAGAAATTTGACGAATTTTCTGCCGGATTTAAAGGCGAGATAAAATAATTTGATTGATCGGAATCATACCTGTAGATATTCATCTTGTAAATGACCTCTCCCCTGACCCTCCCCTTAGAGGGGAGGGAGAAGGTTTGTCGAGGTTTGCCAATAACCGCTGATCTTGTTGAAAACCTCCTGAGAAAGAGGTAAGGCAGAAAGTGAATCATCCCCTGAAGCAGGTTTTTAAACCATTTGGGAGGTTTCTATCATGGTAACAGGAAAACAAAACAATGTATGCAAAAGCAATGGGTTAAGCATCCCCCCTCCAAAAAACCGAAAAAAAACCGTATAACCAATCTCCCTCCCCTCCAAGGGGAGGGTCAGGGGAGAGGTCATTATAAGGGTCCGGGGAGAGGTCATTTATTCGGCTTCAGCGCGGGTTTGACCGGACTGGGCGGACACGGCCGGAGGTAATCGGCCGCTTTTGCAAAGGGTGCAATCGCATGGATTAACGCTGGAGTCGGCGTAAACCAGAAAACAAGGGTATCGGATCTCTTTCCCAGTTTCAGTTCAGCCATATTGACCTGGATCGGTAACAATTTTGCGTTGGGATCCTTTTCAGCCGCCATCATGTCCTGCGTGCGAAAATCATTGTACGCTGCAACAACTACCGGGTAATAGTCATAATTGAGCAGCGCCTGCTTCATCAGGACTTTTTCGGCCGGTGAATGCGTAGGGAATGGTTCTCCCTTTTTGAGGATGATGCTTCCACTGTAAGTTTTTTCAGTAAAATAAAGGCAGAGTATCCCTTTCTCCGGGTTGCCAAAACGGACGTTTTTATAATACAGTCCGGAGGAAGTCGTCTCAAAACCAAGGATCCTGAGCTGGTCTTTTGTGAATTCAAGGTATTTCGTGTGGGTGCGCTCCCCGGAAGAAGCTGCTGTCGCTTTTACCTCTTTTTGCGCAAACACCTGCACCATCAGCGCAACGAGCGGGATAAAAATCAGGACTTTCAGAATCGCCCCCGGATTTGATTTTCTTTTGTTCATCATGGAAATTCGGGATTTAAGGTTACTTTGATTGAATTGATTGGCCAGTTTAAAACGGGGTTCGCCCGCGATTGTCTTCACCAGCAACAGCTGGTAATCCGATACGTCCACACCCTGTCTGAGCACATTGCGATCGGCTTCAAATTCGTGGTTTTGCTTCATTTCATGCCTGATAAGCCACGACAATGGATTGTACCATGTCATGACCATATACAATTCGGAAATGAATAGATCGAGGCTGTGAAATTTCTCCATATGGGTCAGTTCATGGAGGATCACCTCCCTGCCATGCTTCCTGAAATCTTTTTCTGAAAGGATGATGCGGCGGCCAAAGCAGCATGGAACAATATCAAACTGAACCACGGCAACACGGGTACCCAGGTAATAAACCTTTTTCGACTTCCTGAGGATGAGGATGATCCTGAACAGGGAATACAAAATCATGGACACCTGCACGGAAGCTCCCAACAGGTATAACAGGACAACCAGGCTCACCCTGTCCCGCTCCTCCTGCCTAACCGGGGTTTGAACCACGTTTTTTACAACCAGCTGAACAGGTGGGTCACTTTTCAACACCGATTCGATTTGTTGTACCGGGAAAGTCATCACGGCAGGCGCCACTTTCAATCGTACCAGGGGGACCATAAGGGAAGCCAGGATGATACCCAGGAGGACAAAGCGCTTCAGCCTGTGAAATGTCTCATGCCGGAGCAGCAGATAGTAAAAAAGGTATCCTGATGCAAGACAGAGAGAGGATTTTACCGTAAATAAAATGAAAGTTTCCATCACGCAGGTGTTTTACGCTTTTTCTCAATTTCCAGGATCAGTTCCTTCAACTCCTCTATGGTCAGATCTTCCTCTTCTATTAGCGTGGAAACGACCCTTTTGCAAGAATTCCCGAAATACTTTTTTATCATGTTCCGGAGATTCTTGTTGTTGTAATCTTCCTTTGAAATCAAAGGATAATACTGGTAAGTATTTCCAAAAGAATGATAACCAAGAAAACCCTTTTCCTCCAATGCCCTCACCATGGTGGATACCGTATTGTAATGAGGTTTTGGCTCAGGGAAAAAATCAAGGATCTGTTTGACAAACAGTTCTCCCCGCTCCCAGAAAAAATTCATGATCTCCTCTTCCTTGACGGTAATCCGCTTCATTCGTATTTTTTTTCACAAATATAACTATATTTTTTAGTTTGTCAACTATTTTATGTAGTTTTTTAACTATTATTTTTAGTAGTGAGAGTCTGTCGTTACTTATATTCATTATATTCTGTTAGTTAACAATATTTTGATTGTTTATATCGCCCTTTCAGGGCTTGCGGGTTTCGCCATTTATGCTAGCACAAGGCTATGCCATGTGCTTGATATTGCGCCCTTTCAGGGCTTGGGGTATTTGCGTTTCCACGGTAGCACAAGGCTGCGCCCTGTGCTGGAAGAGTACGCCCTTTCAGGGCTTGATATTTTTTGAGTACCAGAAAACACAGGCCGCAGTTCTGTGTTAAGAGGTATCTTAGCCATTAAGCCCTGAAAGGGCGTGATCCTATAACCCAGGGCGTAGTCCTGGGTTAACAGGTATCCATTCGCCATAAGCCCTGAAAGGGCGTGATCCTATAACCCAGGGCGTAGTCCTGGGTTAACAGGTATCCATTCGCCGTAAACCCTGAAAGGGCGTGATCCTATAACCCAGGCCGCAGTTCTGTGTTAAGAGGTATCTTAGCCATTAAGCCCTGAAAGGGCGTGATCCTATAACCCAGGGCGTAGTCCTGGGTTAACAGGTATCCATTCGCCGTAAGC
>Ga0114951_10004184_pt1 | contig 14295 bp, 9 predicted proteins | sample AM7aDNAmetaG_FD_88677 | JGI IMG/M metagenome (GOLD analysis project Ga0114951, IMG submission 88677) | Freshwater microbial communities from Finland to study Microbial Dark Matter (Phase II) - AM7a DNA metaG | ecosystem: Environmental > Aquatic > Freshwater > Lake | place: Finland: Lake Alinen...
CGCTTTCTTGTCGTGGGTGGGATCAATACGCTCTTCGGGTACGGTGTCTTCAGCTTCTTCATCATGCTGGGGCTCCATTACGCATGGGCGGCGCTGCTGGGCCAAGTCTGCGGTATGTTATTCAACTTCAAGACTTACGGCGCGTTTGTCTTCGGCAATCACGGCAGCCGCCGGATCCCTCGTTTCGCCGGCGTGTACGCATTCATCTATCTGCTGAACCTGGGGGGGCTGAAACTGCTGCTGTCTTGCAACGTCTATTCTATCGCGGCTCAGGCGATCTTGCTGCTGCCGATTGCCACGATGACGTTTCTGCTGAACCGGCGTTACGTTTTCTGCGGTGGCGCATGACCGAGTCGGCTCGTAGCCATTGTGATAGTCCAACCGCCCCCCAACGCGCCTGTGCCGGCCAGCCGCCACGAGCGCGACGCGCCGCTGCTGCAGCCCAGCCTCCAAGTGCGCCTTGGCAACCTTCAACGCCCTCCATGCACGTCTTCAAGAAATTCCTTGTGCTTCGCCGCCAGCCCCTACCGATTGACTCAACGGCCCTCCCGCGGCACATAATGCTCCAAGCCCCTTTTCCCTGCATGCTGCGCGGGCGTGTCCTCCTAAACTACCGACCCGCGCGACACCTTGACCTATCACAGGCATATGGGTACCCTTATGGAGTGTTGAATTGATCAGTTGTAGCGTTCCCTTTCGCGCGCTCTTCAGCGGAGTTACGATGAAGGTAATCATTCTTTGCGGCGGCTTGGGTACGCGCTTGCGCGAAGAGACTGAGTTCCGGCCCAAGCCGATGGTTGACATAGGCGGGCGCCCGATCCTCTGGCACATTATGAAGCTATACGCCCACCACGGCTTTCGCGAGTTCATCTGCGCCCTGGGATACCGGGGCAGCGCCATCAAAGAGTACTTCCTTAACTACGAGGCAATGAACAACGATTTCACCATCTGCCTCGGTGCGAAGTGCAACACCCGCCTCCACGGTTTCCACACCGAGCAGGATTTCCACGTCACCTTGGCCGATACTGGTGCGGACGCGCTCACCGGTGACCGCGTTCGCCGTGTGGAACGGTACGTGGATGAGGAGACGTTCATGGTAACCTACGGCGATGGCGTCGCTGATGTGGATATCCGTGCGTTGGCCGCCTTTCACAAATCGCACGGCAAGTTAGCGACCGTTACGGCGGTGCGGCCCCTCTCCCGTTTCGGCATGATCAGTGTCCAGGGGGAGCAGCGCGTCACCACCTTCTCTGAGAAACCCCGTCTGGACGGCTGGATGAGCGCCGGCTTCTTTGTCTTCAACCGGGGCGTCTTCGATTACCTGCGCGAAGATCCCTGTACGTTGGAGCGCGACCCGCTGGAACGTCTCGCACGCGAAGGAGAACTGATGGCGTATCGCCACGAGGGCTTCTTCTATGCGATGGACACCTATCGCGAGTACAAGCATCTGAATGACCTCTGGGATACGGGGAAGGCGCCATGGAAAGTCTGGAAGTAAGGCCATCGCCGTTCTGGCAGGACCGGCCCACGCTGGTGACCGGGGCCACCGGCCTGCTCGGTCAGTGGCTGGTCAAGCGCCTAGTGGCGGAAGGGGCCGCCGTGGTCTGCCTGGTGCGCGACTGGGCCCCGCACAGCGACTTGGTACGTACCGGGATGATCGAGCGCGTCCAGGTGGTGCGCGGCGACGTGCGCGATCAGGCACTGATGGAGCGCGTGCTGGGCGAGTACGAGGCGGACACCGTTTTCCACCTGGCGGCACAAACGATCGTGGGGGTAGCCAACGCCAACCCGGTCAGCACCTTCGAAACGAACGTTGGTGGCACTTGGTCCATTCTGGAGGCGTGCCGCCGCAGCCCGCGCGTTAAGCACGTTGTGCTGGCGTCTTCCGACAAGGCGTATGGCAGCCACGAGACGCTTCCGTACGACGAGGCCGCTCCGTTGCGCGGGCGCTATCCGTATGACGTAAGCAAGTCCTGTGCCGATCTGATCGCCCAGTCTTACGCGGCCAGCTTCGGCCTGCCAATCGCCGTGACGCGCTGCGGCAACTTCTTCGGGGGGGGAGACCTGAACTGGTCGCGGATCGTCCCAGGGACGATCCGCTCCATCCTGCGCGGGCGCGCGCCGGTGATTCGCTCTGATGGCAAGCTGGTGCGTGACTACTTGTACGTCGAGGACGGCGCAGCTGCCTACATGCTCCTGGCCGAACAACTAGCCCGGCAGCCCGAACTGCGGGGAGAGGCATTCAACTTCTCCTATGAGAAGGAGATGACGGTGCTCGACATCGTTCGCTTGGTGCTGCGCCTGATGGACTCGCCGCTCCAGCCGGAGATTCGCAACGAGGCGTCCAACGAAATCCCGCGCCAATACCTCAGCGCCGCCAAGGCGCGGCACCTACTGGAATGGTCGCCGTTGTGTCGCTTGGAGGACGGGATGCGCATGACCATCCACTGGTACCGGGAGTTCCTGGCGCATGATTGACCCATCCGATGCCCTTCGCCGGCGCATTCTCGACCTCGTGACGGAGTACGTCTCCCAAGCGTTCGCCTCAAAGCCATTCATTCCAGGGCAGACCCCGATCCCTGTGGCCGGACGCGTCTTCGACGCCAACGAGGTCTGCCGCCTTGTGGATTCCTCCCTCGATTTCTGGCTGACGACCGGGCGCTTTGCCGATGCCTTCGAGTTGGCACTGGCCCGCGCGGCCGGGGCGCGCTATGCCATCCTGGTCAACTCCGGCTCTTCCGCGAACCTCTTAGCATTGGCCTGCCTGACCAGTCCGGCGTTGGGGGAGCGGCGGCTACAACCCGGGGACGAGGTGATTACCTGCGCGGCTGGATTCCCCACGACCGTCAACCCAGTTCTCCAAAACGGTCTCATCCCGGTATTCATCGACGCCGTGCTCCCTTCGTACAACGCCGACCTGACGCAACTCGACGCCGCGCTTTCAGATCGCACGCGTGCGGTTATCCTTGCCCACACCCTGGGCAATCCTTTCGACGCCGAGGCGGTGCGTGACTTCTGCCGGCGGCATCGACTCTGGATGATCGAAGACTGCTGTGACGCTCTCGGCTCCACGCTACGTGGAAAGCCGCTGGGCAGTTTCGGCGATTTGGCCACCTTGAGCTTCTACCCAGCTCACCACATTACCACCGGGGAGGGAGGTGCGGTCCTGACCCACGACGACGCGTTGCGGCGGCTCGTGGTCAGTTTCCGCGACTGGGGGCGCGATTGCTGGTGCGATCCCGGGCGCGATAACACCTGCGGCGGGCGATTTGGACAGAAATTTGGCGGGCTGCCGTTCGGCTACGACCACAAGTACGTTTACTCGCATGTCGGCTACAACCTCAAAATGACCGACATGCAGGCTGCTGTCGGACTGGCTCAGTTGGAGAAGCTCCCACGGTTCATCGAGGCGCGGCTGAACAATTTCACATTCCTGCGCGAGGCGCTGGGGAGCCTGGGCGACCTGTTCGTCTTACCCGGAGCGGCACCGGAATCGCGCCCGAGCTGGTTCGGCTTCCCGCTGACGGTGCGCGAACAAGCCCCGTTCGACCGTCGCGCGCTCATCCTGCACTTGGAGAGTCGGCGCATCGGCACGCGGCTGCTCTTTGGCGGGAATCTAACGCGCCAGCCGGCTTACGACAAATGCCACATCCGCAGTGTCGGCCCGCTACAGACAGCTGACCTTATTATGAATCGCACCTTCTGGATCGGCGTCTATCCTGGGCTGACCCGGGAGATGATCGAATACGTGGTTGCGACTATCCGGAGGTTCTGCCGCCCATGACCCCTAACCCGCTGGCCTCCGATCTCGATGATATCCTGCGACAGACGCGGCCGCTGTGGGAAGAATTGTGCGGGGCGCGACTCTTCATTACCGGGGGGACGGGATTTTTTGGCTGTTGGCTGCTGGAAAGCCTCCTCTGGGCCGAGGAGAAACTGGGTTTGGGTGTTCGGGTGACCGTGTTGACGCGCGCCCCTGACGTCTTCTCGCGCAAGGCACCGCATTTGGCCGGCCACCCGTCGGTGCGCCTGCACGCAGGTAACGTGCGCGACTTTGCCTTTCCGAACGAGCGCTTCTCCCATATCATCCACGCCGCCGCCGAGTCCCCGGAGCGCGCGGGTGCCCCTTTGTCGCCCGTGTTCGACACACTCGTTGAGGGGACGCGGCGCACACTGGAGTTCGCTCGAAGCTGCGGGGCCGGGAAGTTGCTGCTGACCAGCTCCGGCGCAGTCTATGGCCTCCAGTCGCCGGATCTGACGCACCTGCCCGAGGAGTATCCCTGCGCGCCGGCGTTGACCGACCACGGTTCGGCGTATGCTCAGGGCAAGCGCGCCGCTGAGAGCCTCTGCACGCAGGCGGCTCGTGAAGGGGGGCTCGACGTGAAAATCGCTCGGTGCTTCACGTTCGTCGGGCCATATCTCCCGTTGGACGCGCAATTCGCGGCGGGGAACTTTATCCGCGACGTGTTGCGTGGCGTACCGATCCAGGTTAAAGGTGATGGCGTCCCTTGGCGCTCCTATTTGTATGCCTCGGACCTGACCATCTGGCTCTGGACAATCCTGCATCGTGGTGTTTTCTGCCGGCCATACAATGTCGGTTCGGAGGAGGCGGTCCGTATTGCCGATCTGGCGCAGGCCATCAGTCGTGCCGTCGTGCCACCCGCCGAGGTGCGCATCGCCCGCGCGCCCGAACTTGGCGTGCCTGCGCCTCGTTACGTTCCTTCCACGCGACGTGCCCGGACGGAACTAGGTTTGCGCCAAGGCATTGGGTTGGACGAAGCTATCGCCCGCACCATCCGCTGGCACCGGTCACCCAAGGCGGCGTGACATGAGACAATTCGGCCCATTTGTGTTCGCCGAACTTGCTGCTTTCCGCCTAATCATGAGCGTTGGAGTCATTAGCGTATGATTACTGAGTCGCGAATCCGTCTGCTCCTTCTGCTGATCTTCTGCGGCGCCCTGGCTGTCCGGCTGGCCACGGTGTCCCTCGGCACCGATGTCGACACTGCCAGCATTCTGCTCCGGGGGGTGGCGGTGGCCGAAGGCAAGGTGCTGTACGAAGATATCTACAGCAACAAACCTCCGGTCAAGTTCATGCTCTCCTCCTGGCTGTTTCAGGCCTTTCCGACGCACTTCGTTCTGGCGTCAAAAGTGCTGATGGCGCTCCTTTCGGCCTCTTGCGTGCTGGCGGTGTACTGGATCGGACGCCGTTTCTTCGGCGCGATTGCCGGCCTGGCAGGGGCCGCGCTGCTGGCCTTCGATCCGCTCAGCGTAATGTACGCGCGCGAACTGCATTCCAGCACCCTGGACGCGTTCTTCGCCACCTGGTCCGTGGCGCTGCTGCTGTGGGGGATGACGGCGCGCCAGCGTTGGGCGCCGCTGTGCCTTCTGGCAGGGGCCTGCCTGGGTGCAGGCCTGATGAGCAAGCAGTCGCTGGTGGCCATGTTCCCCGTGCTCGGCCTGATGCTCCTGTTCATGGACCGCGAGGCGCGTTGGACGCTGAACTGGCGGCCGAACCTGCCGCGCGTGGCCCTGTTCTGCCTGGGCTGCGTGGCCGCCATCCTCCTGATTGTCGCGCCTCAGCCGTTCAGCGTCCGGGAGATGTGGCAAAACCTCTTCGGCCTGAACCTGGAATTGCGCCAGGCGGGGCAGGGTGTGTCGCACATAGGCGGCCCCGTCATCAAGGGGGTGTATCTGTTGCGCACCGCGTGGACCACCCAATGGCTCGCCACCTTCGCCGCCGCCGGGCTGCTGCTGGCGCTCTGGCGGCGCGACCGTCGCATGCTGACGCCGCTGATGTGGCTCGCCGGTCAGGCGATGTTCCTCTTCGTGCTGCACTATCAGGCAGCCGATCACTACCTCTTGCCGTGGGCTCCCGCCGTGGCGATCGTGGCCGGCTTCGGTGCGGCCGCGCTCCTGAGCGCCGGACTGCCGCTTCTGTACCGCCTCAGGTCGCGCCTGGTCCCGAGCGCCGGGGCGGCGGCGGCTTGCCTCATTGCGCTGGGACTGGTGGCGGCACTTCTGGCGCTGGCAGAGTACCGCTTGGCCGCCGCCGTCTTTGCGGTATGGAAGGCCGCGCCGATCGCCACGTCGTTGCGCGCCTTGGCCAGCACGATGGCCGTCCTGGGCGCAGGCCTAACCGCCGCCATCGCCCTAGCGCTGATGACGCGCCGTGCGCTGCCCGGCCCCGTTCGTGCGCTGGGGGGGCTGGTCCTGGCGCTGGGGCTCTTTGGTGCGCTGCTTCCTTTCTGGACGCGCCGCGCCACCTATCCCGAACCATTTATTCGGACCTCAATGGAAACGGACATGGCGCAATGGGTGCGTTCGCGGCTCCAGCCCGGCGAAGATGTGGCCGTGGTGGGCAATCCGATCATGACGCTTTACGGCGGCTGGCGCGACCTGCCTGCCCGATGGCGTGGGAGAACCCAGTGCAATCCGCGCGCGATCGGCGATTCGCTTCGCGAACACTCCCCGGACCCCATCATGCAGCGCGACACGATCGCACTCTGGAACCGTGATTATAATGTGCGATTCCTGGTCACCTTCCTAGAGTATTACGACCTGCGCAGTCGTCCCGATTGCGAGCCGTTCCGCGATTACGTGGACAAAAACTTCGTGCTCCTCAAACACTTCGCGTGGGGAACCACCGATTATGCGGGCCAAGTGCTGGTCTTTGAGCGGAAGGATTTCCATAGGACGACTGATGATTTCACGGGGGGCCGTTAGATCGGATCGGGGCCGGCGAACGAAGGGTTTCCGATCCGCAGTTCCTTGAAATAGCGGAATGGCTGGGGGAGTGCTACGGGACCGGCCAGAGGAACGTCCCGTGCCGCAGGAAATGCGCGATCTGCTGGACGCTCTGAGCGGCCTTTCGCTCGACGGATTCCTCGGTGTTGAAAGCATTATGCGGAGTGAGCAGAACGTCCGGGCGTTGAGCCAGGGCCAGAACGGCTTGCACTTTGGGATCGGCGCTGGAGCGGTTTCCGCGCAAGGCAACGGCCAGTTCGCTCTCATGGCTGTAGACATCCAGCCCTATCCCACCCAGATGCCCCTCATTGATGAGCCGCAGGAGATCGGACGACGGCGATAATTCACCCCGCGAGATATTCACGAAGACCAGACCTGCGCGGGCATTCTTCAGGGTCGCGTAGTCGAAATACCCTTGGTTCTCAGCCGTCAAGTTCATCGCGCAGACGATCACCTCCGCCCACCCAAGAGATTCTTCGAGCGTCGTGTAGTTCACGAAGTCATGCTTGCGAACCAAGTCAATACCCCGCGTTTCCATGCCCATGGCCTGTGACAGACGGACGGTCTCGCCCCCGATGTTGCCGACGCCCACGACCAGTAGTCGACGGTTGAGACACTCGCGCCCGGTGATTGAATCGCGGTGGAAACTATGGAACTGCCGCATCTGGAGCGGCAGCCGCCGCAGCAAAGCCATCACGAGTATCAGCGCGTGTTCCGCGACGGCGCGGCTGCAATAAAGCGGAAGCCAGCCGGCAGCGAGTCGCCGAGCGCTGCGCACGCGAAAATCAATGATGTGGTCATAGCCGGTGCTGCGCGTAAGGATGCCGCGTAGGCGGTTGGCCCATTCTACTGGCAAAATCGATTGTGTGCGGACGCTGATGACCGACGCCGGAGGTTCCGTGTCATTCGATTCCTGAATCGTCTTCGGAGTGAAACCCGCCTGCACATCGTTTGGCAGACAACGCCGCATGGCGGCGGATTCCTCATGGAAGGCCTCATAGAAATAGACGTCAAACATTTGGCAGCTCCTTGTGGCCGAGAAGTCTGAAGATGAAACGTAGGCCATAACTCCATTTCATAAAGGGAGTAAGAAGAGGGCCACGCGCACCAGTCCACAAGGCAAAGGAAATCGCCTCGACTCCTAAATGAACTCACGCGTAATGTTACACTCTATGCCTGATTATGGGAAGAGAGGTGGAAGGAGTTGACGTCAACATCCCCTGGCTCTAACATTATGATTGGTACATTCTTTGGGGGCTGGTCACTGACCCCCGTCCTGACCTCTGTGTTGTAAGAATGTAGGTAACTGTAGATATCTGTAGATAACCGCTGATAACTCCGACCTTCGCGCCGTGGGGCGCCGCTCGCCCGTTGAGTCGCCGAGTTGCCCCAAGCTTCGCCCGTGAAAACAGATAGACGGGCCTTGATATTCCAGCGTTTGCTGGGTCAAGGCCCGTCTATTCTTCAACTGGTCGGGGCGGCGGGACTTGAACCCGCGACCTCCAGACCCCCAGTCTGGCGCGCTAGCCAAGCTGCGCTACGCCCCGACTTCGCAGGCGTGTGGTTGATTATAGCGGGCATGCCGCGTTACGTCAATGTGTGGTAGCCCGCTCAGTCAGTTGCAAACTCGCTTGGCAGGTGGTAAAATCCAACGCAGGTCGGTAGGGCATTAGGCTGCGCGCGGTTCTGACTTGGCGCAGTTCAAAATAGGGCCCCGTAGCTCAATTGGTTAGAGTGCCAGATTGTCGATCTGGATGTTGCCGGTTCGAATCCGGTCGGGGTCGCCATTGTTCACAGGCCCGTCACGCTCAGGCGTGATGGGCCTGTTTGTGTTTCCAGCGGCGTTTGCGACGGGCGCCGCTGCTTTCAATTCCCCAGCGCCAGCCAATCCGCCGTGAGTCCGATGGAGCGGTGGTTCAGTTCCACTTTTCCGCGCACCAAGTAGGGGCCATAGCTGCGGATGAGGTGGCCGAATCGCCGGTACGCGTCGGGGAAGAGGATCACTTCCACGGTGCCGAACCGGTCCTCCAGCGTCAGGAATTTCATGTACTGCTGGTCTCTGGTGACGGCGCGCCGCGTGGTGACCAGCCAGCCGGCGATGGTGATGCGCCGCCCGACGTTGCGTTCGAGCTGGTTGGAGGGGACCACGTCGCGCCGCCCCATCTCCCGGGTGGATATCCGCAGGGGGTGATCGGTGACTGCCAATCCCAGAATTTCCTGCTCCAATTCGATTCGTTTCTCGACCGGGTATTCGGGCAGATCCGGTATTTCGCGGGGGGTGTCCGGCTTTTCCTCCGGCGCCTCCGCGAACAACCCGGCGGCCATCTCCCCCTGGAAGGAGCGGCGCACGTTGCTGGAGAGCAGCCGCATTTCCCATAACAGTTGCGGCCGCGTGCGGCCGAAGCCTCCCAGCGCGCCGCAGCGGATCAGGGCTTCCGCTTCGGAGTCGTTGACCTGTGTGCGGAAATAAAAATCCTCGACGCTGGCGAAGGGGCGTTTGGTTCGCGCGCGCAGGATGGAGGCGACGGCGCGCTGCGAGATTCCTTTCACCTGTCCCAGGCCGATGCGGATGGAACCGGTGTGGCGCGGAGTATCGAGTCCGAGGTCATCCGCGCGGGGGGGGGATGACGCGCGCCACTTTTCCCCCGGTTCTCCGCGCCCGACGGGGCTTATTTCGCTCAGGTTCACGTCGGGATGGAGAATGGCCACCCCCAGCCGGCGCGCTTCTTCCAGGTACTCGCGTATTTCGTAGAACCCTCCCTGGTTGGCCATCATCGCGGCCATGAATTCGGCCGGGTGGTGCGCTTTGAGGAAGGTGGCCTGGTAGGCGATATGGCCGTAGGTGACTGCGTGGGCTTTGCAGTAGGAGTAGCCGGCGAAATTCTGGATCGCTTCCCATATCTGATCGGCGGTCTTCGGAGGTGTGCCGCGCGCAATCGCCCCCTGGATGAACCGGTCGCGCAGGGCGGCCATGCGCTCCGGCGAACGCTTTTTGGAGATGGCCAGGCGCAGCGCGTCGCCATCTTCTAGGCTGAAACCGGCGACGGCGGCGGTGACTTTGAGGATATCCTCCTGGAAGAGCATGACGCCATAAGTGTCTTTGAGTACATCTTTTAGGGCTGGATGGTCGTAGGCGACCTGTTCTTCGCCGAGCCGGCGCCGGATGAAGCGCTCTTTCATGCCGCTGGCCGATGGACCCGGCCGGATGAGCGACAGTGCGTGGATGACATCCAGCCGGTTTTCCGCGCGGATCATCTTCAGCAGGCTGCGCATCCCGGGGGATTCGATCTGGAAGCAGCCGATGGTGCGGCCCTCGCTCAGCATAGCCGCCGTCAGCGGGTCGGCGTCGGGGATCGTTTCCAGATCGAGCCGCTCGCCGATCCGTTTCTCCAGCGCATCCACCGTATCGCGGATCACCGTGAGGGAGCGGTGGCCCAGCAGGTCGATCTTCACGAGCCCGATGGCCTCGACGCCGTGCATCTCATATTGAGAAATCACGAGCCCCTTGGTCGCGCGCTCCAGCGGGAGGTAATCGGTCAGCGGTGTGTCGCCGATGACGATGCCGCCGATGTGAACGCCGAGGTGGCGCGGGAATCCGTCCAGGGACTCGGCATGCGCGGCGATGGTGCGGTACGGTTCCCGGTCGATCGGGAAATCGCGCGCTTCCGGCAAGGTGGCGATGGATTCCCGGATGCTGCCGGCGGAATAGGAGGGGAGTTTTGCGCAGAGGCGGTTGATTTCCGGGATGGCCAGCCCGAACACCCGCGCTACGTCGCGGAAGGCGGAGCGCATCTGGAAGGTGTTGTAGTTGGAGACCATCGCTACGCAATCGTCGCCATGGCGGTCATAGACGTACTTGAGCACTTCGTCGCGCCGACGCCAGCAGATGTCCAGGTCGATGTCCGGGCAATCGCTGCGCGAGAGATTCATGAACCGTTCGAACGGGAGGCTGTTGGAGATCGGATCGGCGCGGGTGATGCCCAGCGCGTACGCCACGAGGCTGTTGGCCGCCGAGCCGCGCCCGACGATGGGGATGTCGCTGCGCCGGGCGAAGTTCACGATGTCCCAGACGATCAGAAAATACTCGGAAAACCCAAGCTTTTCGATGATTTCCAGCTCATAATTCATCCGTTGCAGCGCGGCGGCGGATGCCGGGCGGTACCGTTGGTTCACACCTTCCAGCGCCAGTTTGCGCAGGGCGGCGGGGGGCGTCAGTCCGGCCACTTCCGGTGGAATGTGAGGCAGTGTAAAGAAGCGGGGAAAGATCGGTTTTCCGGTCTGTATTTCCAGACGGCAGGCATCGGCGATTCGCACGGCGTTCTCCATCGCCCGGCGGCCTTCTGCGTCGTCGAAAAGTTCTTCCATCTCCGCCGCGCTCTTGAGCCAGGCTTCGGGATGAACTACTTCGGAGGGGGTGACCTCCACGAGCAATTTGTTTTTCCGGATCGCGGTCAGGATGCGGTGCAGTTCATGGCGACTGGGATGAATGAAATGGACGTCGTTGGTCGCCACGGGGGGGATATGCGCGAGGTTGGCGGGGGCACAGCATGTTGCGCCCTTGTACGGGACATGGCATCGTTCGCCGAACCGATTCATTTCGCGGAAGAGGGAGGCGGGGTCGATTTTCCCATCCAGCCGCCGCAGCAAGGGGGGGGAGTCGGTGAGGATGAAGATGCCGCGCTGATTCCGCGCGAGCGTCCCGGCCAGGTCAAATTTCCCGGCAAGGTGGCGTGCCGTCACGATGCGGCAGTGGCTGGCATACCCTTCGCGGTCGCGCGCCAGACAGAGGGCGCGCGCGGAGTCGGTTTCGATCTGCGCGCCGATGATCGGGCGGATTCCCGCTTCGCGCGCCTGGCGATAGAACTCCATCGCGCCGTAGAGGCCGTTCGTGTCGGTGATGGCCAGCGCGTCGAAGCGGAGTTCCCTGGCGCGGTGGATGATCTCCTCGATGCGGCTGGCTCCGGAGAGGAGTGAGTAGTTGGTGTGAAGATGCAGATGGGCAAATCGGTGGGGCATGGAACTTCTTTCTAAGACATACCAAACATAGTACTAACACCAAAAGGCGGCTGAGTCAACTTTGAGAATCAGCCTTTTGGATAACTTGCGGGATAATAACAGGTTAGACTGACAGGAGGCCTACGCTCGGGAGAGTTCTTTCATAGCCCCGTTCCGAGGGAAATCGGCAACCTGTTGTGGCTCAAAAGGGGGGACGCACACCCTGTAGGATCGGAACTCGCCGGGGCCGGTTTCACGGTCGAGGTGGGGACACAAAACTTTCCTTTGGAAAGTATTGTGTCCCCACCGGCCCGGCTTGCCAACCGGGATGGTTTCAACAGAGCAAAACCGGTTCTAGAGCACTTTAGGCTTTCATGGCTACAATGTGCGATAGTGGCGAGGAGCGCTAGCCTCGGCAGGCCGGTCGCCTGATGGGCGCAGCATGCTGCGCCCCTACACAGCGCCGTAGGCATGGAACGTTAAAGCGCTCTAGGATTCGTCCGCGTGCTTGACGTCGATCTGCCCCATGATCTCCTCCGGCTGGATCCTGAAGGCTGAGCCCTTCCCCTCGAAGAAGCCATGCTCCTCGATCATGTGGATGCCCAGGTCGCTCCACTGGAGGAGGCGGCCGGTAGGGCGGTGGCGCAGGTAGGTGACGGCCTTGGGCCAGCGGCCGGGGTCGCCGAAGGGACAGGACATGCGTCCCATTCCCTCCTCCATCCATGCCTCAAGCGCCGGCGCGATCTCCACGGGGTTGCCCAGCGCCTTGCGGGCGAGCTCCGTGATGCGGTGCAGTCGCTCCGCGATCTCCCGGCAGGTGACTCCTGCTCGCGCCAGCGCCGCCGCGTCCGCGTCAATGATCTCTGCCGGCGGGCGCGCGTCATTGCCGAGCATGCCATCGCGCGTCAGGCGCCCCGGGCGCATGCGCTCCTGCACGACACTCCAATCCGGCGCTTGCTTCATGGCATTTCCCCGTCTCACACGAATTTGTCAAAGAAGATGAAATCGTCCGTCACGCCCTTCTTGTGCAGCACCGCGATGCAGGCGTCGATCATCCCCGGACCGCCGCAGAGGTAGAACTCTGTGGCGCAAGCGTCGGGCAGGCGCTGGTCGACGACCTCGGTGATGAGCCCTTCTTCGCCGACCCACACATCCCCGGGGTTCGGCAGCGAGAGCGCCGGGATGAACTCGATCCGCGGGTACTGCGCGTGGATGTCCTGCATCAGCTTGACGTGGAAAAGGTCCCTGACCGACTTGGCTCCGAAGAAGAACTTCGCCGTGCGCCGGTTGATTTCCGCGGGGTTGTCCTGGATTATCGCCTTGACCGGCGCAAAGCCGCTGCCCCCGGCAATGAAGACAATCCTGCGCTCCGTCTGCCTGAGCCCGAAGGTTCCATACGGGCCGTTGAAACGCACCTCCTGTCCTTCTCTCAGGTGCTGGAAGATCCACGTGGTGCATATGCCGTTCGGAATCAGCCGGACGATCAGTTCCACGACCCCGCTTTCCGAAGGGGGAGAAGAAATGGAGTACGCGCGAAAGACGGGGGTTGCATTCCCCTCGTATTTGGGGGTTTTGAGCTGGATGTACTGCCCGACGGTGAACGAAATGCTCTCCGGCTCAATCAACTTCAGCCGCAACTCCTTCGTGTCGTATGTCAGGTCGGTGATGCGCTCGACCGTCGCGCGGTACGCGTGGACGTTGAGCAGTTCCTCGGGCACTTCGACGGAGAGATTGTTGCAGACCTTCACCTGGCAGGCGAGTCGCACCCCTTGTTCAAGCTCCTCGGCGGTCAGGTGAGGTTTCTCAATCGGGAGGATCGGGCCGCCGCCCTCTTTGACCTTCACCTTGCAGTACCCGCACCCGCCGCGCCCGCCGCATGCGGAGGGGATGAATATCTTCTGCCCCAGCAGAGTCGCAAGCAGCGACGCGCCCCCCTTGACGGTGATCTCGCGCCTGCCGTTGATGTTGATTACGCAATCGCCGTAGTCGGGCATCATGGCATCCGGAGCTTAACTCGGTTTACGTTCCGATTTTCACCGGTATGTCGTATCGTGTCAAGGGGGTGTGACTTATCGATGCGACTGCCGATGTGCCGCGCCGTGGGGAAAGGCATTGCCCTGCCCGGTTCCGGCGTCAGCGGGCCTTCGTGCGAATCATCTCCGCCTCAGTGACAATGATCTCCATCGGGATATCCGTATCCGTGTGCGGCACGGACTCGATGAGTTGGCAGGAGAAGCAGACCCCGCAGCGCACGGCGCGGGGGGCGTCCTGGACGAGGAAGCGGTCGTAGAAGCCACCCCCGCGCCCCAACCGGTTCCCCTCCTTATCGAAAGCGCGCCCGGGAACGATCATCAGGTCGATGGTGGCCGGCTCGCATCGCTCCAGCGCGACCGGTTCGGGGATATCGTACTCTCCGCTCTTCAGGGCGGCGATGTCGCGCAGCCGCGCGGGAACCATCTGGCGTTCCTTCACCAGCGTGTGCGGGACGCAGACCTCCTTGCCCATGCGGATCAACTGCGCCAGCAGGGGGCGCGTGTCCAGTTCATCGGGGAG
>Ga0114951_10004185_pt1 | contig 14289 bp, 11 predicted proteins | sample AM7aDNAmetaG_FD_88677 | JGI IMG/M metagenome (GOLD analysis project Ga0114951, IMG submission 88677) | Freshwater microbial communities from Finland to study Microbial Dark Matter (Phase II) - AM7a DNA metaG | ecosystem: Environmental > Aquatic > Freshwater > Lake | place: Finland: Lake Alinen...
AAGACGGACGGGCGCAGAAATTCTGGGGCGAGAGGAAAACGACAGGAAGAGCCGTTGGCCGGAATCGATTGCGAAGTTGCCCGAACCCCGTGGCGTGACCTCGCAGCTACGGTCATGCACCCAATCAGCAGCGGAATCAAGCCAAGCGCAGGGATCAGGCGACCGGACGGTCGTCGCATGCAACGGTTCCCTTGCTAACTTTCTGGACGCTGATGCAATTGACGGGACAGGCCTGGACGCACGCATGGCAACGGATGCAGTCTTCCTGGTTGATATAGATGAACTTCGTCTCTTCACTCGTGCGGGCGATCTCGAAATCCAAAGTCCGCCCCTCGGCATCGCGAACCAGCTCTTTTACTTTCAAAATACAGTTCGGCCGCGGCTTTGCCTTAATGCACCAATCGCAGTAAATACAGCGATCGTGGTCGATCTCGAATTTATAATGGCAGAGATAACAGCGCTGGGTCTCTTCGGCCGCAAGCGCCTTCGTAAAGCCTTGCTCCACTTCGGTTTTAAGCGCCCGGTTCGTTACTTCAAGAGAGGGCATCTCTGTCTGAGGTACCGCGTCCATTTCGCGAATTCGGCCCGTCGCCGGCGCGTCCTCCACACTCACAATATCCTTAAGCCGATCCTGCCCCATCAGAAAATGATCCACAGCCCGCGCGGTCTTTTTCGCGTGGCCGATCGCCCTAATAAGCGATGCCGCCCCTTGTGAAAAATCGCCGGCCATAAAGATCTTCTCATCCGCGGTCCGGTGTTCCCCCGCTCGAAGCATGTTCTCGTCGGGACCGAGCAGTCTTTCCCTCAAGGCACCGTCGATCCAACCGGTATCCGGAAACTGCCCCGTCGCGAGAAGCACCGTATCGGCCGCAGCCTCAAACTCGCTCCCTTTGACAGCCACAGGACGGCGGCGGCCGCTTTCGTCGGGATCTCCGAGCTCGTTTTTGATGAATTTCACAGCACGAAGCCGGTCTTGATCATCCCTGAGATATTCCACAGGACTGATCATGAATTCCATGGAAATGCCTTCGTGTTCAAGCTCCTCAAGCTCGCCGGGTGTGATCAGCATTTCCTTTGAAGAACGGCGGTACAGAACACGAACACTTTCGGCGCCAAGCCGCCAAGCGGTGCGAGCGCAGTCGATCGCCGTAAATCCGCCGCCGATCACGATCACTTTTTTTCCGATCTCTTTCCGGCAGGATTCGTTCACCGCCAGAAGGAATTCCAGACCGTGAAGGATCCCCGCAAGTTTCGCGCCCGGAAGATCCAGCCTGTTGGGATCAAGCGTCCCTGCCGCGAGCACTACCGCGTCATAGATATCGTGGAGCTTTTCAAGCGGGAGATCTTTCCCTATCGTTTTCCCGCATTCGATCCGGACACCGCACGCCTTTACCTGTTCGATCTCTTGATCGACCACTTCTCGCGGGAGACGGAATTCCGGGATCCCCTGATTCATCATTCCGCCGGGTTTCTTGTGCTTTTCATAGACTGTAACGTCATGCCCAAGCAACGCAAGCTGACGCGCCGCGGCAAGTCCCGCGACCCCTGCCCCGACCACGGCAATCTTTTTTCCGCTGGAAGGAAAAAGCGCGTCCAGTTTCACGAAAGGAACCGCGCGATGATCCGCTGCCGAGCGTTTGCTCCAGCAGATCGCCACCGGACTCCCGAGTCCTTCCCAGCCATGACGGCATTTCTCCTCGCAGGGGCGCGCGCAAACACGGCCGAGCACTCCGGGGAACACATTGTCCCAGAGATTGATCCGGTAGGCGCGGTCGTACTCCCCGCGATAGATTGCGTTCAGATATTCGGGGATATTCGTTCCGGCAGGGCAACTATTCTGACAGGGCACATTCTTCGCCGACCAGACAAAGTCCTTAGGGGCACACCCGGCACCCCGGAATTTCGAAAGAGGCTGATGTTCATACGGAGCCGGGATGTCCCTGGCGGCCGAACCGCGGAGCTTTCCGATCAACGATTCATACATATTCCCGGTCGTCGGGAACTTCAGCAATCCCGGCTGACGGAGATAACGCCCCGCTTCTCCAACCTTATCCTGAAGCCGCGGATCTTTCTTTGAAGCACTTTCAAGCCACCGGCGGCCTTCCGGTTCCTTGCCGGTATAGATCAGAGAGAGACCGAACAAAAACTGGGAAGAAGCGGGGGATTTTCCGGTGACAAACTTCGCGAACCCGGCCGAGGCTTCATCGTAACGTTCTTTCTTGAAATCACCGACAGCCCGGATCGCGAGAAGCTCCTCTGAGGCGGCGCCCAATTCCTCTGCGCGCCTCGCGAAGAACTGGCTTGTGTAGACGTCTCCCCGCACATCTCCCCTTTGGGCGTAAGCGCGGGCGAGAAGCGCGAGCACCGCGGCGTCTTTGGGAGACTCGTCCGCGCGAAGTATGTCGATAGCTTCGTCATTCTTCCCCTGTTCCAGGAGCCGGGTCGCTTGAGAGATCTTTTCGCGAAGTTCCATAAGATTATTCGGGAGTTTTCTTCTGTGCCTGATCGGGCGCGTCCTTGTAGAGCGCGCCATAGGATCGATTGCGCTCACCCACGGGATCGGTATCGGGCCTGAATTCCCCGAGCAATGCCTTCATGCCGGCGCCCGTTACCCTCCTGGAAAAAGCTCCGAAGAACTCCTCGGGTGAACGGCGCTCTTTCAGATAAATATCCAATATTTTTCGGATGAGCGGCACGACATAAGGCGCCGTCACATCACAAACCGGCTCCGCCACATGCCCAGCCCCTGCGAGCGAACCACCGACAAAAAGGCTATACCCTTCCTCGGAACCATGCTCGGTTCGTTTTCGGAGTCCCCGGAGACCGATATCCGAGATCGCATGCTGGGCGCACGAATTCGGGCAGCCGTTCATATTGATACGCACAGGGCCGATCGAGCGCCACCACGCTTCATCCTGACTCAGCTCCAGCATCATGCGTTTGTAAGTATTCGGTGTATCCGCAACCGCGAGATTGCAAACCGTCGTTCCGACGCAGGCGACAATGTCGGGAACATGCTCAAATCCTTCCGTGATGTAACCCTCTTTTCGGAGAAGTCCGGAAAGTTCTTTGATTTTATTTTCCGGCACCGAACGGAAGAGAAGATTCTGCCGATTCGTGAAAACAAGTGTCCCGTCCCCATACTCCCCGGCCCACTTCGCGAACCGCCTGGCTTCCTGGCCGCTCATTTCACTGCGCTTGATAATGGCGCGAACCACGAAGAGGCCCTTCATTTTTTGCTCGATCACAGGCTGCCCGGCGAGGAAACTTTCCCCGACATCCACCTTGTGATCCCCCACCACTATTTTTTCGATCCCCGGAACTTTTCTTTCCTTCATAACTTCCAAAACCTTTTCGGCATAACCTTGAGCCCCGAGATTATCCACGACGATCTTGAGGCGAGCCAGCGCGCGCACCCGGCGATTGCCGAGCCTCCGGAAAACTTCCGTCGAAGCGCGCGCCACAGCCACCACAAGTTCTTCGGGAACCCATGCGAAGATCGCCTTCGCAAGATACGGTTTAGTGCCCAGTCCCCCGCCCGCGTGGAATTTCCAGCCCACTGTCCCATTCTTCCTCACGGGATACCAGCCCTGGCAATTCATGAGCGTCTGGCCGCAGGCACGGCCGCAACCAGCGACACTGATCTTGTGCTTTCTCGAAAGATTCCTCTGCTCATCTAAAAGTTCCGGATGGTCCGCGATTGCATGAAGCATTTTGAAGGTCTCGCCTTCTTCATGAGGACAAACTCCCGCCAAGGGACAAGTCACCACGTTACGGGTCACATCCCCGCAGGCATTCCTCGTAAGGATCCCAACCTCTTTCATCCCTTCGATCATCTTGTAAAGATCTTCGCGGCGCACCCAATGATATTGGAGACACTGGCGCGTGGTGATGCAAAGCTCGTTCTGGGCGTATTGCTCGGCGAGTTCGGCAGCCCGAACAAGTTGCTTGGAAGCAAGCAGCCCTCCCGGCATGCGCAGGCGGATCATGAAAAATCCTTTTTGAAGCTGCTGATAGATCCCCGTCCACTTGAACATCGCGAGTTCACCCGGGGTGAACGATTCCGCAGGACGCGTGGCGATCTCCCGGAAATCAAAATCGAATCCGAAATGAAGCTTGTCTTTTTCAACCTGCGTTAATTCTTCTTTTGCCGGCATAAAACCTTTCCTTTAGGAGGCGGAATTATATCATCCGCCCTGAATGCGAATCTAATTTAAGTGGCAGAGGGAAAGATCTTCCCTCTGAGTGCAACGGTGGGGCCTACCACAAAAACCGCCGGGGGGCGGAGCTTTGAATCCTTCGCCTTCGCGAGGATCGTCTCAAGCGTCCCCGTGATCACTTTTTCCTGGGGAGTTGTCCCATTCTCGATCAAAGCGCACGGCGTGTTCGGCTTCCTTTTTTCCAGGATCCGGGCCACATTCTTCCCGAGATCCGAAACGCACATCACGTAAACCAAAGTTTCCGCATCCGGCACCGGGATCGGATCATTATCCTCGGTCACATGGCCCGAGGCGATCGCGACCGTCATCGCCATATGCCTCTGCGTCAGCGGTATCCCCGCCATCGCAGGAATAGCGACAGCTGAACTGACTCCCGGCACGACTTCCGTTTCGATCCCGTGCTCTTTCAAGAAAAGGATCTCTTCACCGCCTCGGCCGAAGACATACGGGTCCCCGCCCTTAAGCCGGATCACAAGTTTCCCTTCGAGCGCCTTCTGAAGTAAAAGCTCCTGGATCGACATTTGGGAAAGAGAGTGGGCGCCGTGCTTCTTGCCGACCGAGATGCGCTCCGCGGAGGCAGGAGCCTCTTCAAGCAGAACCTTCGGGATCAGATGATCATAAAGGATCACGTCCGCTTTTTGGAGGAGTTGCAGACCTTTGACCGTGATAAGTCCCGGATCCCCGGGCCCCGCACCCACCAGATACACTTTTCCGCATGGTTCCGGCATCGCGCGAAGCTCCTCTGATTTGAGAACTACATTACTTATGATGACCGAATCACCGATTCCATCTTACCAAGAAGTTGTCATCCCCGAGCGCTTCCGTCGGGGATCCATGCTTTTCCTGGATTCCCGCTTAAAACATGCGGGAATGACAAAAACGCAGGGTTCGGTTAAAGGTAATACTCCAGAATGATATCTTGTTTCTTTAGGAAAGCGGCGATCTTTTCGACCGCCAAATCAAGCGGCTCGTTCTCCTCAATTGCAAAGGAAGGTTTGAATGCGGCAAAAGGACTCGGCCCCACCTGGACCACCAGGATCTCATTGGGTGTGTTCAGGATCCGGAGAGTTTCGATATCAAAATCATCCGCATCTGAAATCGTTGTGATAAAAACCTGTCCGGATTCTGTAAGAATACGTCCAAGTTCTCCAAGACGCATCACGATCTCCTCCTGGGATTCAATCCCCTCAACCAGCTCGCTTTCAAGTCCCGTGACAAAATTGGAGATCCCGAGATAAAAGGCCTTCACCCCCTGGTCCAGAAGCCGCGCCTCAAGCTCCTGGGCGATCTTCTGTTTCCCGGTATTCACCTTACCGCTGATCAGAATAAACCCAGGGCGATGCCCGTAGATCTTGGCCCGGGACAAAGAACCGATCCCGCTCCGCTCCCAGATCTTCTCACGGCTGCTTACCTGGTCCCTGAGTATTGACCTGTCTTCCTGGAGAGCGTCCAGAACGGTCCCAGCTCCCGCGATCTCATAATTATCCACGATCACGAAACGGCCGGTTTCCCGGAGATCGCTTGCCTTGTCGAGCGCGATCGGCTTCCCCGTCTCAAAAACGCACTCCGCGATATCATGACGATCCACCTGGGCCTTGTTGGCGATCGAAGTAAGCTCCGAGCTGTCCAGAACGTTCAAAACTTCGGCGAGCTTCACCGAAGTCCTTGCCGCGCCGATCTTCATTTTGTATCTTTTCCCTTTCACAAGCGGCGCTTGTCCCATCCAGAAAAGAGTGGCTTTGAAACGGGAACTCACGGAAGGCTGAATCTCGGAAGCCCTCACCATCAACTCGCCGGGTTTGATATAAAGCTGTGTCTCGGTGGTAAAGCCGACCGCTTCTCCCGCAGCGGCCTCTTGCCTCGGGGGTGCGTTGAACTCCTCGATGCTCTTGATCCGAGTCTTTTTTTGAGAGGGAAGAAAGATCACTTCCTCCCCGACTTTGATCTTCCCCGTGTATACCGTTCCGGTCATGATACGGCGGTCATCGTTCAGCTCCGTGAATTTATAGATGTCCTGCACCGGAAAACGGAAGGCATCGGCTTCGCCGCCGCTTTCGTGATGAAAAGAATCGAGTTGCTCGAGGACTGTTCTCCCCTGATACCACGGCATCTCAGGCGACTTTGAAGTCATGTTGACGCCGTTCATGGCGCTCATCGGGATAAACGCTGCGGGCTTGATATTGAACCTCCTCAGAAAATCGCTGTATTCCTTTTCGATCGCTTTGAAGGTTGCCTCGCTATACCCGGCAAGATCCATTTTATTAACGAGCACCGCCACCTGACGTATCCCGAGCATTGAAAGAAGATAGCCGTGGCGCTTGGAATTCTCAAGGATGCCTTCCTTCGCGTCGATCACCAGAAGCGCCGCTTCGGCCCGCGCCGCGCCGGTGATCATGTTCTTCAGAAATTCAATATGGCCCGGCGCATCGATCACAATGTATTCGCGCTTTTTTGTATGGAAGAAGCATCTCGCAGCATCGATCGTGATCCCCTGCGACTGTTCGTCCTTCAGGGCATCCAGCAAGAACGCGTATTCAAACGGCTTCGCGTTCTTCGCACAGGTGGCCCTCACCTGCTCAAGTTTACCTTCGGGCAAAGATCCCGTATCCGCCAAAAGCCGGCCGATCACGGTGCTTTTTCCGTGGTCCACATGCCCAACGATCACTATGTTCATCCTGTCCATTACATGTACCCTTCGCGTCTTAAGGTCTCAAGACCGCCGCCATCTTCCTTATCCTGCGCGCGGCCGGAACGTTCCGCGATATTGGCGAATTTTCCAGTCTTCAGTTCTTTGATGATTTCCCCCACGTTCTTCGCGTCCGATTTCACGGCGCCCGTGCAGGGGTAACAGCCAAGAGAGCGGTAACGCAGACCTTTGCCATTATTGAAATAAAGCGGAATGATCGGGATCTGCTCCCGGTCGATATATTCCCAGATATTCAGTTCCGTCCAGTCGAGAAGCGGATGGACGCGCACATGCGTGCCCGGCGCGAAATCGGTTTTGTACTGGTGCCAGAGTTCAGGCGGCTGATCCCCGACATTCCAGTCGCTTTGTTTATCGCGCGGCGAAAAATAACGCTCCTTGGAACGGCTTCCCTCTTCATCGGCGCGAACGCCCACGATCACGCCGGTATAAGGCTGTGGATCCTTTTCCTGGATATATTTTCCAAGCTTGTGATCAAAGGCATAACGGGGCCATTCACCGGAAAGCGTGTGTTTCAGAGCCTCGCTTTTCAGTAATTTGCAGCAGGCTAGACGATCCACTTTCCCGTCCGGAAAAGTCTGCTTTGACGCAAGCGCCTGTGCGTTCTCCCCATAAACAAGATTGAGATGCCAGTCGGCGACGAGTTTGTCGCGATAGACAATCATTTCCGGGATCTTGAAATGGGTGTCGATATGAAGAAGCGGAAGCGGCACGTGACCAAAGAAGGCCTTGCGCGCGAGCCATAGCAGAACGGTGCTGTCCTTCCCGATCGACCAGAGCATCACAAGGCTTTTGAATTCCTTGTAGGATTCGCGCAGGATATGAATGCTCTGCGCTTCAAGTTTTTTGAGTGTATCCATCACAATGCTTTCCTTTGAACCTTACCGTCCTTAAAATGCAACCCGCATTCTTTCTTGTCCGCGCTTTCCCACCACCAGCGGCCGGCGCGGATATCCTCACCTGGTTTCACCGCCCGCATGCACGGTGCGCAGCCGATACTCGGATATCCCCGATCATGCAGTTTATTATAAGGAACGTTGTTCGCACCGACATAGTCCCAAACTTGCTTCTCCGTCCAATCAATCAACGGATTTATTTTACAAAGACCGTTCGCCGTGTCCCATTCGACCAAGCTCAGGTCAGCACGTGTCACAGACTGATCGCGCCGTAGCCCGCAAATCCAGGCTTTTAGCCCCTTAAGAGCCCGCCCAAGAGGTTCTACCTTACGAACATGACAGCAAAGTTTACGATTCTCCACACTTTCATAAAAAAGGTCGAGCCCCTTTTCAGCCACCATCTTTTGAACCGCACCGGAGTCAGGTTCGTAGATCTTATACCGAAAACCATACTCCGTTTCAGTCGACTTCAAACAATCCAGTGTTTCTCTCGGCAATCTCCCCGTATCAAGCGTAAAAATAGACGCCCTTGGATCGATCTTAAGAAGCATCTCCGTCAGGACCTGATCCTCCGCGCCTAAACTCGATGCCAACGCGACCCTATCCACTCCGAAATGCTCCAGTGCCCAGGCCAGAACATCCCGCGTTCCCTGTCCTGAGAGCTTTTGATTCCACTTCAAAGATTCATCCCCATTATTTTTCATGGCTCTTTCTTAGATCGCGTAATCGTCCTGAAACAATTTTACGTCCTTGAGAGTCACAAAAACAGACTCGCCTTTTTTAAGCGTCAGTGATCTGAATTGCTCCTGCGGCACTTCGACCTGGATCGTCTCGCCCCACTCGCTTAGAACTTCCACTTTTGCCACCGGGCCCGCCGAATTCAGGAACTGGACCACGCCTTTAAAGCTGTCCTCCCTGGATTCTCGGGAGATATCGAGCAGGTGAGGCCGGATATAGATCTTCGCCTTCGGCGCTTCCGGGTTGACTCCATCCTTGATACTGACGGGAGTATTCGCGATATACGCTTTGCCTCCCTCGAGCCTGCAGTGAAAAAGATTCACATTCCCGAGAAAATTATAGACGAATGCGTTTACCGGCTTATGGTAAACCTCATCAGGCGTTCCCGCCTGCTCAATATGCCCTTCATTCATCACGACCACGCGGTCCGCCACTTCCAAAGCTTCCTCCTGATCATGCGTCACAAAGATCGTGGTCATGTGCAGCCGGTCGTGAAGGCGGCGGAGCCACTGACGGAGTTCCTTACGGACCTTCGAATCAAGCGATCCGAAAGGCTCATCCAGCAGCAAAACTTTGGGTTCGATCGCAAGCGCCCGGGCCAGAGCGACACGCTGCCTTTGTCCCCCGGAAAGCTGGGCCGGATAGCGCGACGCCAAGCCGTCCAGACGCACAAGCTTCAGCAGTTCATACACCTTTTCCTTGATCTTGGATTCCGGAGGTCTTTGGTGACGCGGCCTAACCCGAAGACCGAAAGCGATGTTATCCAGAACGTTCATATGGCGAAAAAGCGCGAAATGCTGGAACACAAACCCGACGCCGCGCGCGCTCACCTTCTGGCGGGAGACGTCATCTCCGAGAAAAAAAACCTGCCCGCTCGTGGCCTCTTCCAGACCCGCGATCACCCGGAGGAGGGTCGTCTTCCCAGACCCCGAGGGTCCCAACAACGCCAAAAGTTCCCCGGTCTCGATCTTGAGATCGATGCCTTTGAGAGCCGTAAAATTCCCGAATTTTTTAACGACCTGATGGATCCCGATACTCATAACGTCTCAGCTCCCGGTTCTGATAAAGCGATGTCTTTCGCCGCGCGCCATTCAACCCAGTGCTTAAGAACCAGGGTCACGAACGCCAGCAGCATCAGGATCGACGCCACCGCGAAGGCCGCGGTGAAATTGTATTCATTGTAAAGAATTTCAACATGAAGCGGGATCGTATTCGTCAGTCCCCGTATATGCCCTGACACGACAGAAACGGCTCCGAACTCCCCCATCGCCCGCGCATTGCAGAGGATGACGCCATAGAGAAGCCCCCACTTGATGTTGGGCAGCGTTACGCGCCAAAAGGTCTGCCATCCATTCGCGCCAAGCGTAACCGCGGCATATTCCTCTTCATTCCCCTGTGCCTGCATGAGCGGGATCAGTTCTCTTGCAATAAAAGGAAAAGTCACGAAGATCGTCGCGAGAATGATCCCGGGAATCGAAAATATGATATGGATGTTGTGATCGCCCAGCCACTCTCCGAGGCGGCCTTGCGCGCCGAAAAGAAGGACAAAGATGAGGCCCGAGATCACCGGCGACACTGAAAACGGAAGATCGATCAAAGTGATCAGGAATTTCTTGCCCCAGAAATCGAATTTTGTAATGGCCCATGAAGACGCGACTCCGAAAAGAAGATTAAGAGGCACGCTAACGCCGGCCACAAGAAGCGTCAACCGTATCGCCGACCAGGCATCTTTATCGGACAATGCCCGGAGATAAAAGCTGAACCCTTTCTTGAGTGCCTGCGCAAGCACCGTTGCAATCGGAAGCGCCAAAAAAAACGCCAGAAAACCAAGCGCAACGGTCGTGAGAAGCACGCGGATCCACAGCGGCTCAGACAGGAACGGACGATGCACCGTCCTCCCCGCCGTTCCTAATTTCCCTCCGACAGATCCCGCCATGTCTATTTCCCCTTTTTAAATATTTTCATTCTGCCGGCCCCATGCCTGCAGGACATTCAGACAAAGGAGCATGACAAAAGACACCACGAGCATGATGCCCGCGATCGCCGTTGCGCTGGCATATTCATATTGTTCGAGCTGTACCATGATCAGAAGCGGCGCGATCTCGGTTTTCATCGGCGTGTTCCCGGCAATAAATACGACCGAGCCGTATTCCCCGAGCGCGCGGGAAAACGCCATCGCGGTTCCCGTCAAAAGCGCCGGAGCGATCGTCGGCAGGATGACCTTCAAAAAGATCTGCCAGCGGTTCGCGCCAAGACTCGCCGCAGCCTCTTCCACTTCACTTTCCAAGTTCTGGAGCACCGGCTCCACGGTCCTCACGACAAAAGGAAGCCCGATAAAGATAAGCGCGATCGTGATTCCGAAAGGCGAATAAGCGCTTTTGATGCCAAGAGCGTAAAGATGTTTCCCCACCCAGCCGTTCTGGGAATAAAGCGCCGTGAGAGCGATGCCGGCAACTGCTGTCGGAAGCGCAAAAGGAAAATCCACGAACGCGTCGACAAATCTTTTCCCGGGGAATTCATAACGGACCAGGACCCAGGCCACGATCAGGCCAAAGAAGGCATTGATCAAAGCGCTCAAAAATGATGTCCCGAAACTCAGACGCAGGGCGGCAAGGGTCCTCGGAGAAGTCACGGCTTCATAGAAATGGCCCCATCCGAAACTGAACGCGCTAAAAAAGATACCTGAAAGCGGGATCAGCACGATCAGGCTGAGATAAAAAAGGGTAAAACCCATCGTAAGCCCGAATCCCGGCAACGCGCTATATTGTTTAAGCTGAAATTTCATATCTACCTTGCATACGCAGGGGGGAGCTGTGAGCTCCCCCCCGCTTTGTCTCTTTAGAAACATGCTGCCTGACCCGGTTTGAGCACCGTAACGAGTGTTTTTAACCGCATCAGCCTCATTCTGTCATCCCCGAATGCCTTAATCGGGGATGACAAACAGTGCTGTGCGCGTCTTACGCACCGTAGATCTCGTCAAAGATCCCTTTGTCCGCAAAATGTTTCTTTTGCGCCACCGCCCATCCGCCGAAATCATCGATCGTCACCAGCTCGACTTTCGGGAACTGCGCCGCATATTTCGCGGCGACCTCTTTGAGACGAGGCCGGTAATAATTCTGAGCAATGATCTCCTGCGCTTCCGGGGTATAAAGGAAGTTCAGGTAGGCCTTCGAAACCTTCACGGTCCCGTGCTTGATCGCGAACTTATCCACTACCGTGACGGGAGGTTCGGCAAGAATACTAAGCGAAGGCACGACGATTTCAAAACGGTCTTTTCCAAGCTCGTTAACCGCCAGGAACGCCTCGTTCTCCCAAGCAAGCAGGACATCGCCGATCCCCCGTTCGACAAAAGTAGTCGTCGAACCGCGAGCTCCGGTATCAAGTACCGAAACGTTCTTAAAGAGCTGCTTCACAAACTCTTTCGCCTTCTCTTCATCGTTCCCGTTCTTCTTCAGAGCATAGGCCCAAACCGCGAGATAATTCCAGCGAGCACCGCCCGAAGTTTTGGGATTCGGCGTGATCACTTCCACGCCCGGTTTCACAATGTCATCCCAATCCTTGATGCCCTTGGGATTCCCCTTCTTCACGAGGAATACGATCGTGGAAGTGTAAGGCGCGCTATTGTCCGGCAATTTCTCCCGCCAGTGCTTGCCGATCAGCTCTTTTTTCTGATAAAGCTGGTCGACGTCATAAGCAAGCGCCAAGGTAGCGACATCCGCCTCAAGGCCATCGATGATCGCCCGCGCCTGCTTGCCGGATCCGCCGTGCGACTGCTGGATCGTGAGATCTTCTCCACTTTCCGCCTTCCACTTCTTTGCGAACGCGTCGTTGATCTTTACGTACAGCTCACGCGTCGGATCATATGACACATTGAGCAGCGTCACTTTCTTACCCTCCGCCGCGAAGGCCGGAAGACCAGCCAGCGGGATGAGGCTTAAAACAACAAGCCCAACCAACATTTTTTTCAACATAAACATTCTCCTTTTTAGACGAGCATTTTAAGTTGTTAGAACTTCCAGGTCAGATCCGTCTGGAAACGCCTGACATTTTCATCTTTAACACCTGTCACGCCGCCGAAACCCGGATTCAAAGCTTCTGTGAGATAAACATTCAAATTCAATTTCAGAAAGTCGGTAACGCCGTAGCCGAGGCCAATGACACTCCCCCGATTGCCGGGAGCACCGGAGCCACCGCCAAAATCACCATCCGCAAATGCGCCGACGATAGAGTTGGCACCGATATTCTTGTAGGCATAATTGGCTTCCCAAGACCCCTTGTTCTTGACTTTCCCCAAGTTGATCCCGACCGCCCAGGCCTGAGTGGCATCCCGGATCCCGTTGAACGGTGAATCATCGCTCACGTTCTTCGCGTATTCAAAGAACGGCGTCACGGGAGTTCCGAATGCCTTCACCGTAAATTCATGATAGGTGTCAATGACATTGAAACTCTTGGCGCTAAGGTTTGTGCCGCTCGACGGATTCCCTTTCGCGAGACTGACAAACGTAGGCGTCGAAGTCCCCGTCGGAATTTGCCAGTTGTTATTACCGGCATATCCCGGATAACTGTAAACCGATAACGTCGACAACTCTTCGATTGGCTCCTGGGTCAAACTCGACGAAAAGGACGGATTAATACCTACTTGGTAGGCAAAAAGTTCCGCGTCCTTTTGCGGATTAGCGGCAGTAGAGTAACTGCCTCTCTCCTGAAGCACATATTGTCCCAACAAACCGTACGCTTTCAAGTTGACGTTATCCCCCTGATAGAGATCAAAGTCAGCAGTTTCGGCAAGACCTTCAGGCCGGACATTGTTCGGCTTCCAAATAAGCTGCTTGGAGCCTCTTTCGAACGGATTGTCGGTTTTACCGGCTGTGATACTGAAAGCAGAGACAGGTCCGATCTTCGCCCAATCCGGCGTGTACGTCGCGTATGCCTTATCGACCCAGATATTCTTGTAATCGAAATTGTTGCTGAACGTCGTGTTCGCCGACTGAGGATCGGTTTGCGTGCCGTATTGCTGAGCATCACTGACAGCAAGCCCAAACCCCGCTTTCCATTCGGGACTGAACTTCTTTTCAAATCCGTACCGAACACGGAAACGGAACCGGTTCCGATCCGGGGTATTTCCCGTACCGCTGCTCCCGCTCGGTGCAAAGGCACCGCTACTGTAGTCGATCGCTTCATATCGCAAGCGTAAGTCTCCGTAAAAGGAAAGATCCTTCAGCCACTTGTCGGCGCCGCCGAGCGACTCCCCGACTTTCTTGTTGAAGTCCTTGTCGTTCTTGATCTGGATTTCCTGATTCACTTCCTGCTGTCGCTTCAGAAGCGCGACATCCTTCTCAAGCTGGCTGGTGGAACCGCCCGAAATGCCCGGTCCCCTTGACTCCAGCTGTTGAATGCGCTGACTCTGCGCTTCGATCTGCTTCTGAAGGCCCTTGACGAGCTCCAAAAGCTGCGCTTCGTCGGCAAAAACACTGCCCGTTTGTGTTACAAAAAAACTAACTGCTAATACGACTCCGGTGATCCACCGTGAGAGTCTCATGATTGTTTCTCCTTTTTATCATCATGGGAACCCCCGGTTGTCCGGTCAGTTCGTTCGATTGTTGGTTCATATACAGACGGACATAAATAAAGGGACATGATGACTATAAAAAAGGTTGAAGATATCCCTCGATTTGACTTGGATTTCTTTGCATTCCGGCAAAGACTTTGACCAGCGTCTCGTAGATTTCCT
>Ga0114951_10004186_pt1 | contig 14288 bp, 11 predicted proteins | sample AM7aDNAmetaG_FD_88677 | JGI IMG/M metagenome (GOLD analysis project Ga0114951, IMG submission 88677) | Freshwater microbial communities from Finland to study Microbial Dark Matter (Phase II) - AM7a DNA metaG | ecosystem: Environmental > Aquatic > Freshwater > Lake | place: Finland: Lake Alinen...
AATCGGCTCTGTCTCAACATGCGTTAGGGGGATCGGCTGGCCAAATGGGGCGACGGTTTCTGGCAACGCGTCGTTCTCAGCCGCCTGATACGGTTTGGGTTTCGGCACCCATTTCTTAAATAACGGGATCAGTTCATCGGCAAGCTGCCAGGCGGAATCGAAGATAAGCGGTATCGCCACGGGATTTCGCGAATAGCGTTCAGAATAGGACGCTGGCAGGCTGCCGTGCAAAGCAACGAAGGCCGTCTTGTCCAATTTGCCGCGGTTATACAGCGCCTCTGTAACCGCCGCGCGTTCGAGGTCGGTCAGGGCATCCCATTGCAAGCGCAGTCGCGCGGGATCGGTCATCTCTGCGCACAGGAGCGCGATCCTCTCGGACTTGCGGGTCGGCAGCGGGTTCGGCGGCTGCGAGACGTAATGAAGCAGCGGACGCAATGCGTCGTTATTATGGTTCAGCAGTATCTCTTCGAGTTTCATGGGTGCCAGCTATTATCACCCTGCGCCGCCTCACAGGGTAACCCTCTCTTACACTAGCGCTGGCGCCACAGGACTGACCGACCGCAGCCGGCGCGCCCATGCCGCCGGCGTGCGCCACAGCAACCGTATATCCTCGCGCAGGCTGCGCGTGGCGACGTAATACGCATCAGCAATGAGCGTTTCGTCCAGGATGGAGTCCATGTCTTGCGCCAGACCCGACTGAACGTACCACAGCCCCGTGAGTCCTGATGGACAGGTAAAGCGGCGCGTCTGCCACTCCTCAGCGACCTGGGCGGCCTCTTGTGGCGTGAGCGGTTTGACCCCTACCCAGCGCAGATCGCCCCGGATGACGTTCCACAGCTCTGGGAAACGGTTCCACTCCCAGTGCTCCAGCCAACGACCGATCGCGGTGAAACGATCTCCATCGCGCCGACGCGTCTCGAAGCGCAACAGGTCGAATGGGCGGTATGGCGCGCTGCTGGCGTCCTCTGCTGTATGTCCGGTGACGCGCGGCAGCCGCCGGATCAGCCGCCCGCCACTGGTCAACAAAACCGCCAGGCCGATGAGCAGCGTCAATGGCAGTGTGACGACGAGAGCGAGCAGCGCGAACAACGCATCCAGGTAACGGCGGAAGATATCGGGCGTCACTGCGGGGCGCGTCTCGGAGAGCAGGAAAGCGTCCACGACCTGCGTCGCCTCGCCCGTGACGGGGTCGGCGATAACTGTTTTGTTGACCACGCGCCCCTCTACTTTCACCAGCCGCCCGACATAGGTGCCAGCCAGGATCGTGCTATTGGCGACTGTGGCTTCGTCGTCGATGATGGTGTTCTCGGCGAGCACTGCGTACGGTCCCAGTTCGACATCCTTTCCGATGTAGCAGTTGTCGGCCACGAAGATCGGCGGCGCGATTTTGACGGTCGGGTGGATGGCGTGGTTGCGCCCGATCCACACACCCGGCGCGATCTGAGAGGCGTTGATTGTGTAGCCGGGGATGGCAGCGTCCAGCCCAGGCTGCCAGGCGCTCTGCAGAAATGCATGCTGGGCCGCGTCGTAATCGGCCAGGGACGCCAATGGATTCCAGTAGCCCTCAGTCACAAAGACATCGACCGCTTGCTCCTGCATTAACAGTGCAGGCACGAGGTCCTCGTCAATCGCCGTGATCGTTGCGCCCGGGATCAGGGGCAGAATGCTCGGCTCGATGATGAACACGCCAGTGCCAGCCAGCGCTACGCCAGCGTTGCGCAGCACATCCTCAGGAAGGTTGCGTCCGCAGGCGGTAACCCGACCGGACGCATTGGTGAGGACGCGCGCGCCCGCATATGTTTTGTCACACGCATGAACGACAACGGTTACGGCGCTCTGGCGCGCGTGGTGCTGCGCCAATGCGGCGCTCAGGTCAACCATGGTGATAGCGTCAGCGGAAACGGCGACAAATGTTTCCTTGAGCAGCCCTTCGGAACGCTTGAGCGCGCCGGCTGTGCCGAATTGCTGGCGGTGGCGGGCGTAGGTGAAGTTGACGCCCCAGCGCCGCCCGCTGCCCAGATAGCCTTCAATGTATTCTCCGCTGTGGTAAGTGGACACCAGGATGTTGCGCAGGCCGTTCTTCGCCAGCAATTCGACTGCGAGCGAGACCACCGGCCTGTCGGCGATCGGCAACATCGGCACTACCAAGGCAGTCCCTAACTGCTGAAAGCGCTCTTTCTCGTTACTGGCGAGTATTACTGCTTGCATGTCGGTTCCATCCTTCGTGTATCAGCCCTCATTGCGCGGTTGCCGCGGTCACATTGGCGTACAGCGGGAATAGTTTGTCAAAGCGCGCCAGTTGCATCGTGCGCAGGGCGTCACCCTGGCATGCTGCGACGCGCAGATCGCCGCCCAGCCCTTTGGCTTGCCGGCTCAATTGCATCAGGGCGGCCAGGCCGGCGCTTGAGACAAATACTGTCGCTGAAAAATCACACACTATGCGCGGGTGAGCCGCTAGCGTGTCGCGGCATTGTGCCAGCATCGCTGGCGTCGTGGTGTTGTCAAGTTGGCGCGGCATCTGCATGATCGTCCAGCCGCCCTGCCCCGGCGCCTGCGTAGTCGCTACAGCCTGCGCGGCTAGTGGTGAGCTGGCTCCTGTGGCGGTCGTCGCGCCTGCGCTGGCGCGTATCTCAAAAAAGCGATCCATGCGCAACATAGTCAGCACATTCATCACTGGTTTGGATGGCGCGACCAGGGTCACATCTCCACCGGCGTCGCGCGCCTGTTTAGCCAGATGCACTAACGCTCCTATACCAGAACTGTCGAGAAAATCGGCCTTTGACAGATCAACCACGATGCGCGAGGTAATGGCCAGCACCTCCACCGACTTTGTTCGGAACACGGCGACGTTCTGCGCATCCAGCCTGCCTTGCACGCGGATGGTGGCAACCCCATCCACCACCACAATTTCGGAAAACGGCAGCAGGCGCAGCGGACTGCGCAACGGCTGCGCTCCCATTGGCTTTTGCGCCCCATGTCCCGGCGTGTGCCCACGCCCAGGCGTGTACCCACGCCCCATCACCCACCACTGCCGCGAGAAAAATACCGCAAAGCCGGTCATGTCGATCATGTAGCGTTTCCACATCCGGCGCGGTTCCTGCAACAGGCGAAACAGCCACTCCATGCCTGACTTCTGCATCCATGGCGGCGCGCGTTTTACGATGCCCGCGATAAAGTCGAGTGTTGCACCGATGCCGATCATCACCGGCACGCGCAATTCGCGCGCATGCATGTTGATCCACTTTTCCTGCTTGGGATTGCCAAAGGCAACGAGCAACACGTCCGGCTTGGCGGCGCGGATGGTCTCCAAAACAGCGGGATCCATCTCGAATAGCGACTTCACCGGCGGCGCCAGCACGCCTGCGATCATCAGCCCGGGGTTGCGCTCCTGCATGATCTTTGCGGCGCTGGCCGCGATCCCCGGCGCGGCGCCAAGCAGGAAGAGCGAGAACTTTTTCTCCGCTGCGCGCGCCGCCAGGGCGGGGACGAGGTCGGCGCCCGTCACGCGGCCTTTGAGTGGCACGCCGAGTCGGCGCGCGCCCCACACCAGCGGCATGCCGTCGGCGGTGGCCATGTCGGACTCCTGCAGGATGCGCCGCAGTTCCGGGTCGTTCTGCGCCTTGATCACAAAGTCGGCGTTGACCGTGGCGATCTGATGGGTCTTGCCTGTGGCGCGCCCGATCGTGATGAACTGCTCGATGCGATCGAGTGCTTCGGGCATGGTGACGTCGTCAATTGGCACTCCGGAGATGATGAGTAACTTGCGAATGGCTACAGTCATGGTGATCAGTAAGCCCCTTTGCCAGAGACCACGGCCGGGATGGTCTTTAACATGATCTCGATATCCTTGAGCAGGCTCTGTTCCGCGATGTACTGCATGTCCAGCTCGACCCAGCGCTTGAAGGTCATGTCGCTGCGCCCGGAAATCTGCTGCAGCCCAGTGATACCGGGGATGGCGTCAAGTCGCTTGAGCTCATCGAACGTATATTGCGCCACTTCCTTGGGCACCGGTGGGCGCGGCCCCACCATGCTCATATCGCCGCGCAACACGTTGAATAATTGCGGCAACTCATCGATGCTCAACTTGCGGATGATCCTGCCAACCTTTGTCACGCGCGGGTCGCGTTTCATCTTGAACACCGGCCCGGTCGCCTCGTTCTGCGCCATCAGTTGCGCCTTGCGCGCTTCCGCGTCAATGTACATTGACCGGAACTTGAAGCAGGTAAAGTGGGTGTTGTACTTGCCCACGCGCGTCTGCTTGAAAATGATCGGCCCCGGCGAGTCCAGCCGGATAGCAATGACGGTCCCGAGCATGATCGGCGACGTCAGCACCACTGCAACCGCAGAGGCTGCGATATCCAGCAGCCGCTTCAGGCTCGCCGTGACCTTCACCCGGATCACCCACAGCGTGATGGTGAAGTTCAACCGCTGCACGGCGCGCGCGCTGCGGAAACTGCGCGTGGCATAGATATCCAGCATCCGCGCCGCCCGCTCATCCAGTTGTTCTTGTGTTCCCATATTCTCCATTGCCGCCTCCAGCCATAAATCACCAGCCATATCGCGCCTATCGACATGGGCAACCGCAAGGGATTGCCCCTACGCATCTTGTCTCTGTTTTCTAACGTCTACTTCTTCTCATTCCTCGCCGTGCGCACCCAGCCGGACTTGTTCGGGTTGATGAGCACTTTAATGTATAGCCACACCTTCCACAGCATCAGGAAGGGCGCGTAGATCATGGCGAGGTACACCTTCCCCGGTGCGCGCGCGAGCAGCAGCCCGGTCAGGATGTAGACGGCCAGCCCGATCAGCAGCACTACGCCGAGTGCCGTTCCGGCCGCGCTTCCGAGTGCGATCCCACCGACGAGACAGGCGATGATCAGGAATGCCAGCACCGACGTCGGCGGGATCAACTGCTCCATCGCCGCGTCGGCCATGACGTAACTGCGTTGCGCCAGTGCCCGCTTCAACAGCGTCGGGACGTAGCGCTGCACCATCTGGATGCGCCCGCGTTCCCAGCGCGCGTTCTGCGTCGTCGAGTTGCCCAGCGTATTCGGCATTTCAGCCCACACCACGGCGTCTGGCGCGAACGTCACGCGTTTTCCGTCGAGCACCAGATTCATGTGAAACTCGACATCTTCGGTCAGCGAGGCCGTCCAGCGATGCCCGCGCATAACCTCGGCGGTGAATACCATTCCGTTGCCCTTCAACCCGACCGAGCCGCCCAGCGTCATGCGCCCCTGTGGTCGCAGGTAATGCAGCACTGCCAGCGCCGCGTAACGCAACGCGGCTGTCCACGACCGCCCGGGGTCGCGCACGGCATAATAACCCTGCACCGCGACATCGCCCTGCGCCAGCCGCGCGTCCATCACGCGCAGAAAGTTGGGCGACACATCCGTGTCCGCGTCGATGATCACGACTGCATCGCACGGCCGGCCGGAGTCCCACCAGCGTTGCAGCGCCCAGTCCAGCGCATAGCCCTTGCCGCGCAAATCGGGGTTGGTGCGCTCCTCGACCATCGCGCCGCGCGCCCGCGCGAGTTGCGCCGTCCGATCCGTGCAGTTATCAGCGATCACGCACACGGTATAGGCGTCGCGCGGATAGTCCATCTGCAACAGCGAATCGACGGTGCGCTCGATCAGCACTTCCTCGTTATGCGCGGGCGCCAGCACGAGGAAGCGCGTCTTTGCATCTCCAGCACGCGCAGGGGTTGTTCGGCGCGCGAACAGCGCCGCGACGGTGAGGAGCAGCAGATACCCGACTTCAATCGCCAGAAAGATGCCGAGCGCCAGGACAATCCCCTGGCCGATGGTTACGAGCATGTTCAGTAATGTCATGGTTGTGCTCCCGGACAAGCCCGGCCTATGGGGTTGGATTCGATCGATACCACTCAACGAGTTGTGGCAGCCCGAACAGCGCATCGGCGGGCGGCTGCAGTCCCAGTCGCTCCTGCATGCGGCGGACATCGGCGGTGAACTTGGCTACCTCTGCCGAACGGGCGGGATGCACGACGATCTTCGAGCCGGAGTTGGTCAGAGACAGGATGCGCTGCGCTAGATCGAGGATCGATGTCCCCTGGCCTGAACCGATGTTGACCGGATCCATCACGTCCATTCCCGCGACACGCGTGAGCGCCTCGACAATTGCGTCGACCCACACGAAGTCGATCAACTGCTGACCGCCATACACAATCAGGTCCTCGCCTTTGAGCGCGCGCGTCAGCCAGATCGGGATCACGCGGTCGACATCGCGCGGCCCGTAGGCATTGGACAGCCGCACCACCGACACACCCATGCCCTGATTGTTAAACACGCGACAATACATTTCGCCCGCGCCCTTGCTCGCGCCGTACGAGTTCTTGGCGTTAAACGGGTGTCCCTCGTCCACTGGCAGATACTGCGCCTCGCCATAGACCTCGCGCGATGATGTGAACACCACGCGCCGCGCGCCCAGGTCGCGCGCGGCCTTGAGCACGTTAAATGTGCCGACCACGTTGGTGCTGAATGAGTAATCGATATCCGTCACAGCGCCGATCACGTTTGACTGCGCCGCCAGGTGGAACACGACATCGGCGCCGGCGATGATCGACCGCAGGGTTGCCTCATCGCGGATGTCGGCCTGTGCGAACGTCACCGCCGTGTCGGAGAGGTGCGCGTTGATATTCACCATCCGCCCTCGGAACAGATTGTCCACTACGACGACATGCTCCCAGCCATCGCGGATCAACCGATCGAGTAAATGGCTGCCGATAAACCCGGCGCCGCCTGTGATTACTGCTTTCATAATTCCTCCCGCGGGCCGCATTGCGGTTCCGCCTGATCAGCGCGTTATTTCGCCCCCGGTTCAGCGCCAATTGCCGCCTGCACATAGACGTTCAACCGCTGCGCATACAGATCGAGGCTCATCTGTTCCTCAATCAGCCTGCGCCCAGCTTTGCCCATCCGCTCGGCCTCTTCTGGATGGTCGAGCAGGCGATCCATGGCGGCGCGCAGAGCCTCGACATCGCCGGGCGGCACATAGAGCCCTTGCACGCCATCGATGATCACGTCGGTTTGACCCTTGGTGCGCGTGCAGATCACTGCGCGTTCCATTGCCATGGCTTCGAGAATGGCCGTGACGCCAGCCTGAAAGGCGACGTCAGCGAGCGGCATCACCATGAAGCGGCTATCCGCATAGAGTTGGCGCAGGTCGTACTGGTTCAACCGGCATGTGGCAGCGTTGGGTGGGATGTCCATGCCAACGGTAGTATCTGGCCGCTTCGACCAGGGGCTGGCGGTCGCGATCCGCACTTTGCCGTTCATGCCGCGCGCGGCCGCTAGCAGCGTCGGGTAATCGCGCCACTCCTGACCCACGCTGCAGATCAGCCGATCCGGCCCAGCCGGAGTAACGGCATCGGGGCGGAAGAAGGCCGCATCGACCATAAACGGCGTCAGCACCACCCGCTCCGGCGGTATCTTCCAGCGATCCTCGATGAAATGCTTCTGCCAGGTGGAATAGACGAAGAAGGTATCGATGTGGCTGTGGATGCCCAGCTTGTCGAAGAACAGCATCTTCTTGCCGACCGAGAGAATGTGCACCAGCATCAGGTGGCGCGGGCGGTTGGGCATTACCCACCCCAACAGCTTCAGCAAAAGCGCTAGTGGGATGCCCACCTGCTCGCCGTCGGTGAAAATCACCTTATAACGGCGCGCTTGAATAAAGCAGGCCCACGCCAGCAGCGCGTTGCGCCCCGCGAGTTTTTCGATCAGTTTGCCGAGAAACCCGGCGGCGGCGCGGGCGTCGGGATAATCGAGCAGATCGGCGCCAAAGGCGCGCGACATCGCCAGATAATCGGGCATCGGCCGGCGTCTCTGGCTTAGTTCCTCCTGCAGCTTCGGGCTGATAGTCCCTGAGACGGTTAACAACACGTTAGCCATGGGCGCCCTCCTGTGATGTTTTTAGCGCAGTGCGCTGCGCCGTAGACCGATCCGCCACGATCTTGAGCAGGTCGAGCAACATCTGTGTGTTGCGCTCCGAGTCAAAGCGCTCTGCCACCAGTTGCGCAGCGCGCGCGCCCAGCCGGGCGCGCAATTCGGGTTGTTCCACCAGCGTTCGCAACGCGACCGTCAACGCTTCAGCGTCGCCCGGCGGGACGAGTAATCCGGTCTCGCCCTCGATAGCCACTTCGGGGATGGCCGCAAGGCGCGTCGATATTAACGGTAGACCAGCGGCGCCCGCCTCAGACAGCACCATCGGAAGACAGTCGCCCAGCGTGGGCAGGCAGAAGATATCGCTGTCCCAATAGAGTTGCTTGAGAAAGTCGCTGTTCGGTTTGACGTTGTTATAGACGAACAGCCCCGGCTCGGGGTCGAGTTTCTCTTTGGTGACCAGGTGCAGTTCGATGCCGGGTTGTTGCTGCGCCACCGCAGTACTCTGCGCCACCGCAGTACTCTGCGCCACTGCAGTACTCTGCGCCACTGCGCGGAAGGCCTGCAACAACAGCCTGCCGCCCTTGCGCTCCAGGTCGCCGCCGACGAATAACACTTTCACGGATGCAGATTGGACGCTTCGCGTGGAAGGTTCGCGCCGGGGTTTGGGCGAGACCCAGTCGCGCACGGTTACGCCAGGCGGGATGACGGCGATCTTCTCCGGATCTACGCCGTAGCCCTTCACCAGCCCGGCTTTCGTCCACTCAGTCCATGCGACAATCTGGCGCGCTGCCGCGAAACAGTCGCGGTTCAGCCCCCACTTGATGCGCTCAAGCCAGGCCGGGCCGGTCTCATGGCTGTACGATGCGCCCAACTCGTCATACTGCAACGGGGTCGCGTCGAGCGACACCACGGATGGTATGCGCCGGATCCAGTCCGTGCACAGCACTGCCGGCACCTGCGTATGAAAGAACAAGACATCCAATGGCGCTTCACGCGCCATCTTTGCCAGCAGCCCGCGCGCGCGCAGCCCGGAACGCACTGTCCAGTTGCTCTTGTAGATCGGTATCTTCGCCGCGCGCCCACTCACTTCAAACGGCACGAGCCCCCAGTGCGGCGTGACGGACGCGTCATGCGGGACATTGGCCATCAGGTTTTTCGCGTGGGTGACGTGCCCGAGCGCCTGTTCCAGAATGAATCCGATGTTGTATTGCCTCATTTCTTAGGCTCCAGGATCACAAGGCTGATCGAATAGGCTGGAAGAACCATATTCCCGTCGCTGAACGTCAGCGCGTCGTGGGTGATTGCCTTGATCTGCGCTTGACTGTAACGGTACAGGTCGCCTTTGCCGCTCGGAGTAAAGCCCTTGATATTGAGCTTGATCTGCGCCTCGTTATCGGGGTCTTTGTTGATCAGCATGAGCATCAGCTTACCGGTCTCCGCGGCGGTATCGAGGCTGGCATATGACGCGACCTTGTCCTGATCAAAGCTGCTGGCGCGCACCGACGTATCGCCGAAATCCGACCCCTTGCCATCGTAATTTGTGAACATTCTGAAGCCAAAGAAACCGGGTTGATTGAGTTCGGGATAGCGCCAGTAGGTGGCGAAGTACACGTCCTCGCGGCCATAGATGCCCAGCACATCGGCGATGGCCAGTGCGCCGTTCATTGTCTTGTCGGCGCCCCAGTTCCATTCGCTGATCCCAAAGAGCGTGCCGGGATAATTGGCGGTGATCATTTCTTTCATGCGCGGGATCAGGTACACCGGGTCCTTTATCCACGACTCATCGGGGTAGGTCTTGTCCCACAGCGAGCGCGTGCTGCGCAATCGCCCGGCCGCCATCTTCGCGTCAACCTGATCGTTGTAGAAACCGGCTGGATAGTAGTGAATGTCGAGCACGTCGAGTGTGCGCACACCACTCTTCTCGTCGTGCTTACGCAACTCTTCAAGGAACCATGGCAGGAGGTCTTTGTTGCCATGCGCCGCCTTGTCTCCTGGGCCGGCCATTGAGGTCCAGTAGTAGTACCAGCAACAACTCACCGGGCCAAACAACAGGGCTTTCGGCGCGACGGCGCGCACCGCGTCGGCATACTCGATATATTTGTCGCGGATCTCATCATACGTGGTGCACTTCGGATGCACGTCGTAGTGTGTCTCGCCCCACACATCCGGTTCGTTGTCCATGGCCATGAACCGCACGTTATACTTCGCGTCAGCGGTCATGTGCTTCACCCATGCCACGATCGAGTTCACATCACTCGGCACATTGGCGCGGTTCGGGTCGGCAACCTCTCCAGCCTGCCGGCACGACGCCCCCTTGGCATTGCTGCACTTGCCATCAGCGCCAGGAAACGAACAGGTATTGTTGTCGTTGTTGCTTGCAACCCAACCGATGGTCGGCAACGTCATCAACACATCGGCGCCGGTGCTGAGCGTCTGCGAGATAAAGTCGTCGCTGGCGCTCTTGCCCTTGTACCCATAATCCCCGTTGCGATACTCCCAGTCCCGCGCGGCGTTCCACGCATTGCCCAGTTGCCAGTTGTAGCGCGTATTGGCGTTACCGCCCCAGCTATTCAGATGCGCATCGAGCGCCAGCAGATAGTCGGGCGGCGCCCCCGACACGCCGTAGATATACGGGCTGATCGGGTGCACGTCGCTGCCGGCATCAACATCGATGGTGAACATGCGCGCCACAACTGGCAATTTGACAGAAGCCTTCATCGCGTTCGGCTTGACCGCAATGTCAGTGATGCCGTGAACGGTTAAAGAATATGGGACGTTGGTCTTGAGCGGTTTGGCGAAGGCCAGCGCGACGGTCAGATTCTCCGGGTCATAGCTGGCCGTTTGTGCGGCGCGCGGCGCGCGGTAGTCAGGGTCGTCGTCGCTGCTCAATACATAATTGCTTGCCTCTGCGGCGCTGCGCGGATCGAGGTCTTTGTTAAAGGCCACATTGATCATGGCAGTAGTGACCGCGGCGGCAGACAGCACGACTGGTGGCGCAGGATCATTCAGCGCCAGCAGTTGAACGTTATCGATATAGAACAGGCGTTTAGCAAGCGCCGTGCCGCGCAGATAGAAACCGGTCAGATAACGCGTTGGCGGCGTGTATTGCAGATGATTGAAGAACACGTCGATTTCCGCCCATGCGCCTGGTTGAAGCGGCTGACTGATCCCTAAGTACGCAAGCGGCGTCTCACCGCTATAGGCTACATCCTGTTGCGGCACCGATTGATCTTCCTTCGACCAGTATGGGATCTTGTTGCTGCCCACCACGGCGATCGACAGATCATCTGGCGCAATAGGTTTATCGGAGGGGTACACCCAGAAACGCAGGCCGATGTAGTCGCGGCGCGGATACGGGCGGAGCGTGTTCTGTTTCACGGAGAAGAACAGCGCCGCATTGGCGGACTGACCAGTGACGAGCATCGCGCTCTTGCCAGAAATGGCGCGGTCGCTTTGGTCTATGGTCACCAGCCCCCAGCCATTGTCCACCGACCAGTTCGGGTCCAGCCCTTCGTCATACACCGTCACAGGAACGATTGGATTCCAGTCCGTCACGCTGGCCGGGGCACGCGTTCCTTCCGGCAAACCCGTTATGTTCGTCTCAGGCGCCTTATTCTGACATCCCAGCACCCCAATCATGACTGCCAGCGCACACGCGCCGCTCAGCATCCGCTGCAACTTGTTTCTTGAGGTGTTCATCGTTGTGTCACCATGACGGCGGAAGGGCAAGCGCAAGGCATTGCCCCTACACCCTTGTTTCTTGAGGTGTTCATTATTATTTCACCATGATCATGCTGATGTTGTCGATATATACGGTTTGGCGGAATCCGATATCGGTTTTGATATAGAACGCCGTTACATACTTGTAATCGGGGTCATAGATCAGCGAGTCGAGATTGATGTCGAGCTCAACCCAGGTGTTGGGCGGAAGCGGGCGCATCAACCCCAGCTCATCCAGACGGCTCTCCGAGAAAAACATCTTCGTGGTGGTGGGCACCGAGGTATCGCCTATCACATAATAGGTGTACGCATTACTGCCCAGAACCGTAAACGCCAGGTCGCCAGGCATGATGGTCTGATCGCCGGCATTCAGGAACATCCGCAGCCCGATCACCTGCGTGCGCGAATACTCACGACCGCTGTCGGATGTGTTGCCAAAGAACAATGTGCCGTAATCAGCCTGCGCAGCCATGGAGATGGCATGTGTGCCGCTCAGTGAACGGCCCGGCGCCGCCAGTGAATAGGTGACAGCCCATGAGCGCGTCACCGACCAGCCAGGGCTGAGCGTGCCAGCGCCACGGTAAACTGGAATCTCGTAAATCACCGGTTGTGGTGTGGCGGTGATAGCCGGCATTATTGGCGCTGTCGTGACCCATGCTGTTGCGTCTACACTTGGCGTGGTTGCGTTCGCAGGCGGATTGGACGTCTTCGCAGCGTCGGCGGGTGCGGATGTCGCATCGTTTGATATCGGTGAAGGCGTGAGACTAAAGGGGTCGCGCAGGACTACCGCGGTTGATCCCTTGTTCGCCGGATCGACCGACTTAAACTCAGGGGCAACTGTTGGGGCGACATTTGCGCCGGCGAGCCCGGTGTCTGCATTGCCCGCACACGCGGTCAGCATGATCGTGATTGCGAGTGCGATCACGATGAGACTCAGGGCAGTCACAAGCTTCCCACTCTTGCCCGCGCGCCCTCGCCAACCCCGCGTCTGATTCACGGTGTTGTCCCCATGATCACCGCGGGCACGCCGACGGCGGTCGCGCCCGCAGGAACATCCTTGATCACGACTGCGTTGGCCCCTATGCGCGCATTGTCGCCAATGGTGATCCCGCCAAGCACCCGCGCGCCGGCCCCGATGAAGACATTGTCGCCGATCACCGGGAACTCCCACTTGTTGCGCATGCCGATAGTGACGTTCGCAATCACACTGCAATTGCGCCCGATGCGTTGCGCAAAAATCACCGTGCCCACCGGGTGCGCGATATACAGTCCACCGCCCACCTCAGCTCCGGGGGATATTTCCAGCCCATACACGCGCAGCAACCGCCGTTGAATAAAACCGGGAAGGAACGGCACATGATGGCGCTTGAACCACCCGCCAAGCCGGAACCACGCGACCGCGCGCAGCGACATTTGCCGAAACAGTAGCTTGAGCGCCGTTGAGGTCGTGATCGTCGCAGGGTCGGCAAACTGTCCCTGGACTACCCAACGCGCCACATCTTGTTGGAAGGTTTTATTCATGAGGTTGCTCCATATGGACGCTGCGCGGTTTCAGGATTTCCGGGGTCTTGTATGGCGTTACCCGCGCTCGTTCCACTTCGGTAAAGAATTGTGCGCGTCCGCCCATTTCGTCAGCGATGCCTTGATAGTGCCGCAGGTTAAAAATACCGCTATAGGCGGCGCGCGGGATTGCCTGGATGCCTGCCGACGCGCCAAGCAGTGCGGCCTTGTTCAACAACACGGTGACGACCTGACTCAGCCGCGCGTGTCCCATACAGGCGCGCACCAGGAGGCGGATCAGCGCTTTGCGACTGTGATATTCGTGCAGGATGGTTGGGACAAGCCAGGTTTGCCCCCGGTCGCGCGTGAAGATCACATCATTGCGTCCATAGGCGTATGGTATGTCCAGCCATGAGCGAAACGAGCGCTCGACATAATGGAAAGCCCGAGCGTGTGGCGCATATACAAAATGCATCCCGGCATCGGCGAGCCGGTAGCCCAGCTCCACATCCTCTGCGCGCCGGAATGAGGTGTTAAACCCGCCAGCATTGACCAGGCACTGTCGCGAAATAGACGCGTTACCGGTGTAGAACTGGCGCGCCGTCGGCGCCCAGTTCCCAGCCAGCATGTCGCCGTATTGCTTGTTGAGCATCTTCTGCTCCCACAAGGTCCAGGGCGACAGATGAAAATCAGTTGGAATCAGCAACGGCCCCAGAACAACCGCGTCCGGGCCCGCACGGCCATGAGCAGCCACATGCTCACTCAGTAGTTCCGGCGCGGCGACCACGTCATCGTCGATAAAGACCACCAGGTCGCCAGTCGCGTGTGCCAGCCCGTTATTGCGCGCAGTGGCCACGCCGCCGTTGGGTTGAAAGAGGGGAGTAAGGTGCAGGGGAGAGGATGAGCCGTCAGGGATGACGGCGTTCCGCAGATAGTCGTCGGTGCCGTCGGGCGAACCATCAGACACGACCAACACCTCGAAGTCATCGCGCGGATAGGTCTGGCGTTCAAGCGCCGCCAGAACAACCTTCAGGCGCGCCAGCCGGTTATAGGTGGGAATGATGATGGAGAGCGCTGGCATGGTTACCTCTCTGTAGCGACGTGCTCCGCGTCCCGGAGGACTGCCTTACGCTCACCCGAGTCCATGGGCATCTGGCGAAT
>Ga0114951_10004188_pt1 | contig 14281 bp, 8 predicted proteins | sample AM7aDNAmetaG_FD_88677 | JGI IMG/M metagenome (GOLD analysis project Ga0114951, IMG submission 88677) | Freshwater microbial communities from Finland to study Microbial Dark Matter (Phase II) - AM7a DNA metaG | ecosystem: Environmental > Aquatic > Freshwater > Lake | place: Finland: Lake Alinen...
ATATATTTGCTTCCGATGCCATTGAGAGTGTGCCGGGAGTTCCCGGAGCTAAAACATGGGGAATGCGAACGTTCATGTGATTTGCCGCCATAGTAGCGTCCCTTGAATATTTATGAGGAACGTCTATTCGCTTTTTTAATTTCCCGTGGGTTAACAAACTCGCCTCTGGTGAGTCGGTCCGCAAGCTCAATTTGCGTAATGGGGATATGGGAATACCGCATTTTGATGAGTCCCCTCAAATTTGGTGTCTTATCTAAGAAATTGCGGATATTCCCAATGATTTCATCAGGATTTTCACTGCCGCGTATTATTTCGGCGCTCTCGTTCGCCAGTGCTGTGATATTCTTACGAACCCCACCCATTCCGCAATAGGTTATAAGTTCTTTTTGCAAAGCTTTAATCTTCTCGAATTGTCTTTCGGAGAAGTTGAAAATTAGATTTTGCTGGAAACGAGTTGTTCCCATGCCTAACCACAACGCACATGCACCGCACATCGTGTAGGTCTTTGAGGGGCTATCTGCAGCGTCAATAACTGTCCCGCAAAGGTAGGCCGAGGGTTGGACAAATGTACACACATCACAGCGAAAAGTGCCTTCAGGAATACGCTTTGATTCACCCAGCCTTCCCCCTTTATTTCTGTGGAATAATTTCATGATTGACCACCCTGAGGATTATTCTTATCAGATATTTGTCCGCTGAGTCCTTTGGGTGGGAAAGTTTTCTCCTCTGGCATTCCCTTGTCCGAGCGCAACTTGTCTCTTACTGCTTTGAAGATGGGTATCCATGCAGAGTCAGCTCCCAATTCTGGAAACACTTTCCACAATCCGAAAGCGTTTCTGATCCACATGCCTATATCAAAATGGTAGTGCATCCAAGCGTTGGTGCCGCTATTAGCAACGATATCTTTAGTTTCTTGATCCATGTGGGAGATCACAATTTCAACAGCTTCGTCCATTGGGATGGGCCATTGACGAATAGGCATTTTTATTTCCGGAGAATTTGATTTGCTCGCATTGGAATCGCGAGCATCATCTCGAGGTGTATTAGCCATTCGAAAATCTCCTTTCTTGCACCATTTTCAATCCGCCTTTAACAATGCGAGCAATTCTTTCAAGGAATAGTTCCATCCAACCCCTTCTAGTGGTGCACGATAAACCCCTTTAATACTTGAAACACCTTCCAGGGATTTCGCAGGATCCATTTTCCTGACATGGGTAAGAAAGGCCGCCAGTATTCTTGAAGTCCTGCCGGCACCCGCCATGCAATGAACTACAAACTTGTCGTCCTTCTCAACAGATTTGCGCATGAAAGGCACTATTGTTTTCACTAATAATTCTCTGCTGCAAATATGGCTGTCTAGGATTCCCGCCCAGCAAATATTGTCTTCACCAAATTCACGTTTGTAGATTTCTCTGATTGGCTGCAGCGTGTAGACATCGTCAATTTCTGCGTCAGGTAAGAGGCAGATTACGCGTTTAATCCCACGGGTTTTCATCCCGTCTACCCAGTACTTAACCCGGATACTTTCAGGGGCTTGTGCACCGAAGGCCAATGGTTCACCATCACATGCTGGCCCAAAGTTGAAGGGGTTAATATGTTGCATTTGCATCGTTTAAAGCCTCCGGTATTATTCTATGGGAGCGCTCGAATAATTAACTCTGTCTTTCCAGGTCTTGATTTGTTGAATCATTATTGTTTGAAAAAGGATCTGAGAATTTGGTCAGCAACAGAGCAATGTGTATCTCCTCACCTAATTTGTCGTCACAGTGGACCGAGAAAGCAATATTCGCATCAGGGTCAATTTCTTGCCTGATAATCTCGGCGGCTGAATTTACCTCGAAAAGCGTAAGATTACTACTACTCCCTCTTACGCTAAACAAAGCAGCATGAGCCCTGTTTCCAGTGGCGTCTGAAGAAAGGTTGGCCAGAGTTGCATAGGCCGCCTGAGCGGCTCGGTCTTCTCCCGACGAAGACCCGAATGACACTTCGGCCAATCCGGAGTCTTTTAAAATACCGCGGACATCAGCAAAATCAAGATTGATCATGCCGGGAAGGCAAATAGCCTGGGTGAGCATATCCACACTGTTAGCCATTGAGGCTGTTATGGTTTGGAAGACCGAAGCCACATCTAGTTTGCTCTCGGATGAAGATGAGGTCAGGTCTTGAGGCATAACTATCAAGCTATCGACGCTTCGCAGCAATGCTTCAACCCCCTGTTGTGCTGTCTCCGCGCGATAATCACCTTCAAATACAAAGGGAGCAGCCACTATTCCGATTACCAATGCTCCCATGTTTCTTGCCATTGCGGCGATTATAGGAGCCGCGCCCGCTCCGGTTCCGCCACCTACGGCTGCCACAACGAATAATATGTCTGAACCATTGATGTTCTGCCGGATAATTCCGCGGCTCGCTTCAGCTGCTCTGCGCCCCATGTCAGGGTTGTTGCCGGACCCCAGTCCGTGGAGGAGTCGCCCGCCAAGTTGTATGCGTTTGGGTACATCCGCCATGGCGAGGTCCTGGGCATCCGTGTCCATCGCGATATATTCAATGCCGTAGGGGGCGGGGATCTCCCTCGCCGCCATACGTGATACCATTTGGCAACCCGTTCTCCCTACTCCGACTACCTTGAAACGCCACTTTGACGGATTGAAAATACTACTCATACGCATACCTCTCTATTTGTAATGTGACTAATTTGATCCGAGGGCAGTTGACGATTACGCCGTCCGAAGGGCTGATTGAAGTAACGCCGCTTCTCTCTTTTCCGTGTATATCTTTATTCACACATCCTCGCCGCTCCTGCGTATTTTATTTTGATAATAAATGGCTACCAATTGTTCCTGCTCCGGTGTTTCAACCGCGAACTCACAGTACCTATCCCGGATAGTCTTTATCGCAGAGTCAGGGCCAAGGTGTTCAAGCTCGATCAGTAAGCAAGCTAATACAGTTCCCGTTCTTCCGTGTCCCCTGCAACCTGCTATATCAACTTTCTTGCCGGATTCCAGCAGTTTCAAGATTGAGTCAACCGTCTTCTCAAACAAGGGAATATCGATCATCCCTTCATCAGGCCAATCAATCACGGTCTTGGGGTAGGAGGTAACCTGGTTACTCCACAAATTAGCAAGGCATATCCCAAAATCAGGGACGGGGTCAATATCTGCTTTGTTATTGAAATTGCTGCTTCCGAAAACTAATCCGTCATAAGAAGATGTTAACAACGTGTAATGCCCTATGTTTACTTTTTGTCTCCAGTGAAGATGTAGGCATAAATTGCCTTTGAAAGCCCATTCGCGGAACCTGGCTATTTGAAGGGAAGCTCCTGCAAGGAGTTCAATTACTTCTCCGACATGAGATTGATTGGTTCCCCACTTCTCTGGACTTTCCGCAAGATTCAAAAGGGCAGAGCATCGATAAGGGTCTTCTGGCTTGTAGAAGTAGTCTATTGGGCACTGGAGGCTTGGATTAAAGCCATAATCCCCGTCTTGGCCTTGTTGATTCGCGACATACTTTTCTTGCCATGTTAGATACATTTGCCAATGGGGTAGGATGGTTGTCTCATGTGTCGTTAACCAAGTCCGATACTCGGCATATTGGAGCTTCTCCGTTTCTTCAGGCGGCTGCGGTTTGAGTACGATATCCATTAGAGCATTGATGAAATCCTCGTATTTTATAGTCCATTCCATAACTAATTGCTGCTCTTCAGTGTTCAGAAAAGACGTTTTCGGGCGGTGTGCATTTTTATCTGTTGAAGGTGCTTCAGGCACTGATGTATTTTCATCCTCATCACCGCAGATAAAACTGTAGAATGTTCGAGCTATTAAGCCTTGGCGGAAAAGTATCATGCATGTATTCCAAGAATCAGCTTCATTCGGTTTCCAAACATCGCGGCTGTTTTGCAGATGAATGGCATGAGCCATTTCATATAGGTTTTCAGGTTCATAGAACATGGCGAAGGGATTCAGCCAATGTATATAGGGAGTGTCATCATCGGCCTCTAACTTCACTAATTTAGCTTCATAATAATCGGCCCACAATGGAATCAATCGTTCGGCATGCTCAATGAACCATGTACGGAGCTGTTTATGTTTGAGTTGCTCATCTTCGGTTGGGGGGTGAGGTATGAAGTATGGTTTTACATAAGGCCGGTCGGTTATGAGCAATGCGAAAATTAAATGGGAAAACTCGGACCAGCGGTCCACCCATTCTTCGGTGAAATCCTGGTCTGAATTCGAATATATTTTATTAGCCGACATCAATTACATCCACTAAGTTATGTGCATTGACAATTTTTCCCGATTACCAAACCTTTTCAACTCAAGTTCTGATATCACCATCGTTTTGTCTGGCATATTCAAAAACGGGTCCATTCCAATGTTTATAAGTAAGCCTAACATGCCCCCGCGACAACTTATTATGAGGTCAATATGGCATTAGGGGGCATATTCTCTGGGCGTGAAGGTGTATTTATTGTGCTACAATGTCAGTAGTTCTCGTCCATCCACTAGCTTTCAGCGGCCTTCAGAACGGGGGGACACATGCCGAAGAATTCTCGCGCCGACACCGTAGCCCGTCTCTCGCATATTGAACACTTGCTTTACCAGCACGGAGAGCAAGGCATGAAACTCGAAAAGCTCGCCGAGATTTGCGAGGTCAGCAAGAGAGCAATTCAACGCGACTTAAAACTAATCGAAGAAGAAGACATATTCCCTTTATGGCGTGACAGCGGATCTTGCGGCATTGTGCTCAATAGATACCTTCCACCAATCAGATTTGAACCCTCACAAGCTCTTAACATATTTCTGGCGGCACGCCTAATGGCGACTTACGCTCACAGAAATGACCCCGATATCACGGCGATTTTTACCAAACTGAACTGCGTTGTGCAGCCCCCGCTGAAGGAGCAGGTTGAAAAGACCATCGCCTGGATGAAAACTTTGCCAAGCAATGGAAAAGTTGTGCGCACATTAAATTATCTGGCAGATGCATGGTCGACAGGACACACGGTTAAAATTAAATACCGATCAGTCGAGGCCAACGAAGCTAAAGAGCGGCTTGTTGATCCATATTTCATTCAGCCGGCAGGGCATGGACATTCGTCGTATGTTTTAGCCTATTGTCATTTGCATAAAGCAATCCGCACGTTCAAAGTGGACCGCATTCAAGCTATCAACATAACCGATGAAACATACATAGTGCCCTCCGATTTTGATGCAAACAAATATCTCAGTTCGGCATGGAGCATCATGGTAGGTGAGAATATCATAACGGTTAAGCTCAAAGTAGCCAAAAGTATGGTGCGCTTCATGGAGGAAATTATCTGGCATTCCTCTCAAAAATTTACCAAGTATCCCGATGGCTCAGCTCTGATGACTATCGAAGTCAGCCATACAGCCGAATTGATGAACTGGATATTGGGATGGGGAGATGGGGTGGAAGTGCTGGAACCTGCATCACTCAGGGAGGACGTTGCTAGGAAAGCAAGAGCCATATCTACCGTCTATTCTAACGAAAATGGTGTTTTGTAGGCGTCTAGTCCGTCTGACAGAAACAGTTGTCGCAGGATGTTGTTACCATGATATTAAGATAAATCAATGAAACGTTTGCTTTGAAAAGAGTGCTAGTGGACACAGCAAATATCCTAAGTTCGGTAGGTATCGACTTCCAGGTTGAGGATCTTCCTGGACAGAACCCTGAAATAAACCCCCTTGGACGGAACGCGTCGCACTTTGGTGTAGTGACTATCCCAAATTTCACTCTGTATACTCATCAGATTAAGGTGGTTGAACTTCTCCTGGCAGGACAGAACGTGCTTCTCACGTCGGGGACAGCGTCTGGAAAGACAGAGGCTGCTTGCCTGGGAGTTCTTGCTAAAAGCAGACTGCAAAAGTATGAGCCTTGCCAGGTGTTGTTTCTGTACCCGACTAAGGCATTGGCTAACGATCAGGCAGAGCGAATAGTTAAGTACTTTTCTCCTTTCTCAGTCTGTCGATTCGATGGTGACAACGACAAGAGGCGCTCAGAGGTATCACACTCCGAAATTGTTCTCAGTAATCCCCAGATGCTTACTGAGCATCTCAAGTTTGCCAGTCCATTTAGTAGTTTTCTCGCCAATCTATCTTTCCTGATAATAGACGAAGTGCATCTCTACAACTCATATCAATGGTCTTTACTTCTTTCGTATTTCAACGTGTTGAAACAGAAGGGACTCCAAACCCAGGTGATTCTTCTATCAGCTACGCTTGGGAATGCCTCTCAGTTGTGCCAGATTGCTGGGGATCGACTGGGGCGTATATTCATTCATGTTGACGGTGGCACAGTTGCCGCCCCAGCCAAGCGATACACAATCACTCATAAAGTACCGAATTTAATGGAGTTCCTCAAAGAACTCGCTCACACTTATGCCAAGGATCCGATTGGAACTCTTATGTTCCTGCCCTATAAGACTCAGGTAAACTCACTGCACGCTTCAATCGACGATAAACGCGTAGTTCGGCACCACGGATCAATCAAAGCGGAAGAAAGGTATGAAACTGAAAGGAACCTAAAAAGTGGCGAAGCCAGTGTGTGCCTTACATGCAAGACGCTTCAACAAGGCATAGACATCGGTCGAGTTGGACGAGTCATACATGTCGGGCTTCCTGACACCGTGGCTGAATTTCGGCAAAGGGAAGGGCGCAAGGGGCGTGTTCCGGGAAGTCATGCCGAATCGATATTAATCCCGTTTGCGCCATGGGATGCAGCGATCATAGGAGATACCCAACGCTATAGAAGGTACCTGGCAATGCCTACTGAGGCAACTCCTCTTCCCTTGCAATCGGCAGCATCGACGCTATTCGATGCATTCTACGCGTCCATCTATCACTTACCACAACAGCCAGAAACCCTTAAACTAGCAAAGGAACTCGGATGGGTAGAGTCAAGGGTAGACTTGGAATTATACATGATGGAAGACGAGCTGCCACTTTGCGTAGAACCAACCGAGTTGGGGGGCGCACTGTTCCATAATTTGAGTTTTTATGGTTTTGGTCGAGTCCCTCTGGTTTATAAAGATCGGAGGATCGATGAAACTTCTTATTCAGAGGCCGTACGATCTGCACTCCCAGGTTGCTTTCTTAACATCGAAGGTGAACCATATATAGTATCCCGATGGTCCAAATACCCGGTGAAACCTGACCCCGAGCTTGTGATATTCCTTCAGAGAATTGAGGATTCTGAGTATGCCAGGTTTGCGGGTAAAGTCGCTGAAGGTACGGTCTTCTCCAGAGTGCAGTTCTTGCCCTCAGATATCACTGTCGAGAGTCTCCGTGGTCCTTTTTCAATCGTAAAACTACGCCCTAACCAGGTGGACATCCTTGAGATCGTGAATATGAAGCCTAAAATAATTGCACGACAACAACTACTAATTCAGCCTCAGCTCCCGTTGTACACCAACGCATTCATGCTGACCTCTGAAATTGCAACTGAGGCCGACTGTGAATTGGCTGTTCATATAATAATCCATGCTATGCGTGAGGGGTTTTCTATCCCAGTTAATACGTATGCTCATGTGGTGATCAGCGACGGGCTACGAACGGATATTATCTTATACGAAGTGCTTTGGGGCGACACGCACCTTTTATTAGACGTGGGAGTGTTACTAGAAAATGCACTACGTTTGGCGAATAGCCCTTGCGACGAACTTCTGCTTCCCCGGTGTGCTGAGGTCTCGTTTGACAACGAAAGCGACCGGGTGGAAGTTATTAAACTCTTGCATAGACTAGCATCACTTATCGGACGATAAGTCTTTTTGGAGGTGGAGATCAATGGCAGAAAAACAAATATTCCAGGCTCAGGGACAGCCAGAAGAAGAACGTACCATAAAATCGGATGTAGAACGAATACGTCAAGCCTTAAGAGCCGAGGGCGAAGCACTGCAAAGGCAAGCAAAACAAACGTCGGTAGAAAGGCAAACTAAACAAAAACCGTTAAAAAAGCAGGGTAACCAAGAAGAGGCGCAGAAACCTAATCATTCTGGGCGATCGCTAAGCGATCTAGAAAAGTCACTGCTATGGCTCCTCAAGGAAGTCAGACCTTTGACCATGCGAGAAACCAACCTTGACCAACCAGACAGAGACACTTTCTTGCGATTAGCGACAACGATATGTCTAGGACATCGAGAGTTCGAAAAGCATTACCTCACGGTCTCTTCGGCATTCAGTCAACTTATAGTAGAAGGGTTTGTAAATACAGTCAATGCCGGTTACACGAAAGGTAATAATTGGAGAGGTGCCTTCCTGGAACCTATGATACCAGCATCCCAGTTTGAAGGCGTAAAACCTAAGGTGCAAAGTCTTCTGGAATCGTCTCAGCGAGAACTCATTACGTCGAGCGTTGCCCGTTTTGTTTTTTATTTTAATAAAGGGGTGGCTCTCAAGTCGATCGATTCCAAGACTATAAGCGACCTCGAGTGCCACGGGCTTTGTTTCAAAGTCAGCGGGGAAATTATGACGGTTCCCCTGTTTTTTACTGGCCCCATTCCACAGAACGCACTAAAACGAGCCGAGACTGAACTTAGGCTTCTTCAAAGAGAGAGGTTTGCGAGCCTATCAAGCGATGAACGTTTGGCCGGGGTATTACTCCGGGTTGTCCTGATCAAGGTTCTCCGAGGCTGCCCCGTAGGTAAGGACGATGCTATCGTATTATCGGAAGCAGATGTCAGGTTACTTCAAGATATGTCGATCTTTGTTTCTCCAGGTCAAAAGACCGTTATCCTATTTGAGGAACAGTTAATAGAGCTCTTGAATTCCCATTTCACTAAAGAACAGAAACTGAAGATCCTCAAGATAGGAATCATCGGGCCGGAAGTCACGGCTACTCAGATCAGGCTAATTTTAGCCAAGGGACTGGAAGCTAATGTAGCTACCGAAATCCCTGTGCCTTTAGTGAAAGGATTAGATGGTGAGCTGTACCTCTTGGAAGATACAGAGTTGGCGTTGAAGGTGCGATATTTTGAACAACACCGTGCGACCATAGAATTAATCGCGTTTATTCAGAAACAGAATCAACCAAACACAATACTGGACACGACTCGCCGTTTTGTGTCGGTAGCTGCGGCAGAAATGCCGTTGCTAAATGTTGGGGACGTCTTTGAAAATTTCTCAATTATTGCAGGATTTCAAGGAGGCCTATCTGAAGAGCAACTCTGCGTTTCAATAGCCCCCCCTCTTAAAGTGTTGTTTCAGAAGCTTTATTCTAGGGTTGAAGTGGGCGCACTCTACCTCATTGAAAAAGCAAACGCAGCCCATGTGAGTTGGGAAGTAGAAAACCAGGCAATCTTAGCTATGTTGGTTGACCAGAAGATATTGGACACTCTCTATACCAATGGGATGATATCATCCCAGAAACAGCCTGAGATACTACCATGGGTACGCGATATAATTTCGAAAGCTGCTCTCGCCGAAATACTAACTGAAGAGGATTGGACGATTGGAATAAAACAAGCAATAGAAAAACAGTATGCAGCACTTTCAGCCCGCGAAAGGGCTCTGTTACAATTGATCATAGGGCAGCCTCTTGCCACAAGTTTTAGCTTGCAATCGACTGTAAAAGATGTATTCGCTTCCTATCTTGCCGGCCTGGGGGTAGATCAATCACTTTACCGTAAACTGAAATCATTATTTTATATTTTCTTTTCTGGCAAAAGACTTGACAGCCTATTCGAACTAGGGAGTTTCCCAACGTTGGCGGCTGATCCGGAAGTATGGCAAGCGATAACGGGGAAAACTAAATATGATCTGATTGGTGAAGCAACGGATGCCGTTAAGTCTTCGGGTTTCGCTGAATGGGTTACTGCTTTGAAAGGGCACGAACATAAACTGAACATGGAGCCTCTTTTCAGGAATCATGTTTTAACGTGCTCGAGTGACCAAAAAGTCTGGCTCACCGAGGTGGGTTACGAAGTTTTATCTGAATGGTTTATGGCAGAACAAGCGGAGCTTGTTCACCGTCTCCAAAGTAAAGGAATTCCGATCGAGGGACAGACCACAACTGGCCGCTTGCTCCGGATCAACATAGGGGGTGGTAAATACACCCTCGTGGTCACCGGGGCGGTTGAAATAACAAGCGCTGGAGAAACATCTATTACAATAGCCAGTTTTAATCAAGCATTGAAGACCGTAACCGAAACAATAGATACAAGAACCGGAGAAACTATCATATTGACGGGAATGCTTGTAAACCAATATAAAAGCGTGAGAGAAGTGAATTCTGGCATCCGGCGATATGTGGAGCATGGTGGGACAGTGATCGACGTTGGTAAGAATACCGTGATATCGGCAATTCCACAAGTTGGAGAGATAGTGCATTCAGTGCGTGAAACGCTAGGCCATGACATAGAGATCCCAATGGAATTACAGGGTATTTTGGCCGAGCTTCGCGGTGTCATCGAATCTAGAGTGCGAAAACAGGCTGATCAAGAACGAGAGCAACGGGAAAAGCAAGAACGCGAGAAAGTTAGGGAGGTTTTTGCGTTTGATGAGCTAATGTTTGCGGTATTCCTTGGAGAGCTTGAGGTCGAAACCGACGCGTATGTCGTAGAGAATGGCATTCGTCCATTTACGCGCTTGTTTCATGGTTTGCCAGGTTGCGGTAAATCGGCACGAATTCAAGGTGAGCTTCGCTCACTGAAGACAGGGATGGACAAAATAGGGAAGCCACTAGTTGTAAAAGAAATTTCTATCTCTCGCCTCGTGGATGGGCAAGTTCCTCTGGTTGATTTCTGCAGGTTATACACTGAGGATGCTTTACTACGTGGGAAGAACATGCCATACCTATTAGTCATCAAGGATCTAGATGCTCTAACGGAGAAAAAGCAGGTTTCAACCGCCGCCCTGGCTGAATCACAGAAAGTTACAGCCGTTCTAAAAGACTTCTTCCGTCAGATGTTTGACAGACATGACTATCAGATCGGTGTGCTTGCAGAGGCCAACAGTTTGAACAACATCCCTGAAGCCCTGCTTCAGTTCTTCCCGCACAGGAGCGTGGTAATTACACCTGGTTTTAGCGAACGGAAGGAATTTTTTAAGAAACTCCAAACAAGTGAACTAGAAATTAGGTTAAAAGCGGTAGCAGGTGCCGACCCAGAGTCAGTCGAGAAAATCAAAGATATGTACGGGCTTGAAATCTCGGGTCTGGAGACTGAAGGGCTAGCAAAAGCGACCCAAGGGTTCACCTATAGAGACCTGAGTGTTCTTGCTCGAGGCATGCGACAAGAGATGCGCCAAGCGGATTTAAAAGGGGGCAAGACAAGCCCTCTCGAAATCGCTAAAAAATACAAGGCTTCTTTGCCACAATTCCTGTCTATCGAAGTGCCCCACCAAGTGGAGCCGCCAGAGGTTTCAAAAGAAGTTTGGGATAAGCTGCGACGTGCGATGTTGCTTCATGTCGAACTAACCGAAGGTAACCCACCCATCTTGACACCCGCTGTCGGATTACCGCCTTTTTCTAGGCCCGCTCGAGGGTTGCTGTTTTCGGGACCCCCTGGTACCGGTAAAACACTTCTTGCAAAGTACATTGCAGCCACAGTAAATCAGTATTTTATTTATTTGACTCCTGCAGAAATCTTTAACAAATACGTTGGCGAAAGTGAAAAGAATCTTAAGGAGGTCTTTACATTCAGCAGAGAGTTGGCGGCGGCAGGAAGGAAGGTTATCCTGTTTATTGACGAACTGGATGGGTTTGCGCCTTCTCGAGAACAATCCGAGAGTCGAGCAGTAAGAAGTGTTCTTTCAGTGTTACTGGCAGAATTGGACGGGGTCCAAGTGTTGACGAATGTGACTGTAATCGGAGCGACCAATAAGCCAGAGGATATAGACGATGCTCTGCTACGACCTGGAAGGTTTGAAGAGTGGATTCAGTTCTACCCGCCGACGGTTCACGAGGCGGCCAAAATAATGAGTAGCCACCTTTTAGAACTATTGCCGAACAGCCCCAAACTTGCGGATGTAGCCGCCATCGAACACATATTGGGTCAAGACGGTATTAGGGAAAGAATCTTTACTCCAGATAGCCTGCAACCGTACGATTATTATTGGAGTGGCGCTGACTTGGTACTGGCAATGAGAAGATCAGCCTACCAATCTGCCATTTCTTTAAATACTGACATAACAGAATTGGTGCGGGGATCGCTTGAGGAACTAGCGAAGGAAAAGAAAGCAATGCAATCGGCGAGAGATATAAGGAATCGGAAGGGGTAACGCAATGATAAACTGGAAGCAGAACAAGACAAGTCAACCAATCTAAAAGAGTTTCCGTTATTGACTAACAAATTGCGATTCTTTGTAACATCGTACTTCTCTGAACTTACGGTAGAAGCTGCTAGTTAAACATAAGTCGATAGTAACCAATGAAGAAAGATAAGTTAGGCCAACTGATTTATTCACCAAGCGACCTGGTTCGCTATTCGTCGTCCCCTTTTGCATCTTGGATGGACCGATACCATCTTGAGAATCCCGGTGCAGTAACTCCGGATGAGGAAACAGAAGAAGAAAAACTAATTGCTGAGACCGGAAATCAGCATGAGCATACGGTTCTGGAAGAATTCAAGGTGTTGGAACCCAAATTGCTCGAAATTCCCAGAGGTAAATTCGAGGATTCCAGGGCAAATACGCTCACCGCGATCAAATCGAAAGCCCTCATTATATTTCAGGCTGCTTTTGCTGCCGGTCAGTTTGCCGGCTACGCTGACTTTCTTATGCTGGATAAATCCGGAAGATATCAAGTTTGGGACTCCAAGCTTGCCCTCTCTCCCAAGCCGTATTACGCCATTCAGCTCTGCTGTTATACCGAGATGCTCGCAACGGAAACCGGTGAGCCATTGCAGGAAAGATTCGGCATCATCCTCGGGTCTAAAAAGAAGATTGAATTCCGCGTCGAGGACTTTATTCACTATTACCGCCACATCAAGGCGAGTTTTCTCTCCATGCAAGAAGGCTTCACCGGGAACATCAAAGACCGGCCCGAGCCTTTGCCAGGAGCAGATCACGGCCGATGGACTTCGATTGCGGATCAATTTTTTATAGATACTGACCACCTGGTACGGGTTGCAGGAATAACGGTTGGTCAAATCAAGAAGCTGAAAAACTCTGGCATTGCCACAATGACCGATTTGTCGGCAGCCTCAGGCAAAATGGTGCATAAGCTTGCGGGCGAATCCATGGAAAAACTGGTAGACCAGGCACGACTTCAGTGCCAGACATTAAAAGACAGAAACGAAAACCCCGATTCTCCGCCCAGATACGAACTTTTACCCCAATGCGGAGCAAATGGGGAACCCAAGGGACTCGCCGCGCTACCCGCAGAGCACGCGGCAGATGTAGTTTTCGATATGGAAAGTTACCCGCTGGTTCCCGGCGGGTTGGAATACCTTTTCGGCATAAGCATCTCTAACGGGGGAGAATTCAAGGACTGGTGGGCACATGACCGCGACGAAGAGAAACTCGCTTTTGAAAAGTTCATGGATTGGGCATTTGCGCGTTGGAATAGTAGTCCGGGAATGCATATATACCATTACGCCCCTTATGAGGTCAGCGCCATTAGACGCTTAAGCATCAGGCACGATACCCGGCAAGATGAGGTTGATCAGCTTCTTCGAAACGAAGTGTTCGTCGATCTTTACCATATCGTATGCCAAGGTTTACGAATCGGTGAAGATAGCTACTCCCTCAAGTCCGTAGAACATCTTTATCGACCGAAGCGCACTACCGAAGTTGCCACAGCCGGTGACTCTATCGTCCAGTACGCACGCTGGATCGAAAGCAAACAGCCTCGCGGTTGGAATGAAAGCCCAATCCTGAAGGACATCCGCGACTACAATGAAGATGACTGCAAGTCTACAACAGAGTTGTTGCGGTGGCTAAGGAAGTTGGCTGTAGAGCAAAAGATCATTGCCGCCTCCGCGCCTGTTTCCGTCACGACTCCCGCACCAGAAATATCACCGGAAGGCGCCCAACGGTTAGAAATCGCGACGAACCTGCGCGCTAAAGGCGATGCGGTATCGGTTGTCCTTGCGGACGTAGTGGACTTTCATCGTCGGGAACAAAAACCCATGTGGTGGCGCATGTTTGACCGCGCGGAAGCCACAGCGGAAGAACTGCACGATGACCATGGATGCATAGAAGGGGCCCGGGCAAAGGGAGACCCAGCTCCCGAGAAGCGGTCCCAGGTCCAAACATATTGCTTCGACCCTTCCCAGGAATGCAAACTTGCTGCCGGCGACAGGGTTCAAGTCATGTTTACCCATAAT
>Ga0114951_10004189_pt1 | contig 14277 bp, 15 predicted proteins | sample AM7aDNAmetaG_FD_88677 | JGI IMG/M metagenome (GOLD analysis project Ga0114951, IMG submission 88677) | Freshwater microbial communities from Finland to study Microbial Dark Matter (Phase II) - AM7a DNA metaG | ecosystem: Environmental > Aquatic > Freshwater > Lake | place: Finland: Lake Alinen...
CTCGGCACGACCAACCGCGACAATCCCTTCGACTACGTTGACGATCATCGTTACCCCGACAAACGTCGTGACGCCTCCGCCGATGTCGTCCGCAATTACAAAAAACTCAAACTCGACGCGCTTGTAGCCGTCGGCGGCGACGGTACGCTGCATTGCGGCTACCAGATGTCCAAGCTCGGTCTCCGCATCGTCGGCGTCCCGAAAACAATTGATAACGACGTCCGCGGCACCGAAATGACCTTCGGCTTCAACACCGCCATGACCACCGCGACCGAGGCGGCGGACAAACTCCACACCACCGCGTTCTCGCATCACCGCGTCATGCTCCTCGAAGTCATGGGACGCACCGCGGGCTGGCTCGCGCTCGGTACTGGCATCGCGGGCGGCGGCGACGTCATCCTGATACCGGAAATTCCCTACCGGCTCGCCGCCATCTGCGCCGCCATCCGCGAACGCGCCCGGCGCGGCAAACATTTCAGCATCATCGTCGTCTCCGAAGGCGCCAAGCCGCTCGGCGGCGATGTCGTCATCCGTCAAACCGTCGCCGGCTCACCCGAAGCCATCCGGCTCGGCGGAATCTCCGCCGTCCTCGCCCAACAAATCGAAGAAGCGACCGGCATCGAAACGCGCTACACCATCCTCGGCCATCTTCAACGCGGCGGAACGCCGTCGCCGTTCGACCGGTTTCTCGCCACACAATTCGCCATGAGCGCCGTCGAACTACTTGCACACGGCAAATTTAACCGGATGGTCTGCGTCCAGAAGGGTCGCATCAGCAGCGTCCCGCTCAGCGTTCCCGGCAAAGCGCCGCGCACCGTCGAGCCGGACTCGCACCCGATCCGCATGGCCCGCTCCATCGGCATCTACTTCGGCGACGAATGAACTGCATTGCCGCCTCCGTCACTTGCTGGTAGGATGTACGCCACAACAGAGGAGCGGGTCATGGACATCACATTCAGTTGCACCAAGTGCGGCCAGCACATTGCGGTTGACGAAGCGGGGGCGGGAAAACTCGTTGAGTGTCCGAAGTGCAAGACACCACTCGAAGTGCCCTACATGTCTCAAGCTTTGGAGAAGGCTTCCGCACCATCTGTCAGCGCACCACCCGCACCGCTACCACAGAAGTCAATCGTTTCCGTGCCACTGACACCACCCGCTTGTGCAACGCCCCCACATCCTACTCCACCACCGGACAACAAATGTCCATTTTGCGGAAAGACTATTTGGGCACAAGCAAGAATTTGTCTGTCCTGCTTGAATGACCTGATGTCTACTTGCACCATAGCAAATACGTTAACAGCTATCGCAGTTTTGGATTTCGTCGGTGCTGTCATAGCAGGTTTTGTAGTCGGCAACGAGAATCTGAGCTTAGGATGGATGGTTTTCGTCGGCGGTATTCTTAGCGGGATATTTGTGCTCGGATTTGCATATGCGTTAAAGTATCTCCACGCGATAGCGCGTCGCTTGTAGAATAACGAGTCTATCCAAAGCAAGACTACTAAGTGACAAGCGAGAGACGGGCAGCGTCACCGTACCAGCCGCTACACCGTACACCCGCCAGAAACGCCTTCACTCACGCTTTGTGCTGTGCGACACTGCGGAGCGTGAAGCGAATTGTTCCAGCCAGTCCTGCCGCCGTGGCGCGCGCTGCCTCGATTTTGCGCGCGGGCGGACTTGTCGCGTTTCCAACCGAGACGGTGTATGGCCTCGGCGCCAACGCGCTTGATACGGATGCTGTCCGTAAAATCTTTACCGCGAAGGAACGGCCGGGATGGGACCCGCTCATCGTTCACGTCAGCGACCTCGCGATGGCGCGGACGCTGGCGCGGGCGTTGCCGCCGGTGTTTGAGACGCTGGCGGCGAGGTTCTGGCCGGGGCCGCTCACGATGGTTGTCGAGAAGGCGGCGTGCGTGCCGGAGGAAGTCACGGCGCGTCGGCCCACCGTCGCGTTGCGGATGCCGCGTCATCCGGTCGCGCAGGCGTTGCTGGCGGCGGCGCAACTTCCGATTGCAGCGCCGAGCGCGAACCGGTTCGGACGACCGAGTCCGACGTGCGCGGAGCATGTTGTCGCCGATCTCGGTGACCGGGTGGATTTGATTTTAGATGCCGGGCCGACGGAACTCGGCGTGGAATCAACGGTACTCGACTTGACGCAATCGCCACCGGTAATTTTGCGGCCGGGCGGGGTGACGCGGGAGGAACTGGGCGGGTTGCGCGTGGTGGGCGGCGTGGCGGACGAAGTCGCGGCAAAAGGGTTGGCGGGGCCGGGGATGACGTTGAAGCATTACGCGCCGAGAGCGGCGGTAGAGATATTCGAGGACGAGGCGGCATTGCAGGCGCGAGCGACGGAACTGCGCGGCCGGTGCGTTGGCGTGTTGGTGCCGACGGCGAAAAATCTTTTCGCGGAGTTGCGTCGGCTTGATGCTGAAGGTGTGGATGTGATTTTGTGCGTGTTGCCAGCGGCGGAGGGAATTGGGCTGGCGGTGCGCGATCGTTTGCAGCGGGCTGCCGGGGGACGTCGGGCTTGAAGGCGAAGCTACCGCGGACGGTGTGGGCGTTGGGCTGGGTGAGTTTCTTCACGGACTTCTCAAGCGAGATGATTTATCCGCTGTTGCCGGTGTTCTTGTCGTCGGTGCTCGGCGCGGGGGCGGTCGCGATCGGCGTGATCGAGGGCGTGGCGGAAAGCACGGCGGCACTGTTGAAGGCGGTGTCGGGAATCTGGGCGGATAAGGTGCGTCGGCGCAAACCGTTTGTCGTCGCGGGCTACGGTCTGGCGGGCGTGGTGCGTCCGTTGATCGGGTTGGTGACGGCGTGGCCGGGCGTGCTGGCGTGCCGGTTCTTGGACCGTGTCGGCAAGGGGCTGCGGACGTCGCCGCGGGACGCGTTGATCGCGGACGTAACAGCGCCGGAGCAACGCGGAGCGGCGTTCGGACTGCACCGGTCGATGGATCACGCGGGCGCCGTGGTCGGGCCGCTGGTGGCGGCGGCGTTGTTGAACTGGGGGGGATTCGATTTGCGCCAAGTGTTCCTGCTGGCGGCGATTCCGGCGGCGGCGGTGATGATGGTGGTGATGTTCGGTGTGCAGGAGGCGGCTAAGAATCCGGCGGAGACGAAGCCGGTGCCGGGAAACTGGCGGGAGTTGGGTGGCGATTACTGGCGGCTGATGGCGGCGGTGTTGGTGTTCACGCTGGGGAATTCGACGGATGCGTTTCTGTTGCTGCGGTTGAAGGATGTAGGCGTGCCGGTGGCGTGGGTGGCAGTGTTGTGGGCGGCGCATCACGCGGTGAAGATGGTAGCGACATTTTACGGTGGGAAATTATCGGACACAGCGGGGCGGCGGTCGTTGGTGCTGGGCGGCTGGATTCTGTACTCGGTGGTTTATGTGGCGTTCGGCTGGGTCAGCTCTGTGGCGGGATTGGTAGCGGTGTTTCTCGTGTACGGAGTGTACTACGGGTTGACGGAGCCGGCGGAGAAAGCGTGGATCGCGGACATGGCGCCGGCACAGTTGCGTGGGACGGCATTCGGGTTTTATCACGCCGCGGTCGGTGTGGGTGCGTTGCCGGCGAGCTTGTTGTTTGGCTGGGCGTGGAAGGTGTGGGGCGCGCCGTCGGCGTTTAGCATAGGCGCGGCGGTGGCGGCGGTGGCGACGATGATGTTGGCGGTTGTTGCTACGCCTCGTAGGAACCGGTGATGTAGTTTTTTAGGCTGCGGATGGTAATTTCCTGGTCCACGATGATGGCTTTGACGACGTCGCCTATGCTGACGAGGCCAACAAGTTTGTCGCCGTCGAGGACGGGGAGATGACGAGAGCGTTTCTCGGTCATCAGGGCCATGCAGTCTTCGATGGTTTGAGCCGTGGTGACATAGAAGACTTTAGGAGTCATCAGTTCAGCGACGGCAGTGGTCTTGGAACTGCGTCCGAATAGGATGACCTTGCGGGCATAGTCGCGCTCGGAAAACATACCGACGACTTTGCCGTTATCCACAACGACCAAGGCGCCGACTTCTTTTTGTGCCATCATTTCCAGTGCCTGATAGACAGTGGCACGCGGTCCGATGGTCCAGATTCCCGCCGGTTTTTCCTTCAGAAGTTGTTGCACGGTGGTCATGGGGGCAGCCTCCTATTTTGGTTGCTTTGGTCAACTCTAGTTTAAGTCAACTTCACTCTTACGGCAAGACCCGTAACGAATAACGCGCACTTTTTCCAGCGTAACAAGGCCGTCGCCAAGCATCTGGTCGAGAACAGGAAGGAAGGCGTTGATTTTGTCTTCCTTGTCCACGATCTCGATAAGGACAGGGAGATCTTCGCTGAGGCGGAGAATCTTGGCAGTGTGCATGTGCGAGTGGGCGCCGAACCCCATCGGCCCGCGCAACACAGTGGCACCGGCGAGGCCCATCTCGTGGGCTTTCAGCACGATGGCTTCGTAGAGTGGCTGGTGGCCGTGTTTGTCGAGTTCGCCGAGATAGATCCGCAACAGGGTGCCTTCGCCTTCGAGTTTCATGGAGTGCCTCCGTGCAGGGCGCGTCCGCAAACCCAGCCGAGATAAACAGCGAGCAGGCCGAGGACGTTAGAGCCGATGACGTTGAGCGCAACGTAGAACCATTCGCCGTCGCGCGCGAGTTCGAGCGTTTGGATGCCGAAACTGGAGAAGGTGGTGTAGCCGCCGCAGAGCCCGAAGATCAGGAACAACCGCCACTCGTACCGCAACATCAGCGGCGTGATCAACCCGATGACGAAACAGCCGGTGATATTGACGATCATCGTGCCGAGCGGAAACGTGGACAGTCGCGCGGAAATCAGGCCGTTGAGGCCGTATCGCGCCACTGTACCGAGCGCGCCGCCGAGAGCGAGGAGTAGCAACCGGTTCATGGTTTACACACGGATGGGTAGAATGATCAACGGCATGCCGCGCTGGTAGAGGCGGCGTTGAATGGCGAAAGCGGTATAGTTGTGCAGCATCCGCGTCCAGAGCGTTTCGCGCGGGAACACGAGCTGGCTCGCAAACACCATGCTGTTGGGAAATTGCTCACTGACCTTGACCGCGAGATTCTCTACCTCCTCGACCACGTCAGTGCCAATCGTGTGGAAACTGGTGGCATAGAGTCCGTGTGCCCGCATGTAATCGACGTATTGGTTCAAGCCGTCCTGCACCGTCTGTTCAAGATGCTGGATTTCCTGCGTGCCCTTGAACCGGCCCGCGTCCACCATGCCGGTCTGGATGAACACAAAGTTCTTGAAATGCCCGCGGAACAAACGCATCACGCCAAACAAACAGTGCAACCCGAGTCCGCCAAACCCATTGACGAGGATGACCGCCGTCCGCTCCTGCGGCGTCGGTTGGGGCGGCGGTTTCGGCGGTGTGACGCTGTCAGCCAGTTGCGCCGGCGTGGCGGCTTCGACGAGGGAATCGAGCCGCTTCAGCAGTAGGCGCGTCTGCCGATAGTGACGGCGGATGGCAAACGCCAGCGCGACCAGCCCACCGGTGATGACCAGCGTCAGCCAGCCGCCTTCGTTGAACTTCAGGCAGACGGTGACGATCAGGATAAACGTGGTCAGCGACAGGCCCAGTCCGTTGATGAGCATGTTGTGGAGCCAGCGGCGGTGCTGGGAGCGGATCGCCCACCAATGTTTGACCATGCCAAGCTGCGACAGCGAGAAGGTGACGAACACGTTGATCGAGTACAACACCAGCAGGAACTCCACCGAGCCTTTCGACACCCACAACAACACCAGCGACGCGACACCCATCAGCACCACGCCGTTCTGCGTAACCAAACGGTCGCTGAGCAGCGCGAATCGGTTCGGCATCCAGCCGTCCAACGCCATGTTTGACAACACCCGCGGCCCATCCAGAAAACCCGTCTGCGCTGCCACCAACAAAATCAACGCCTCCGACGCCAGCGCCACCAGCACGAAAAACCTGCCGCCGGGCCAGTGGACCGTCAGGTTCTCAAACAACATCGCATTGAGCGTCTTGCCCTCCGGCGGCTGGCCGAGGCCGAACAGCAGATACCCAACGAACAGTCCGCCGGCGACGATGGCGAGGCTGACGGCCATGTAGTTCATTGTCCGTTTACCCGTCTCGACGCGTGGCTCGCGCAGGATCGGTAGGCCGTTGGAAACCGCTTCGATACCGGTGTACGTGCCCGCGCCCATGCTGTAGGCGCGTAACACCAACAACACCACGCCCCACAACCCGAGTTGACTCACCGCACTCCGCACCCCGTTTACGGTGTCCTGCGGCAGCGTCCGCACCACGTCGAAATGTGAGAAGAACCCGGCTGCGATCGCCACCACGTGCGTCGCCAAAAACAAAATGAACACCGGCACAATCGGCAGCACCGACTCCTTCGCGCCCCGCAGGTTCAGGATGATCATCGCGATCACTATCAGCGTCGCCGCCGGCAGCTTGTACTGGTGCCATTCCGGCGGCAACATACTGAACACCGCGTCCGCACCGCTGGCAATCGAAGTGATGATTGTCAGCACATAATCCACCACCAGCGCGCAGCCCGACACCGCGCCCACGCCCGGCGACAGCAGTTTACTGGCGACGAGGTAGCCGCCGCCGCCCGTGGGAAACTGTTCGATGATGTGCTTGTAGCTGGAACTGATGACGAACACCGTCAACGCCGTCATCAACGCCAGGAAAATCGCCAAGTAATGGTGTTGCCCCAGCACCTTGAACGCTTCCGGCGGGCCGTAGCAGGAGGATGAAATACCGTCCGCGCCCAGCCCGACCCACGCCAGAAATGCTACCAGTGAGAGCTTATGGAACACCTGCGGATCGGTCGCCTGCCGCTTGTCGCCAAACAGCAGCCGCCGCAACCGCCCGCCCGTTGAAACCTTTTGACCGTTCATTTCCATCGCAATAGCGGCAGACTCTGCCCCACGTTCCCCCCGCACTCAACAAAAAACGGAATTGTGTGTCTCACGCCACGCCACTATCATGTCCCCACTATGCAACTCCAACGATTCTCCTTTGGCGTCGACGTGTGGGGCGCGATGAATATCTACCAGAGCAACATGAAACTACTATTCCTCAGCTGAACCCAATGGTGTTGTGGACAGTCATCGTGATCGCGCTTGGCCTGGCTATGGACTCCGTCGCCGTCTGCATCGTCGCCGCGACAACCGGCTACGCGTCAAATAGATGGGCTGTCTTCCGTCTGGTGTTCCACTTCGGATTGTTCCAGTTTCTTATGCCGGTCATCGGCTGGACGCTCGGTGCATGGGTGGATCATTATGTCAAGGGCGTGGACGACTGGATCGCGTTCGGGTTGTTGGCGTTCGTCGGCGGTCGGATGATCTGGGCGGCCTTCCAACCCCGGGAGAATCAGCCCACTACCGATCCGACTCGCGGCCTGACGTTACTGATCCTCGCCACAGCCACCAGCCTCGACGCGTTGGCGGTTGGGTTGAGTCTCGCGTTGGTCGGAATTTCGGTTTGGTATCCGAGTGTTTTGATTGGGGTGGTGACGGCCGTAATGTGTCTGGTGGCGATCGCGCTGGGGAATCGTCTCCGGTCGTCTGTCGCCAAGTGGGCTGAGATTGCCGGGGGCGCGGTGTTGATTTTGATCGGCGCTCGGCTTTTGTTGCAACACTTCCGCTGACTGTCCTTACTCGAAATAATCGCGGTTGATACGCCAGCCGATGTAAACTCCCAGCAAGCTGCCGACGCTGCTCAGCACAAACGCCATCGTAAAACTTACCTGCTCCCCCAGCCACCAACCGATTAAACTAAACACCGTCATGCCGACGAAGATGCAGAGTTTATTCACGTGATGGTTCCCGGTAACGCAACAGGCGCATCGCATTCAAGATGACGATGACGCTGCTGGCTTGATGAGCGATGGCGCCGCCGATCATGTGGAGATGTCCGCTGGCGGCGCCGGTGATCATGACGAGATTGTAAACGAGCGCGAAGCCGAGACCTTGCCGGATGACGCGCACCGCCTGCCGGCTCAAGCCGACGGCGAACGCGATTTTTTCAAGATCGTCGGCCATCAACGCAATGTCGGCGGCTTCGTGCGCGACATCGGTACCGGTAACGCCCATCGCGATGCCGACATCGGCAACCGCGAGCGCGGGGGCGTCGTTGACGCCGTCGCCGACCATTGCGACGCCGCGACCGCGGACGCCGTTTTGAAGCGCGGTGATCTGTTCGGCTTTCTGTTCCGGCAAGACTTCGGCTTTGACTTCGTCCACGCCGAGGGATTTTCCGATTTGGAGGGCAACGCGGCGGTTGTCGCCGGTAAGGAGGACGATTTTTTCGAGGCCGAGGGCGCGGAGATCGGCAATGGCTTTCCGGGCGGTGGTGCGAACGGTGTCGGTGATGCAAATCGTTCCGCAAACCTTGCCGTCGTGCGCGACGATGACGGTGGTGTGTCCGGCATCATGATGCTCGGCGATGTGGGCGTGAAGGGTGTCGGCGACGGGGACGTTTTGGTCGGCGAGCAGTGACGGTTGGCCGACGACGAGTTGGCGTCCGTCGTGCGATGCAGTGACGCCGCGACCGTGATGCGATTGGAATTGAGCGGGAGCGGCTGTGGTTCCGGCTTTGCGTCGGATGGCGGCGGCGAGTGGATGAGCGCTAAGTTTTTCAGCGATGGCGGCCATGTGGAGCATTTGCGCTTCGGTGTGTTCGTCGCAGAACTGATGGGTGTGTGTGACTTCGGGTTGGCCGAGGGTGAGCGTGCCGGTTTTGTCGAAGACGATGGTGTGAAGCCGGGCGGTGGCTTCGAGATGTTGGCCGCCCTTGATGAGGACGCCGGCACGGGCGGCACGAGCAATGGCGGCCATGACGGCCGTCGGCGAGGCGAGGATGAGGGCGCAGGGACAGGTGACGATGAGGACGGTGATGGCGCGGTGGGCGTCGTGGGCGAGCGCAAAAACGATACCGGCAAGGAGAAGCATGACGGGGACGAGCCAGCCGGCAAGGCGGTCGAGAGTGCGTTGGATGGGTGCGTTGCGTTGTTGGGCGGCTTCAACGAGAGCGGCAATCCGGGCGAGGGTAGTGTCTTCGCCGACGCGAGTGGCTTCGATGAGGAGCGCGCCGGTTTCGGCGAGGGTGCCTACGAAAACTTCGTCGCCGGGATGTTTTTCGACGGGCATGCTTTCGCCGGTAACGAGGGCTTGATTGACGGCGGATTCGCCGGTGCGGACAATGCCGTCAGCGGGGATGCGTTCGCCGGGACGGACGAGGAGGAGATCGCTGGTTTTGATTTCGGAAGTGGGAATTTCGATTTCGTTGTCGCCTCGCCGGACGCGGGCGGTGGGCGGGACGAGTGAAAGGAGGCTGCCGAGAGAACGGCGGGCGCGGTCAGTGGTGTATTCTTCGAGTTGTTCGCCGAGGAGCATGATGAAGGCGACTTCGCCGGCAGCGATGTATTCGCCGATGGCAGCGGCGGCGGTGACAGCGACGGCAACGAGGACGTCGGCGTCGAGGCGACGAGCGAGGAGGGTTTTAAGGGCGCGTTGGTAGATGGGGAAGGCGGCGAGGCTGGCAGTGATGATGACGAGCGGTTCGAGGTGAAAGGCCCAGCCGGTGGCGAGGAGTGCGCCGGTGGTGATGGTGTAGGCGAGTTGGCGGTGGAAGGTGGGATGTTGTGCGGGTTTGCCGGTGGTGGCAGTGTAGCCGGCTTGTTGGACGGCGGTGAGGAGTTGGGCGGTGGTGGGTGGTGGGTCGGTGAGTGTGAGGAGGGCGCGTTGAGTGAGGAAGTTGACGTTGGCAGTGATGACACCGGGAATTTTGGCGAGGGCGTCTTGGACATGCCGGGCGCAGTTGGCGCAGGTCATGCCCTCGACGGTGAGCGTGATTCGTTTCACAGGAGTAAGCTACACGGGGTGGCTGGAGATGTCGAGTGAGGCAACGGGACGCTTGACGTTTGGACGGTATGGGATGAAAATACGACATGTTGTGCGGGTGTTGGAGTAAAGAAGCCACCTGCGCTACAAAGGGATGGCAACCAAGTACAACATCAGAGTCCAGTACGCCGCGTGGGTCGCTGTAGTCACCGTTGGTACAGTGGTGGTGTTGACGGGCCTTCACATCTGGCGTGTGATTGACGATCAGGAGGCCGCGGTGCGTTGGGTGGCAACGCAAGAAGCGAAATCGCTGGCGCGTGCAGTTGCACCATCGGTAGACCGCAACGATATCAACACACTGATCCGAACAGCTGGCCAGATGGTCAATGACGAGGAGGTGCTTTACTTGCGCGTGTTGGACGCGAATGGCGAATGTCTTTTTCGCCCGCCGCAGAACCAGAATCCTGCGGGTTTGGTAGTGGTGACTGAGGCGCTGGCGTTGGCAGGTAAACGCGTCGGCAGTGTGGAACTAGGTATGGGACATGGACGAGTGGGGCAACGGTTGTGGAGTGCGTTGATGTGGGACTTGGGCATCGGTGTGGTGTTGATGCTCATGTTCGTAAGCGCTTCGATATTGGTTAGCATACCGGTGGAACAGTCGCTTCAGAACCTGCTTTTGTATATCCAGAGCGTGGCCAATGGCGAACAGCACGACGAACAACTCGAAACTTACCTAGCCGAAACCGATGCCGTGGGGCGGGAGTTAAAAACGCTCATGGAACGCATAGACGAGGCGCGCCACCGTTTGGAACGAGCCCAGAAGGAGTTGAAGGCGACGCAAAAGGAGATGGACGAGTACACATTCGTCATCAGCCACGATTTGAAGGAGCCGCTGCGCGGGATGGAAGCGTTCAGCAAGTTCCTCTCCGATGGTTACCGTCACAAGCTCGACGAGGAAGGCCAGCGGCATATAGACATTATTCGTAAGTCCGTCCTGCGAATGCAACGGCTCATCAGCGACCTCCTCCACTTCTCGCAGCTATCGCAACAAAAACAACCGATGCATCCAGTCGGTATGAACACGATGCTCATGCATGTGCGGGTGCGTCTCCAACACACCCTCGACACCAAAGGGGTGGATTTGCGGGTGGACAAGCTGCCGACGATTGTCTGCGACGAAACGGCGATGACCGAGGTGTTTCACAACCTGATCACCAACGCTGTCAAGTACAACGACAAACCGTACCCCGTCGTCGAAGTCGGTTGCACCGAGAAGCCAAATCCCAACACGCAACAACCCGAGTACGAATTCTTCGTCCGCGACAATGGCGTCGGCATCAAGAAGGAATACTTTGATAAGATTTTTCAGATTTTTCAACGCCTTCAGCGTGACGAAGAAGGCACCGGCATCGGCTTGACCATCGTGCGACGGGTCGTCGAATGGCACGGCGGACGCATCTGGCTGGAGAGCACTGAAGGCCAAGGCACTACCTTCTATTTTACGATTTCCAAACGCGAGATCACCAAAACCGGCACCGTCCTCGACTCGACGGGTGCCTCAGAGAAAGGAACCTCCTCCCTTGCGACGCCCGCATGACATCCTGCTGGTCGAAGACAACCCCGCCGACGTTGAGATCACCCTGGAGGCATTCCGCCGAAGCCGTAGCGGAACCCGCGTCTCCGTCTGCCGCGACGGCGAAGATGCGCTCGACTACCTTTTCCAGCGTGGCCGCTACATCCGCGTCCAAAACGCACCTCGCCCCGACTTGATCCTCCTCGACCTGAACCTGCCCAAACGCAGCGGCCTCGATGTTCTCGAGCAAGTTAAGACCCACGAATCCCTCCGCGAAATTCCCCTCATCGTCCTCACCACTTCCGACCGCGACGAAGACATTCGCCGCTGCTACCGCAACGGCGCCAACAACTACCTCACCAAGCCTGTCCAATTCGACGACTGTGTCAAACTCGTCGCCACCATCCAGCAATACTGGCTCGACCTCTCCAAACTCCCCTCTCGCTAATGAACACAACCCCCATCCCGATGCTCATTGTCGAGGACAGCCCCCTGTACGCCGAGATTCTCCTCCAACTCCTTCCTTCCCTCGGTTCGGACTTGAAATTCGACGTCAAATGGGTGGACAGCGCGGAGAAAGCAATCACCGAACTCGACCACAGCAACTTCGAACTTGCCCTCCTCGACTACAAACTCCCCGGTGCCGACGGCCTCAGCCTGCTCACCCACATCCAACTCATGGCCGAAGCCCGCCGCCCCGCCGTCATTATGCTCACCGGCATCGGCCGCGAAGAAATCGCCGTCGAAGCCATGAAAGCCGGCGCCAAGGACTATCTTTCCAAAGACCACCTTGACATTCCAAGCCTCCTACGTGCTCTCACTGGTGCCCTCGAACGCAAACACAACGAAGACGCCCTCGCCGAGGAACGCGCCCTCCTGCGCGCCCTCATGGACAACACCCCCGACCATATCTACTTCAAAGATCCCAACTCCCGCTTCACCCACATAAACGCTTCCCATGCCTGCGCCCTTGGCCTTGCGCGCCCAGAGGACGCCATCGGTAAAACAGACATCGACTTCTTCTCTTCCGACTTCGCACACGAAACCAGCGACGACGAACACAGAATCCTCGAAACCGGCAAAACCATCATTGGCAAAGAAGAACGCGTCGTCTATTCGGACGGCAAAGCCCTCTGGGTCTCCGCCACCAAGGTTCCCCTCCGTGATCGCCAAGGAAAACTTATCGGCACGGTCGGCATCAGCCGTGACATCACCGAGAATAAACTCCTGGAAGAAGAACTCGCCCGCACTGCCGGTGAACTCGCCCTCAAGAACAACCAGATGCAGGCTGATCTCGAACTCGCCCGCGAAATCCAGGAAACCTTCCTCCCTCAAACCTATCCTACCTTCCCCGACGGAACAAAACCGGAACAAAGCGCCCTCCGTTTCTACCACCGATACCGCCCCGCCGTCGCCATAGGCGGCGACTTCTTTGACGTCTTCGCCATCTCCAGCACCGAAGCCGGCATTCTTGTCTGCGATGTCATGGGGCACGGTGTCCGCGCGGCACTCGTCACCGCCATCATCCGCACCCTCATTGAACAATTCAAACCAATCGCCGCCGAGCCAGGTCCCTTTCTCACCGCCATCAACAACGGCCTTGTCTCCATCCTCAAACACACCAAAATGCCGGTGTTCGCTTCTGCCCTCTATCTCATCGCCGACATTGGCCGCGCCCAACTCCGTTGCGTCAGCGCCGGCCATCCCCTGCCTTGTCGACTCCGTCGCGCCCACGCTGACGTCGAACCTATCACCTGCTCCAAGGCCTCCATGGGACCTGCCCTCGGCGTCTTTGAAGGCTCCCACTACACCGCCACCGAATTTCCCCTCGCCACCGGCGACCTCATACTCATCTACACCGACGGCCTCTTTGAAGTCGAAGGACGGGATGGCAACCACTACGGACAGGAACGACTCGTCTCCGCCTTCACCAAGTTCGCCAAATTTCCTCCCTCCGAACTCCTCGATCACCTCCTCTCCGACATTGTGCACTTCGCCGGTAAATCCGAGTTCAGCGACGATCTCTGCGTAGTCGCCGTCGAAGCCGCCCGCGTCCAAGCCAAATGAAAATCATCCTCCTCGCCGCCCTTGCCTCCTCGCTAGTCAACACCGCAGACGTCCAACGCACCGGCAAAGAAGTCCGCCTCCCCGGCCTTGTCATCCACGACATCGCCCAACCGTACCTTGAAGCCGCCGGCACAGTCGTCCGCACCAACGACCTTCTCGAATTCGTCGCCGTCGAACCGCAGGGGCGCGACTACGAAAGCCTGTTGACCCTCGACTGCAAACCGTCGGCGCTCCAGTTCGCCCTGCTCCTCATCGGTTGCGAGACCGGCACCGCCACGCGAGCCGGGAGCCTCCTCGCCATCGAGGCCGAGTACAAAGACAAGCGCGTCCCCATCGAACAATGGCTCGTTGACCGCAAGATAAAGAAACCTCCGACCGGCCTACACTGGGTCTTCAACGGCTCCGGTTTCAGCAAGAACCCGATTACCAACCAGCCCGTGTTCATGTCCGATGCCGAACAGGCGCACATCGCCCTTTGGAAGCAGCCTTCGGTCCTCATCAACCTCGCCGACGACCGTGGCAATCCCTACAAGGGCGATGACCAAGGACTCGAAGTCAACCCCGCCGCCGTGCCGCCCATCGGCGCGCCGATCAAACTCATCATCCGCAAGAAACCATGAGCGACCGTTGGGTGTTGGTTGACGGCTACAGCGTGCTGCACCAATGGCCGCGCCTGTTGAAGATTGCAGGCCGCTCGCTCGAAACGCGCCGCAATGCGCTGATCGCGCTCCTCGAAGGGTACGCCGACCACAGCGGCTACCGCGTCACCGTTGTCTTCGACGCCTACGCCGTCAAACAGAAACTCGAAACCGCCAGTCGTCCCCGCGGC
>Ga0114951_10004190_pt1 | contig 14277 bp, 14 predicted proteins | sample AM7aDNAmetaG_FD_88677 | JGI IMG/M metagenome (GOLD analysis project Ga0114951, IMG submission 88677) | Freshwater microbial communities from Finland to study Microbial Dark Matter (Phase II) - AM7a DNA metaG | ecosystem: Environmental > Aquatic > Freshwater > Lake | place: Finland: Lake Alinen...
AACCAAATATCATCATTCCATAATGACCTATATTTGGCAAGCTTTTAATCAATATAAAAAAATTGATTTTTTAACAAAAAGAAAAATTTTTTTGATCAGTGTTAACCAAATTTAGAACTGCTGTCAGACTATATACAAACAGGTGGTGGGGCTTTGGCTGTTGTGCATCAAATGCAAAGTTTTCAAACAGACATTAATTTTAGGGTTGGCGGTGAGATAGAAAGAAGTGATGGGGGATCTTTGAGCGTGGATCAAGAGACATGGGATGAGGCTAAGCAAGTGGAAGATTCGTTAGCTAAATTAGAGATGGGCGAAAAGAGGGAAGCGAAGTTAAAAGCGGATCAGGAGATGTTATATGGCTTTAAAGGACAATTGCGAACTGGAAAGAGTAATGATCTGAAGACTAATCGAACTTCAAGTGCCAGTGTCGCGGGTAAGTTTATGGGTTTAGGTGGTGACGCGAAAACAAGCAGCAGTAGTGACAGAACAAGTAAGAGTCATCAGGATGTAGATAACGAAACAGAGTTGAAGGATACGTCTCATCGTACTATAGATGTAGGCATTACTAGAGAATTAAAATCATCACTGGATGACACTAGTCATGTGGAATCTTCTGCTGGGGGTAAGGGTAAAATGAGTTTTAGTCAATCGGTGGCGAGCAAGATGAATGCTAAGGGGCTTGTGGATATGAATGTTCGTGCTGGGGTATCATCGGCGTCGGTTACCGTGATTGATGGAGAGGGAAATACACTATTGGAGAAAGAAGCTTTGTCATCCGAGGCGTTTGGTACCTTGTTGGATGCGGAGGTCGTGGCAGTTGAGCGGACTGCTCAAACGGCGATTGGTGTTGCTAAAAAGGGAATGGTGGAGTCGTTAGCTGTTCTCAGCGATAGTAGTCGTATGGCTGTGACTGACAGTTCGGCATTGGGTGAGAGTGGAACGCTGATGATGTCGCATGGGGCTAGAGGTATTAGTGGTAGAGGTATTAGTGGTGGAAGGGGGCGGCTTGAACCACCTAGCGGCGAAGATGGAAGGAAGGTGGCAGTGGAGGGTAAGAAAGAACGCAAGAACCTATTTGCTGGTATGGGTAACAATCCTAAATAGCCTGAAGAGTTTCTTGATTCAGATGTTGTGTTCTTTTGTTTATGTTTAGAATGTAAGTTTGATTTCATTGTCATGCAGAAGGTAACGGTGGTGATAGATAGTTCACGGGAGGTCATTGTGGTTTGGGGGTCATTAACATCTTAGCGGATGTACATTGGCGATTGAGGGCTATACCCACTCTCATATCCCTTTCCTCTCATTTGTTGTGGGGTGTGCTTGAATCCGTTCCTTGTGAGCTGCAAGTACTGATGGACATGTTGTTTTAGTGGGTGTTTGTATTTATTTAGTTGTGAAGGGGGGGGTATGCCTGTAGTAGTAAGTGTGGTTGGTGATTATCATTGTACATTTAATATCGATGGTACTGTTAGGGTGATGCAAAAGGGTGTAGAAAAAACTGTAGCTTGGCGGTGTCGGTACTCATCTAGAGGTGCTTCGCTGGAGGTAGCCAATGAAGACGGGGATGTTGTTTTTTCTGTGGAGGACGATTGGGCCGCGGTGTTTGATGGGAATGATGGGACGGTATTGAGAACTTTGCTAGATAGAGTGGTGCATGGTGTGACGGAGTTGTTATCGTTGGATGTACAAAGTGCTGTCATTTCAGCTAATACGCTTCTAGGTTGTGGGGTTGTCGCAGACCGGAAAATAGGTCGTTATTTAACCTGGAATGATACATTGTTGCCCACAACCGCGTGTAAAGTTTTTGAAGATCCTGAATTCAAGATACCAGCCGACGATGTAAGAAAAAAGCGTTACAAGCCTGTGATTCAAGAAGACGGCTCGGTAATAGTGTGGGATACGCATAGAGACGAAGCTTATGGGATATTGTTCCCCCGATACCTTCAGCAAAATTTTACGACGGACATAGGTATAAGAGTGTTACAGGGAGTTGGGGGCGAATCCGTGTTAACAAGTAGTTCAACAAATAGTAGTGTTAATGATAATGAGGAGCGAATTATGGTAGGTGATGAAAATTTTATAATAAATGCTGAAAGTGGACGATGCTTGGTTCCTGGAACAGAAAGGTGTTTTGAAAATAGTGTTGGTGACGCTTGTATTAAGGTAGAAACTAGGCCTTTGCCTGGGACAAGAGATACTGCGAGCTATAATACAATGCGCTGGAGATCGCTTCCATATTTGGGATCGACATCTGTTACGCCGCAGTCTGAGGAAGAAAGAGGCTATAGGTTGCAAAATGCTGCGTTTGAAGGTGAATCAGGGATGCTAGATACTAATAATGGGGGTGTAGATTTTGTATACCTTAACGATGGAAGCCCAGCCGGTACACAATGGCATATGGTTTCGCCGGGTGTCCAAAGTGTCGGTACTCAAGAACTGTTAACGTTTGCATTGCGCAGTGGGCCCACTGGTAAATATTTGTGCGAGCCTTCCGACGGTGAAGTTAAAGTTTTACCGGCACCTAGTGAAGGTCTGTCTAGAAAATTTCACTGGAGAGTTATGCCATGAGGGAAGAAAATTCTGCTCCCAGCGTACTTAGCTGGCTGTGATGGAAGTGTTGTTCGGAACGAACACTAACCTGAATTAACCCAGAACAACAATTCCTGTTTTACCCGATGCTGAAGTGCTGAAAACGATAGGTGATATGGAAGATGGCGTAGTTCAAAAATGCTTTTGTTATCAGGAAGCGGTTAAGATTAGAGATAAAGTTACTATAACTGCTTCACCCCAGCCAGTTATATGGGGTGTCAAATAGCAATTTTAGCCAAATTTAGAACTGCTGGTGTTCTTGTATCTTTGATCGTAGATATCGTTGGTTGCATAATCTTGTATATATTATGCCTTAGCTTTTAGGAGAATTTCAATAAAAATTTAGGAATATAATTATTTAAAACTTATTGGCCGGAAAGGTTTAATGTTTTTATTAAGGTTTATTAAGGATTAAAGTACTGATGTCCAATTTTAATGCAGTGTGGGTTATGATATGAATATTAGCGAAGAAAAAAAATTTGATAAAGAGGTTGACCGGTGTGATAATGCGTTATGGAAGCAATATGAAATATTTAAGTCAACCGTTCAAGCAGCAACAAATTGGGATGATTTGGTTAAGAAATTAGGCGGTCGGGGCAAGGATGGTGTAACGCCATTACAAGGGGCTCTTGATGGATGGTATGAATATCGTTTAGGTGCTAAACCAAGGGTTATCTTTCGTGGAAACGGAGGGATCATAGAGGTTAAGTTAATAGATAAAAATCACAATACATGTAAACCGACTAAATCTACACCGTAACACTTATAATGAACAAGGTTATCAAATTTTTAGGTTCTGTCGCAATAATAATGCTTGCAGCGATGAATTATTGGTTCCGTCAAAATTTATCCACCTATAGACTAAATGTGAGTAATTAAACTATAATAAAATTTTTATAATGTTGGAGAAAAAGAGTGGATTGCCCAGCTTGTAACTCAAAGAGATCTTTCCAGTTAAAGAAGAATACCAATCTAGGTTATAAACAATATCGCTGTCTTGATTGCCGTAAACAATATAATGAGCGCACTGGTACTGTTTTTAATTTTTTAAATTATCCTACAGAAGTAGTGTTATTAACCGTATTCTTTTATTATCGTTATAAATTGAGTTTAGTAGATGTTACTGAGATGATGGCATTACGAGGATTTTTAATTAGCCATGAAACGGTCAGATTATGGTCTCAGTTAATTGGTACTGATATTGGTATTAAGTTTCGCGTTAGACGCAAAGGTTGTTGTGGTAAAGATTGGCACATGGATATTACTTATTTATACGTAGAAGGTAGGTGGTGTTATTTTTATAGAGCAATAGATCGAGATAGCAATTTAATTGATGTTTATTTAAGTGATACCAGAGATGAGGCAGCAGCTAGAAAATTTTTTAGCACCTGTGCAGAAACTACTGATGTGACTCCAAAACAAATAACTACAGATCATGAAAAAGCATTTCCATTAGCTATTACTAACGCACTGGGAGACAAAGTAAAACATCGTACTAATAAATATAAGAATAATATTATGGAGCAAAGTCATCGTGGTATAAAATCTAGGGCCAGCCCAATGAAAGGCCTTAAAGATACTTGGTGCGCTATGATCTTTTGTACAGTGTTTGAAGAAATACGAGATTTTTTTAGGTTGCCAAATTGTACCTTAGCTAAACATCGTGGCAATTTTTTATCTAAATTCCAAGAATTTATTAGCATTTCTAAAATAGCAGCATAAATCTAACAGAAATAGTGGAATTTTTAGTAAAATTGGCTCATTTTTGACGGAACCTTCAGGTAATGTAGCAATTATGATTGATTTTATGAAAATGCAACATAATTGTGCACTAGAGCTTACTAAACTGGTTTTAGATAATTGTAAAGGATCTGATTTTAATAAAGAGGACATTTTTACTATTTTTCAAGAAGCAATGACAGCTGTTGGTATAAGTATAAAAAATAGCAGTAGAAAAATAATTGGTAAAAACTGAGGATGTGAGGACTGTTGAACAGTTGCGATTTGAAACTCAAGGGTTAATGGTTTTGATCCCACGTTCCAAAACAGATCAAGATGGTGTAGGCAAAATTAAAGCGCTACCTTACGGTCAAAATGCAGTATGTCCAGTAGCTGCGGTAAAAAAATGGTTAGAAGTTTCAAAAATACAACAAGGAGCTATTTTTAGAGGTGTTAATCGCTGGAACATATTACAATCAGAATCACTACATTTAAATAGTGTTAATACCATAATTAAAACCTTAGCACGACAATGTGGTTTTGATTTTGTTGATGATTTATCAAGTCATAGTTTGCGTCGTGGTTTTGCTACCAGTGCCGCTAATATTGGTGCTGATTTCGAATGGATCAAACGTCAAGGTGGCTGGAAAAATGATAATACGGTAAGAGAATATATTGAAGAAGGGCAATTATTTAATCAAAACGCAGCAGGTAAATTACTTGCTAGTTCCTTTGCTAATAAAAAGGAGTAAAAAAGATTAGCAGCAATAAAAGGCTACATTTATTAACAGAAAGCGAAATTAAAGCAATTTATGATTACCCACTGTTCTCAGATAGTGAACGACAACATTATTTTTATTTATCACAACGAGAGTTAGCGTTTGTTAACATTTTAAAAAAACCTGAAAATAAAATTTACTTTATATTAATGTTGGGCTATTTTAAAGCAAAAACCATTTTTTACAGGATCTGTTTTAAAAAAAGCCACCTGGATCTAATCTATATTACTAAAACTATTTTTGCTATCAGTACTAATAAACTAACGTATCAATTACCCTCAAAAAACACCATCATTAAGATCAAACAATTAGTTTATGAATTACTTAATATTAGTTCAGAGACGAAACTAAATCAATTAATCTATGAAAAAATTAATAATCTTGCCAAATATAACGTGGCTCCTATTAATATTTTTAAAGATTTACTGTCCTATCTTAAAGATCATAATATTCCTATTCCTGCATACACTTCGCTACAAACATTAATTGGTAATTCCATCTTAGAAGAAGAAAAACGATTAACTAAGATTATTGATGAACATTTCCCTCAATATGCAGTAAAAATTATTGATAATTTGTTAATAGCAAAAGATGGTTTATATCCTATAACAGCATTAAAAGCTGATCCTAAAGGTTTTAATACTCGCGAATTGCATGGTGAATTAGATAAACACCACAAATGTAGTAAGTTGTTTATTGCTTGTAAAAATATTTTGCCAAAATTTAATATTCTCAAAAATAATATAGCCTATTATGCTTCTTTAGCAATATATTATAATGCTTATAGATTACTAGGTTTCTCCAAAAATAAAAGCCAGCTTTATATTATATGCTTTATTTACAATCAATTTTATAAAATCAATAATAATTTAATTGACGGATTTATTCATTATGTTAGAGCATACGATAAAAAAGCTGAAGACTATGCAAAAGAAGAGATCGGCAATGCCAAAACAATAATTAGTCAACATCAACTACAAACAGCTAAAATCTTTGATTTATTTAGCAAGAATAGTTTAAGTAACTATAAATTTAAAGAAATAAAAAAGAAAGTATTTCGTTATATTATCTCTGAGGATCTTTTAAAAAAAATTTCTAAATTCATGAAGCGAAATAAAATTGATAAAAAAGAATTTTTATGGGATTTTCATAAGAAAAATCACTTTGCAACCACAACTAACCTTCGACCATTATTTATGGCCATAGACTTTACTTATGCAACGCTTTCTACAAATTTAAAATTAGCATCACAATTTATTGTTACTGTTTTCAAAGAGTGTAAACCATTAAGTTTATTTAAAATGCTAGATTTTCCAATTAAATTTATTAGAATGGAAATAAAAAAATATTTTTTTATGCGGAAAGTTGCGAAGAATAAAGGTAAAAAATCATATAAAACTATAGATTATTGTAAATATGAATATTTAGTTTATCAGCAAATAGAACGTGGGATCCATGCAGGAGAAGTATACTCTAATACTTCTATTGAATATAAAAGTCTGGATGCTGATTTAGCTCTTGAGAAAAATTTTAAGAAACAAAAAGAAATTGTTCAAAAAGCTTATGTTCCTGCATTAAGGGATGATATTAAAGGAAGATTAGACGAATTAGAAGATATTCTAGAAAACATGATTGAAGTGGTTAATCAACGAATTAATAACGGAGAAAACAAGCATGTTAAAATTAAAAAGAAAGGTAACACTATAAAATGGAGTTTACCATACCAAAAAATTAAGCCCGACTTTAATAATCTTTTCTATGATAAATTACCACAAACAAATATTGTAGATCTCTTGGTGTTTGTTGATAAGCAATGCAATTTCACCAGTGCTTTTGGTCATATAAGATCTTATAAATCAGCAAAAGTAGTAGATTATGAATATATTTTAGCAGGGATCCTTGCTAATGCTACGTGCCTTGGAATTTATAAAATGTCAGAAAGTGCAAAATTAAATTACGATAAACTAAAGAACATTCACAATAGCAGAATAAGACTAGAAAATTTAAAGGAAGCTAATAATATTATTATTGCTGAAATAGAAAAATTATTAATATTTAAGTATTACAATATAGATGAAGACTCTCAGCATGGTAGTGCAGACGGACGAAAAGTAGATGTTAGATTAAACACCTTTAAAAGTCGGTATTTGCGTAAATATTTTAAAGAAAAAGGAGTATCTTCTTACACCTTATTGATGAACAATATAGCAATTGACAGCAAAATAATTACTGGACACGAAAGTCATTTTTTATTTGATGTGCTATTTAACAATACTTCAAACATCAGACCAAATATAGTATCTACAGATAACGAAGGCTCTAATCAACTGAACTTTATATTGCTTGATTTAATTGAAGTAATCTTTGCTCCACATTACAAAACTATTACCAAAAAAGCAAAATCGATCTGTACTTTTAAAGATCCTAAACATTATCAAAATCATATAATAAAGCCATACCGTCAAAGCAAAAGAGATCTAATTATTGAAGAATGGCCAAATATACAGCAAATATTTGTTTCTGTACTATCTGGAGAACAGACGCAAAGTGTTATTGTAAGTAAGCTATCATCTCATAAACGCAAAAATAAAACTAAAGATGCGTTGTGGGAATACAACAATATACTTATGAGCATTTATCTATTATGGTATATAGATGACGTAGAATTAAGACGACATGTTCGAAAATCTCTTAACCGCATAGAAGGATATCATCAATTAATACGTGCCATTACAAATGTTGGTGGTGGTGAATTGCGTGGAAAAAGCGAAATGGAAATTTTGATCTGGAATGAATGCTCTCGCCTTGTAGCTAATGCAATTATTTATTACAACGCTTATATGTTATCGCAAATATTAATGAGCAAAATCAGCAAAGGAGAAAAAATTGATGAAAAAGCAATAAATTTACTAAAAAGAATATCTCCTATAGCATGGCAACACTTAATATTTATTGGCAGTTATGATTTTAGCTTTAAAAACAGCATAAATATTCATGAAATATTAGCAGTAATAGGGCGATGTTTTGATGAAGAATTATTAAAAACCAACCAAAAATCTAAATAATTTTAAGGTGTGTTTAACCACAGTTGCTAACGCAACTGTAACATATTTATTGAGTAAATGCAAATTTTTGCGTTATTCAGTTCAATTGAGATATGTCTATTTTTTCTGAAAATATCAACGTATTTATGCTAACTAATTACAAATAAAATCCAAATGGACTTTTTTGCGGAAGATGTCTAGAACCCCATAATTAGCGTTTTACCTGCAACTTCAAATCCAAATGTAGAGATAGGATATAAAATTTTAGAAGACATGTTGCAAATGTGGAAAACAAATAACTATTTAATAGAATTTTTGCAACAACATGGAATCTCTAGGTTAAAAGAAGAAATTAAAATTGTATTATTAGGAGATTATCATTGTGATGCTGGTATTAGTATATTTCTTAACTTGCAAAAACATCAATTATTACGTAAAGGTTATAAAACTCTTTGTTTAGAATCACAATTTAATATAACTAGCGCACAACAACATATGCATATATTAGATAGATTAGAAGAGCTAAAACAACAAAATCCATATGATAATGATATTGAGATGAAGCTAGAAAAAAAACACTCCTTTGAGTTACAGACAAGATTAAATTTAATTCAATTTAACATTAAATTTATAGACCCTTCAACATTGAAATGTACCGTAGATGAATTTGCTAAAAAGTTTGCGCTTTACAGTATAAGCCATAGTTTAAGAGAAGAAGGCATGGCATTACTAATTTTAAAATCTGCAATTGATACCAATAATGGTGTAATAGCTCAGGTTGGATTAGATCATTTTTTATCTGTATATAAAAAATTAAGAACTTTCTATGTAGAAGTAGTTCCTATTATACCATTTAATGATTTCCGTATGGTCTTAACTAAACCACCAGCCAAACAAATAGCAGAAGTACAACAAAATTTAATTGAAATGTGGGCTTCAAAGTTACACATTTTACATTGCGATAGAGAATGCTTAGAATATACTGGTCGTATTGAACATATTGAACACCTAGAAGAAGCAGATCAATATTTAAAATTTGAAAGAAATGATGAAAATAACATTATAGTGAATCGTGTAAAAAGAACAGATTGTTTTATTTCATGGAATTTAGAGGATCATTTAAATCCCTCTGATTCATTGTTATGGTGTGCTCCACCACTAGATAGTAAGATAATAAACGGCATAACAATAGTGCCCACACCTGTTATTAAAAGGCCATCTCCATGGTAAAATTAGTTAATTTATAAAGTGGCCCCAAAAAACGCACGTTCGTTATCACTGGACCATATAACAATCTATTTAGCTAAGCATGTTAGCTAAATATTGTTTTTTGTTTTATTATATGCTACATTTGTAGCAATAAGATACAGAGATAAAATTTATGGGTATACCAATTAGAGTTAGTAGTGAAATTTATAATGCTGCAAAAAAAATGGCGCCAGCCGAATATCGTTCTATCCCTAATCAAATTGAATTTTGGGCACAAATTGGAAAATGTGCTTTAGAAAATCCGGATTTACCTATAGAGTTCTTAAAAGATACGTTAATTTCAAAGAATCAGGATCGTTCTCTAGTAGAGCCATTTATTCCTAAAGGGAAAAATGACTAATACTATTATTTTACAAATGCCTCTTTTTAAAAGAGCATATAAAAAGCTTCATTCTAAAGAGAAAATTTATGTTGATAATGTAATCCAAGTTATTACAAAAGATCCTAAACTTGGAGAATTAAAAAAAGGTGATTTGGCTGAAGTGTTTGTATATAAATTTAAGATTTATAATCAACTAATGTTATTAGCTTATGAGTATACGCCAAAAACATTAACTCTATTAGCTATGGGGCCACATGAAAATTTTTATCGAGATCTTAAAAAGAGTAAAACTTAGTCTCTATATAACGACCGTTTGTAAGAATAAAATTTATTATAAAAATTTTTACGTATTTATTGAATATGATTTCTCCTATCTGATATTGAGTAAAAGAACAACATTATCAAAATAAGCAATCTTTATAACTCCCCTATAGAATAGAGGTGGTATATTGTGTTTTTGATCTTAAATAGCCTTCTCTTAAACGAGGGTTTTTGATAATAAAAATTGGCCCGTCCAGATTTTAACGGATTTATTAGTTTGAGCCATTCTTAAAAACCATTCTTGAAATTGTTTTCTTAATGCCTTATGCTAAGATGAGTTTTAATAAACATTAAGTTAGACAGTTCTAATTGTCCCCGTAATGTGTCCACATTCTAATAATCTTAATAGTGCGCTCTTTTTTAAAAACTTGGTATACAAGCCTATGCTTAATATTAATTCTTCTGGAATAATTACCAGCTAAATCTCCGCTTAACTTTTCATAAGTAGGCGGAGTTGCAAACGGATCCTTTTTTAAAATTTCTAATAAATATTTAGTTTTTTCTTTTAAACCAGCAGATTGAAGTTTTAGTGCGTCTTTTTTACTTTCCTTTTCAAAAAGGATTTTCCATTCTGTCACCAATCAAGATCCTTGCTGCATTCGTCTAAAGGGGTTGCCATTCCTTTCTTGATAGATTCGCCCATTCCTGGGATAGAGAGTAAATACAAGGTTTCTTGTAGACCAGACCAATCCTCTTCGGAAACTAACATAGCATTATGTCTTTTCCCTGTAATTAGTAGAGGTTTGTGATTTATTGAGACTTCATCTATTAAATTGTATAAATTTGATCTTACTTTGCTTGCGGGCATGGTGCTTGTTGACAGATTTTTTGCTGGTAAATTGGCCATATATATCTCTCTTTATCATATTATAAGTATAATAGTACATAATATCGTACGGTTTTGCAAGTGTTAGGTTCTAAATGCTTTTCATGGAAATTTAACAAAGAAATATCAACCTATAGCAAAATCAAGCTATTTACTGCTTTCATCATATAATTAAGCATTATCTGAAGCAGGAATCCAACGATACAAAGTTGGAATAGATATACCAAGATTATGTGCTATATCTTTTGGTAATGAACCAGAGGCAAGTAATTTTTTTGCAGATTCTATCTTGCTAATAGTCATTTTGCGCTTTCGTCCACCAATTCTTCCTTGTGCTTTAGCAGCAGCTAGACCAGCTTTTGTTCTTTCAGCAATTAGCTCTCTTTCCATTTGAGCAAGACTAGCCATCATATGAAAAAAGAAGCGACCGGACGGAGTGGCCGTATCTACATTGTCTGTAAAGCTTTTAAAATGAATATTTTTTTGTTGAAGTTTACTGGTTAATTCGATAAGTCCTTTAACAGATCTACCTAGTCTATCTAGCTTCCAAACAATTAGAGTATCTCCTTCACGTAGTATATCTAGGGCTTGTTGTAGTCCTGGTCGATTATTATTTCTCGCGCCAGATATTTTATCTTGATAAATTTTTTCACAACCAAGATTATTTAAAGCTGAGAGTTGAAGCTCCAAATTTTGATCTTGAGTAGACACGCGAGCATAACCGATTAACATAACTATTTAACCTTAATTCTTTTCATTATTAAAACTCATCTTAGCATAAGGCATTAAGAAAACAATTTCAAGAATGGTTTTTAAGAATGGCTCAAACTAATAAATCCGTTAAAATCTGGACGGGCCAATTTTTATTATCAAAAACCCATATTGAGAGAACATGGTTTTAATAATTATTTAAAAATATCCAAGTACCTTTATGATTGAATAGAAGCCATACGTCCATTTGTGCTATGAAATGGTTTACATTAAAGAACCTATTTTTTTTAAGCCACCAGTTTTTTCTAAAATAGCATAAGACACTTTTCAATGTTGCACATCCATATGCAACAAAGGCGCTCGCCTGCGCTGCACCCCAGTTTTCAGTCGCAGGCCATCTGCCTCGCTTAAGGTCGCTACGCTCCCAAAAGCTCCGCTTGATTTTACGCCGCTGCGTTTTTATGGCAGCGGCTATCCGGCGGCTCTTCGGACGATCGAGACTGCTTTCTGGCAAGCTCTTCGAGCAAGCCATTCAAGCATGTCTCTTCCATGTCCTCATCGTAAGTAATTATATTCACCATTTTAGGAAGCTTGATTATGACTATTTACATACTCTTGTTTGTGAATAATTATGATTAATTTTTAACGTAATTTCAGTTTATGTTTTTGGTTTACTTGTCCAGTATTATGGAATCTTTGTATTGCTTCTTCTCTATTTTCAAAAGTAATAAAGGCAATTCTTGAATTTGTGTCATCTTTAGGCATTGGAATATTTATGTTTAAGATTGTTCCATATAGACTAAATTGTCTTCTAAGTTGAAGTGCATTAATATCCATAGGTAAACCTTTTACCACTACATCTTTAGGATATTTTTCGTGTCTTGACGCAGATATTTCTAATGTACACGATCTTCCAAGTTTCTTACACATACCACATAAATCTTCTCTATGAGGCTTTTGTAGATTGAAATAAATATGATCTTTTTCTGATAACGCTTTTAAAATATAAGCTTTGTTTTTATTTAATAACTCTTTAGTTAAAGGGATGTCGATATTAATGTTGGAGTCATACAAAAAATCTTCAATAATTTCATTTGTTTGAGAACAAAGAACAACGTACTTAAGTTTGTTGTGACCGTGTTTTTCTAAATATATTTTCCTAAAGTCTGGGATTCCATTTGAAGGTAATTCTGACATTAAACAAAGATCATAACCGCCTTGAAGTTCTTCTTGTCTATACGGATAAACTTGCTCTCCACATTGTTTGCAGTCTTGTGTTTCATGAGTCCAACTATGTGCGCTTTCCCACCAAGAACCACAAGAACATGCGTAATATCCATATGCTTTTGTAGGGGGTGATGATTGTTTGTCTTTTATCGAATTATCAATGCTATTATCATAATGCGTTAATATTGCATTACTAGGACAATCTCTTGCATCATCAGAATACATATTGTCCAAACTGTTTTGGGCATCTGCGTTTCCTTGGTTGGCAGATTTTTGCAGCCATTTTACTGCTTGTGCATAATTTTGAGTAACACCTTCACCATAATAATACATATCACCAAGACTGTTTTGGGCATCTGCATTTCCTTGGTTAGCAGATTTTTGCAGCCATTTTACTGCTTGGGCATAATTTTGCGTAACACCTTCGCCATAATAATACATATCACCAAGACTGTTTTGGGCATCTGCGTTTTCCTGGTTAGCAGATTTTTGATACCATTCTACGGCTTTGCCGTAACTTTGTGTAATACCATTACCTTCTTCATAACACACCCCAAGGTTATATTGAGCTATAGCATTCCCTTGATTAGCAGCTTTTTGATACCACTCTACGGCTTTAGCATAATTTTGAGTGACACCTTCGCCATAATAATACATATCACCAAGACTGTTTTGGGCATCTGCGTTTCCTTGGTTAGCAGATTTTTGCAGCCATTTTACTGCTTGGGCATAATTTTGAGTGACACCTTCGCCATAATAATACATATCACCAAGACTGTTTTGGGCATCTGCGTTTCCTTGGTTAGCAACTTTTTTTAGAGATTTAACAGTATTTAACATTTACCCATCTACCATAACGACAAGTTAAAAAAATTACATACACAATATTTAAATATCATATTTATTTTGCTTATGTCAAATATTTTCACGGTTTATGTCAAACCAAAATGAAAATGTCCCTTTCCATTACTTAAAAATACTTTTTTTATAAAATTATTATTATATTAAAATTAGTTGTGTGTGGATGAAGTAGGGGTAAGGTTGTGGACAATAATTGTTGCGGCTTGATTTCGAAATCAAGCCGCAACTGCATAATCTGACGCAAAACGTTAACTAAATCTGGACAAAACGATCGGCAAATCTAATCAAAACGATCACTAAATTCAGCAATAAATTAAACTAATGAAGTTGCTGTAAATAGTGACGCATTTATGTGGGGTTCAACATAAACGCGTCACTTTATTGTATAAATTACATCAATGTTTCAGTTTTCAAAGCTCTCAAAAAGGAACATTTTTAAGAAGTTATTTTCGTTAAGATACTTACATTACAAGTTAGATTCAGATAAATGTAACTTTGCTAATTATTTGGCACATTTTTTGTAATTAAATGGCACGCTTATTTGCCTATTTCTACGTTACGTAATTTTAAATATTTATAAAGCGTTGTTTTTGATATGTTAACTTGCTG
>Ga0114951_10004191_pt1 | contig 14274 bp, 21 predicted proteins | sample AM7aDNAmetaG_FD_88677 | JGI IMG/M metagenome (GOLD analysis project Ga0114951, IMG submission 88677) | Freshwater microbial communities from Finland to study Microbial Dark Matter (Phase II) - AM7a DNA metaG | ecosystem: Environmental > Aquatic > Freshwater > Lake | place: Finland: Lake Alinen...
ATACAGGATATAATTGTAAGACATTCTACTATCTGGGTACCTGTGGTAACATTATATTCAAGGTAACATGGCATCATTTTTTAAAGAAGGTAGTACACTCACGTTTGAAGGTTTCAAAGGCACTGTTATTAAGATAACAGAGACATATAGAAAGAACGTACTCGTATTGAAAGTTTCGCGAATTCCTAATCATAAGGCATTTGCAGGTAAGAAGATAGAGACAATCGGGTTATTTGAATATCCCGATGGAACACTTGAATTCATGTCGATCATAGATTGACATTTAATAATAATATCTATATAATTCCGCTATGGTACTAGATAAGTAATACCTACAGGAGATATTATTATGAAGGTTGAGATTTATGGTACCAGAACTTGCGGTTATTGTTTACGAGCTGTTTCACTTTGTAAAGAAAAATCGATAGATTATAATTATATTGATGTAGGTAATGAAGCAATTTTACAGACATTAATTGATAGAATGGGTGTCAGGCCACGTACTGTTCCACAAATTTTTGTAGATGGAATATATTTGCCTGGCGGGTTTGATGGACTTAGACAGGAATTAGCCAAAAGCTAAGAAAAGGATATGCCGAGAAAGTCACCGTACGAGGACGAATACGAATACGATGAGGATGATGAATACGATACAAGACATCGTGTCCATCGCCATAAGAAAGAAGATAACGAGCCCGAGAAGAAACGTCGGTGGGATCGTGAAAGCAACTATGATCGTGGCCGAGACCATAACGATCATAGATAAATAGAATTACGGAAGATTAATTGTCCAGGGTGACAAGCCTGCCTCGAAAACAGGTCGTGTTTGAAATACAGCATGGGGATCGAGACCTCATTCTTCCGCCAAGGATAATATGAGACTTGACGAAATTGATTTAATTGGAAAACCTACACCTTCTTTCGACCAGATTCGGCAGAAGCATAATGTTTCCTATAAGAGATTAATGATCCAACTCTCAAAAGGTATTAAGGTTGAACTTGAGCACGTTAATGATCTTGCAGTTGCAAGAGAGATTGCACTCGATCACCTAAATGAGTTTCCAGATTATTACGATCGTTTGGAAAAAGTCGAAAAGAAATAACTCGCTATAGTTCAATGGATAGAATAGGAGTTTCCTAAACTTTAGATGTAGGTTCGATTCCTACTAGCGGGACCATAAATGAAAAAGCCCACTATGTGGGCTTTTTGCTGAGCATAATTTTTTATGCTAGGTTAAGATCAGCTTGTCCGGCTTCTGATGCAGGTTGTAACGACCAGCTATAGCTATCAATCGAACCATCTGCCTCATACAGATCCACTCTAAATTGTGCAATCTTTGCACAAGGAACTGGTGTTACCGTACCAAACGGCATAGCTGTAATATAGCATTGTCCTGGTAATAATCCACCTAACGCTGTCGCATTTACCATGAATACAATTTCCGGATCATGTGTCATTGCTGTATCTTGTACAATATAAGCGGCCGAACCAGTTTGCTTAACAATATAAGCACCTGATGCAGTTGTACCATCGGCAAATTTAACACCATCAACTACAATTTGATTACCAGGCAATGATGCTAATCCAAACCACTTTTTCTGAATAGGTTTTCCCATTTTAATTCTCCTTAAGAATAGTTACTCCCTTTCGGGGATCTACATTATTCAACAAGGACAAATTTCCTTATTGCTACTTATTTATCACCACTTGACTTAAAATATAGTCTGTTGCATAATAGAAGTACGTTGTTAACAAAGAAAGAACACACAAATGAAGCTTGACGTAGCAGTTAATGAAGTAGTCCTCTCAAATGTCGGTACTACTGGTGAATTTAGGATCCGTAATTCAGCTAAGGCATTTGCCATTCTGTCCAGCGGATTGTATAGTAACAAGATTAAGGCAATCATCCGTGAGCTTAGTTGCAATGCAGTTGATAGTCACGTAGGTGCAGGTAAAGCAGATGTACCGTTTGAAGTACATCTTCCTACTTTCCTTGAACCGTGGTTTGCTGTACGCGATTTTGGACTTGGTTTGGATGGTGATCAGGTAGTTAATATCTATACCACATATTTTGAATCTACGAAGACCGATTCTAACGCCTTTATCGGCGCATTAGGACTTGGTTCAAAGTCTCCATTCAGCTATACGGAAAACTTTACCGTAACTGCTATTAAGAATGGCATCAAGCGTATCTATAGCGCGTTTATCAACGAGGTAGGTGTCCCATCCATTGCAGAAATGGCAGAAGAACTTACCGACGAAGGTAACGGCGTGGAAGTGAAGTTCAGTGTAACTGATCGTTACGATTATCGCAGCTTTGCTAATGAAGCACATAGCGTATTTTATTGGTTTGAGCATAAGCCTACCATTACGGGTGATAATACATTCGAGCATCGCAACGTACAATACAAAGAACAGAATATTGTTCCCGGTGTACACGTTCGCAGCGATAGCAATAGTTGTATTGCTATAATGGGTAATATTGCTTATCCATTGGATAATGTTCCAGAAGCAGAAAAGCACTTTGGTGAATTAGCATCATTGTTCAACTGCGGTTTGGTACTTGAGTTTGGCATTGGTGATTTGGATTTCGCGGCATCGCGTGAACAACTTAGCTACATTCCACTCACTATCAATAGTATTCGTACAAAACTTGAGCAGTTGAATGCTAACTTGGCAGCTCACCTTGCTGTGAAGGCCGATGCGATTGCCGATGAATGGGAGCGTGCTGATTTTCTGTGTACAGAATTCCAGACACGATTGTATAAAGCAGCAGTGAAGAAATATGTTGCAGATACTAAATTTCCATTATTTGATCCTGATTCCTATCACGGCAAAAAGAGCTTTACACTTGAAGTACCTGCATTAACAACTCGTGGCCTGGAGATTAAGGGATTCCGTCTAAGTAGTGGTGTTGGTAGCAGATTAGGAGAAAGTAGCACCTATATCAACAATGTTCATGTTAGAACAATGACCATTCCTGTAGAGAAGAATATTGTTATTGTGTTGAATGACTTAAAGACTGGCTGTGTAGCACGAGCACGTTATCACTATGGTCAGGATCATAGTCGTAGTAATACAAATATCTATTGTGTATCGCATACAAACGCAGATTTGGCAGTCCGTCAATTGGAGTATGATGCCCTAATTAAGGAACTTCATACCCCGCCAACCATTGTCAAGGCGAGCGAACTATCTATAAAAGAACGGTCGAAACCGTTATCAACAACCGGTATTGCTACTATTGCAGTGAAGAATAATAAACGTGCCGGCCACCAAGATTCATATACGTGGGAACCGTACAGATTTACAATTGATGAGAATGAAACATATTACTATGTTACATTATGCAATCACGAATCTATTAATCCCGATGGCACACCGTTTAATATGTTTTACATCAAGGCATTAATGGATGAATGTGGCATCAAGGAAATCGCAGATATCAAAATCTTCGGAGTTCGTAAGAATCGTATTAAGGAAATCAAAGAGTTAGAAAATTGGGTATGGATTGAAGATATTCTTAAGGAAGAGACAGCTAAGGTAACTGATGAGCATATTGCATCACTGGTTGCATCGGAAATGCTTGACTCATACAGCAACAGAGTTTATACTAATAAAAACGTCGCAAAACGTGTTGGTCCAGATTCGGACTATGCTAAGTATGTGACGGTTGTTGGTGGCATCAAACGTGCAAACGGAAACGTATCACAATTGACTAATCTATGCAGTAAGTATGGTAAATCAATCCAGGTTGAAGTAGTTAAGAATAATATTCAGAATGCAAAAGATAATTTGTATAAGAAATACCCGTTATTGAAGTATTTCAGAGATACAAGTGAAGTGAAAGAAGCCGAAATGGCAGATTATATTAAATTGGTAGACAAACAGGAGAAAACACATGAGTAACGCAGTTCCGTATCTAATCCAGGGTAAGAATATTATCCTTGTAATCGATGGCAAGAGCCATACAATCAGCAAAGACACACATATTGCCTATGGCAAGATTGTTGATGCTCTAAAAGCTCAAGATTGGGACGCATTGCGCGAGCACGTTGAGCCAGCAAAGGCAATTGTCAACTTCGGTAAGGGTTATGTTTCGATTAACGGTGGTAATGTATCCTGGAAAGGTCAGCCATTCCATAATTCACTTGCAACACGAATGGTTGAGATGTATCAAGATGGTTTCCCAATTGATCCGATGGTTCGATTCATGGAAAACTTGATGAAGAACCCTTCAAAGCGCTCTGTGGATCAGGTTTACGGTTTCTTGGAAAAGAATAAGTTGCCGATTACGGAAGATGGTTACTTCCTTGCATACAAGCGTGTAAACAATGATTACACTGATTGTCATACAGGTAAGATTGATAACAGCATCGGCCAGGTAGTTGAAATGGATCGTAATCTTGTTGATGACAACCCGGATTCACATTGCTCCACTGGTCTACACTTTTGCAGCGAAACTTACTTAGGTAGTTTTGGTAGTGCTAGTCAGCCAGTGATGATTTTAAAGATCAATCCGGCAGATGTGGTTAGCATTCCTACTGATTACGATGGTGCGAAAGGCCGCTGCATGAAGTATGAAGTCGTTGCTGAAGTCGATGGTGATCCAAAGGACGCATTTGCTCAGATCGTAGATAAGAAATATGCACCTACAAAGACTAAGTTAAGTCCAATGAGTGCATGGCCTTTCGCTACAGGACCGGCAGCAACATGGCCGACACCGGGTTGTGATAATTCGTGTGCCAATTGCGAATGTGATGATGAAGATCAGTTGTATGATTTGGTTCGTGTATACGGTGGTTGGATTGAGTTAGGTGATCTTACACTTGAAGAAGCTCGTGATAAGGTTGCCAAGAATGCTTCGCAGAAGAAGGCAATACTGAAGATTGTTAAGGCAGGCACGGACGAAGAAGTCCAGTAAGGCAAGGGGCTTTATGCCCCTTCTTTCTATAATGAGAAGAATAATATTTTCTCTTCTGCTAATCTATTCTTCAAATTTGCTTGCAAAGGGCAATGATATACCTGCAGAAGTGTTATCAATAACACCGTACCAGGTAAGTCAATTATTTGATGAACAGTACAAGGAAGATATTAAAGATCTCACTGATTTGGTAGATAAAGAAGTGAAGGTTGCATCGTGTATGGAAGAGTACATAAAGAAGCAATCGAAGTCGTATTCGAGAATTGTGCAGAATAATCTATATGATTTGATACATAATTTCGATCGTATAACTTCTAGGATTTATGGGAAGAAGCAAACGGTTGATGAGATACCGTATGAGGATAAGATAGAAGCACTTGCTAGAGTACAATGCGAAGCGTACTATACAATGGGTGCTCTGAAGTAGTTGAGTGTGTGGCTTTGTAGAGCCGGTTGTGTACCTATAGTCAATAAGTAGCGCCTATGTGAAAAATGCCGTGCATGGCATACATGCGTCTATTAAGGATGGTGCGGCACTTTTTCCTACAGGAGGAATGTAACCGCGGGGGTTCCGTGATATAGGACGGGGAACTTAGGTGGGGAACCTGAGTACATACTTGGATAGGGTGGAATTAAACCTCCACCCTATTTTTTTGTCTAAGTAATGTTTATGTTTGAAATAAGCCGTAAAATCGGTAACTAACGCCACGACTTAAACTTAGATAAATAATATACTATTATAATGGAGTATTGAATGTTAAGAAGTATCGCATTTATTGGATATGGCTTTGTAGGGAAAGCATGTCATAAGGCATTTGAACATAACGTAGAAGCAATTATTATTGATCCTGCATATTCTACAACCGTGATAAGCGACTTACAGATAAAGCCCCCACCGTTAATTTTTGTAGCAATCAATGCGCCCACACTAGATGACAGAACCGTAGATGCCTCTGTAATCTACAACATTTTTGAGCAATTAAGCCTAATAAAATACAAAGGGCTTGTCGTGTTAAAGAGTACGTTGCCACCTAATGTAGTTCACGATTTATATGTGAAATATGGTCTAGATCCCATTTTAAAACATAATGGCACCAATGGACATTTACGTTATGTCTATTCTCCAGAATTCCTAAGAGAGAGTTCGTGGGAGAAGGATGCGGTAGATCCAGATATGATAGTTATGGCCGGAAATTTTCATGACTGTAAAGAACTCGAAGATATCTATAGAAAACATTCTCATATTAAACATACAAGATATTTCATACTAGATTATAAAGAAGCAGCATTGCTCAAATATACAATAAATTCATTTCTTGCTAGTAAGGTAGTTTTTATGAATCAAATCTATCAGCTATACTCTGATATGTATGAATCACCGACCCACCCCGAAACATGGAAATCATTTACTGATGTACTATCAGGTGATCAACGATTTGGATTCTCCCACTTATCTGTACCGGGGAATGGTGGACAATTTGGTTATGGCGGAACCTGTTTCCCCAAAGATATGAAAGCAATGATTGGTTTTGATAAACATGGCCGATTAAGTGTAATAAGAGAAGCTGAAGTAGTTAATACAAAGATTAGACTTGCTGGAAAAATATGAAATATTTATTCTTAGATGATGAAAGAATGCCCAAAGATGTCAAGTGGTTATTGATCGGTGGTGTCGGCTCTTGGGGTGCAGATTGGAAAATTGTCCGATCTTGCGATGAAGCAATTAATTGGGTTCAAGATAATGGATTTCCAGATGTTATTTCATTTGATCATGATTTAGGATTAATGCATTACGCGAATGATTATTCCGATGGAAAGACGGGATACGATTTTGCAAAATGGTTAGTTGAATACGATATGGATACAAATACCATGCCGGCAAATTTTTCATTCACTGTGCATAGTAAGAACCCGCAAGGAACAATAAATATAGAAAAGCTATTAGACAACTATATTAGATATAAGGGAAATACAAAATGAGCGCAGGAATGTTAAGAAGTTGGTATCTATCAAAGATATCTAAATCAACAACACCGATAGAATATTTTATCGCATTACAAAATTACACATTTTATGAAATGAATGTTTTCGGCTTTAACATGAAAGAATATTTTCAACGTTCTCTTTGATGAATTACGATAGACATTATAATCAATTAATGATTCGTGGAAAGAATAGAGATCTACAGGGCTATACTGAAACACATCATATTATCCCTAAATGTATGGGTGGAACGAATGATCTGGTTAATCTTGTAAAATTAACACCCGAAGAACATTATGTTGCTCATCAACTTCTTGTAAAGATTTATCCCACAATAAAGGGATTAGTCTATAGTCTTGCAAGATTATCGGGTGGTAAATCTACATTAAGAACCAACAAATTGTATGGTTGGATTAAGAGGCGATTATCTATTCAACGTAGTAAAGATATGCAGGGCCACAGAATATGGGTCGGTAGAAAACATAGCCAGCATACAAAAGATAAGATTAAAGAATTTAATTTAACTAATTCTCAATCGAAGGGTCTTATTAGATCTGATGAAACAAAGTTAAAGATTAGTGAAACAAAGAAAAATGCATCTAAGATAATGTGTCCACATTGTAATAGATCAATGTCGAAATACTACATAGATAGATATCATTTTAATCTTTGTAAAATGATAAATACTGATAACAATCTACCTTAGGACTGATTGTGGCTACTGCCGTAATGCAGGCGTCGAGGACAAACAATTCGCTACTGTTTGTCCTCAATTTTTATCAAGGAAATTATGAGTATATTAACGACATTAGGCGATTTGGTCCGCGGCAAAACCGACCTATCATTCCCTGCCAGATCTTCACAGTGGCCATCGGCACGCGCAGCCTATCTAAAAACTCATGGTAATTGCGCTGTATGTAATGGAACTAAGAATTTAGAAGTTCATCATAGACAACCGTTTCACGTTCATCCAGAATTAGAATTAGATCCAACTAATTTTATTACATTATGTGAAGCAGGAACAAATGGAATTAATTGCCATTTATTGGTAGGACATCTTGGCAATTTCAAAAGCGTAAATCTTAATGTCGCAGAAGATGCAGCATCCTGGAATACAAAAATAACAGGCCGTCCAAGTGACGCCAGACTAGTAGAATAACATGAGACTCTTTGAACTCTTTGAAGCAAAAACAGCTAAGAAAGCGGTAGTAAAATCTCCGCCTCCACGCAATTTCGTTGCTAAGAATGCACCTAAAACTGGTGCAGGATCTCATACAGACAAAAAATATTCTCGCAAAGAGAAGCATAAAGAAGACCCACAAGAAGAGTAATTCTTCATTTTCTTCCTCCATTCAATAAATACCCTCTGAAAGCAGCTGATCAAGATTAGTTGCAATTCTGTTTTAGTCTCAGCTAAAATAGCTACGTATCAAAAGGATATTATAATGGCAGGTAAGAAACAGTCAAGTGTATTTTCGATGTGGCCAAAACCCATCTTCACAAACCTTGTAAAAACAAACAGAAACTTCAGATCGAACTATCAGGGTGCAATGCTTTATGCTCACTATGAGATGTCAGCCATTGAACTGAAAAAAGAGGTTGTCAAATATCTAAAGCATTTAGATGCTAACCATCCCTATCTTGATAAAATTAAGGATATGCACGAAAATAGATTTGCCACTGTGGGTAAATATATGTACATCCTAAATCATGGCGGAGACATTCCTGATGATGTCATGCCTAGTTTGATGCCAGCTTTGGAGAAGGTTATAGATGAGGAAAACGCCAAAACGGCTGCGGCAACGAAAGAATCTGAATATATCGCGAGCAAAGAAACGATCTCTAAGAACGCTGACACAGTTCCTAAGGTGGTTATCACGATCCAAGATAGACTCAGAGACAAAGCTCGGGAAGTCGCGGGTGAGGTGGAGGGGTGGATAGATGATTTCTGTATGGATAAGAAAATTCCTGTCAAGACAGTAGAAGATTTTGTCAACCTGTTTAAGTCTAACGACTTAAAGGCTCCACATATGCGTTATATTAGAGAAATCTTTGCAAGACGTACTGCTGAAATTGCAGAAGCTCTTGAAGGCAAAGATAAAGATTTGGTAGAGGCATATTCCAATTATACAAAACCCGAATTAAAGAAATGTGATACATTCAATAAGAATATACTCAAGGCATGCGATATGATGCAAGAAGTAGCAAAGGTTGAACGTGTACCACGTAAGAAAAAGCCTGTATCGCAAGAAAAAGTTGTATCTAAACTTAAATTCAAGAAGGATGATTCTGCATTAGGAATTGTAAGTCTTAATCCAGTACACATCATTGGTTCTAAGGAAGTTTGGTGTTTCGACACAAAAACACGTAAATTAATCAAGTATGTAGCTGATGACTTAGCAGGCCCTATATCGATTAAGGGAGCATCGCTAATTGGCTATAATGAGGCTAAATCTTCGAGTAAGACACTACGCAAACCAGCAACTCAGTTAGCTGAATTTAAGAAGTGCGGAAAAGTTCAGTTAAGATCGTTTATGGATGATATCGGGACTATAAGTATAACACCGAATGGTAGAATGAATGAGAATTGCGTTATTCTAAAGATTGCTTAATACTCCAACCTCTATATTTCTTTTTTTGATTATGTACTAAGGCAGAAACATTTCCTTTATTTAGAGAAAATGTTTCTATAAAATTTCGTTGTGTCATATAAACTTCGATCCCGGGTGTAGAAAGACTGAAGCAATAGATTGTATGATCATATCCGTAATTATTGGAACCTGAAATCTTTTCTACTATCTTCGGATCCGCCATCGGTTGAAACATGTTTTTCTTATGTTGTTCGGACTTAGGTACTCCTGAAAGTTTTTCTGAAATTTTCTTTCTACTTTCGGAATTTTTCATAGGATTATTTTCTTTCATTAATAATCTATATTCGGGCTTACGCATATGACTATTATCGCCACTTATACGAAGTCTATGTTCGGGAGTTCTCATATGAATACCGAGATTAGGTCCAACTCCGCCATCGCCGCATTCAGTTTTCAGATTGGCCCATTCTTTACTTTCGACAATATTCCATAGATCGCTATAATATTGTCCCCAGTATTTTAATTCGTTATCATCTCTACATTCTTTTATAATTTCTGTAGTCACATCGTATCCGTGTTTAGTGATATGATTACGCCAGTATAAGCCGGATCCTTTATATTTTATTGGATCTTTAGAAATTGTTTTTCCTAAATATTTTAGACCAGTTTTATTATGTGTTTTTACATATAGATAAATAGGCATTGCTGATGCTCCTTTAAAGCGTTAGAGTAGTTGGGGACGGCAATCCCGCGAACTACACTTATTTATCTGATTTTCTTGACAACACAACTATATTTTGTTAAAATATTGCTATGAATACCGAAGAAGATACAATCCGAGTCCTTACACGCATACCATTTTACGATATGATGAAGCTATACCGTTCGGGTGCTGGACCCACACCACCGGCTAAACCCGGGGAGCGGGATACATTCTTCTTAAAATATGGGTGGACCTGGCAGGAATTTAACAAACATTGGACCGGATGGAATGGTGGCACGGGTACCTATTCCGATTTTGAAATAGAACAACGAAGGAAATAAAATGATACTCTTTCTCGACACCGAATTTACGGACCTTGTTCCGCATAACAAATTAATCAGCATTGCGTTGGTCAATGAGTTTGAAGATTTTTTCTATGCTGAATTAACTGACACATATGAGTTAAAAGATTGTTCTGAATTTGTTAAAAGCTTTGTATTGCCGTTCCTTAAAGGTGGCGAATTTCGTATGTCATCTTATGATTGTGCTCTAAAACTTGGCGCATGGATAGAGAACCAATCGGGACAATGTATCTTAGGATGCGATAACCCTGGATGGGATATGCCACATCTGCATCGTTTGCTTGATCCATTGTGGCCTGCCAATCTTCATAAAAATCAATATCAGCCCGTATATGTTCCTGCTGAGATTGAAGAAGCACTTGTGCTTCAGTTCGACTACGATATTCATAATGCATTAGATGATGCAATGGTCATGAAGAAGGGAACCCTCGGATATTGATAAATAATATCAATATCCGAGGGTTGCACAATGAGATTATTTGAATTTGATAATAGTGACAATGATAGATCATCCGATCATATTCCAGACCTGTGGATTCCACATAAAGATGATAATAGGCCGCCGCCGATAAATTTAACAATGGACAAGTTAGCCGGATTACTTCATAGTGCGATAGCTAATATACATGCTAAATATGCAATAGATCAGGCAAGAGGGTACGAAGATTGGCAGTATTCGGATGACTTAGCTATAGACCTTCATCATATAACATCGCCCAAAGAAGTTATAGAATTCCTACAAGAGGACTTATATGGCCTAATGGAAAGACATAAATCTCGTCCAGAAATAGCCAAAATTTACCAGCAAATCTTAGATGATCCTGCCTGGTTGCGATTTATTATAAATTTAGAATCTATTTTACGAAAATACATGATAGCCATGGATTCGACTTTCGACAATGTGTGGTCTAATCAGCAAATATTAAGTCCGCGCCAATCTCCAAAATTACCACCAGGTCGGGCAGAATATAGCGATGATGCAGATAGTTTTATTGATAAAATGAAAAATATGTCAGAAAACACTAATTTTAATCCAAAGACACTTCCTAAATTGTCGGCTATCCTTGATATAGTAAAGATGATGAGAAATCTAATCATTAATTATATGCAACTTATTATAGATCCGTGCCTAAAAAGATTATCAATCGAGTCACCGTATATAACTTCTATCTTTAATACATATAAACTTAGAGAATCGTTGAAAAGATATTATACTGGTGGATTTGGTGATCAAGTGCTCGATGGCATCGATGAATTAGAACAGTTTGCCCACCAGACACTAAAATAATATTTTAAGATAAATAACATATCACTGGAGAGTTGATACGTTATGTCCTCACAAATTGCAAAAAAAGAATATTCACAATCGCGTTTATCAAACAAACCTGCGATATGTGAGTATGGTTGTTGCAATTCTCCTATTAGATATTTCCCTACAACAGATAAATGGTGCTGTTCCGACAATGCTAAACGCTGCCCGGCAAATAAACAAAAATCAAAACAAACCGTACAAGACAAGTATGGGGTTGATAATATATCTCAATTGATTTCTGTTAAGAAACAAAAAATCAGCACCTGTTTAGAAAATTATGGTGTGACAAATCCTTTAAAATCTACTGTAGTAAAACTTAAGGTCGAAACCACGAATATATCACGATACGGTGTTAAGAATGTATCACAGAATACAGATATACAAAATAGAAGAAATGATACATTTTTAGAAAAATTTGGAAACCATCCGCTAAAGTGTAACGAAATAATTCAAAAAAGAAAAGATACACTAATAGAAAACTACGGTGTAGATAACTTTGGAAAAACAGAAGAACACAGAGATTATATGGTTGAATATCATGCATCATTATCTGATGCAGATATAACCGAAAGAACACACAGGACATTGCAGACAAAATTCAGATCAGGGATTATAACAGACCCTTTGTTAAAATCCAAATTTGAACGGTATTATATTGATGTCAGAAATTTATCTGATAGGAATTATAAGAAACACAAAATATCTATAAATCCTAATAATAGCAATCGTGGAAGAACTTTGTATCACTTAGATCATATTTTTAGTATAAAAGATGGCTTCGAGAATAATGTCCCAGTTGAAGTAATATCCCATCGATCAAACTTAAGAATGTTAAAATATGATGAAAATATAGTAAAGGGTGGTTGCTCAGATAAATCTCTGTCAGCTCTATTTGAAGATTTTTATAGGAACGCATAATATGTCCTCACAAATTACACCGAGAATTTTGTTGATGAAGCAAATCGAGTTACAACTCGGCGCGCAAATGATAGATGTAGAATTGGATGTAAATCATTTAGATCTTGCAATAACGATTGGTATTCAAAAATTGCGTCAGCAATCTGATGGAGCCAATCTTGAGAAGGATATTTTTCTACACATTACACGGGACATTACTGAGTACACTCTTCCAGATGAAGTGCAAGAAGTTAGACGTCTATACCGCCGTGGGGTTGGTGCATACACTAATGGTGGGGTAAATTTCGACCCGGTTGATGCTGCATTTTATAATATCTATTTGCTACAACCAAATAGATCGGGTGGATTAGCAACCTGGGATATGTATAATCAGTTCTTGGAAACTACAGAACGATTATTTGCAAGTCAATATAATTTCACATGGGATGTCAATTCACATACCTTAAAGATTATTCGTCGCCCAACGGCAGATGAAGAAGTTGCGGTACGTGTCTATGTTCAGAAATCAGAAGACGACATCATCAATGATCCTTATACAGGTCCTTGGTTGCGCTCTTATTCAGTTGCATATTCGAAATATATGTTAGGTGAAGCGAGAGATAAATTCCCGAGTGGATTTCCAGGTCCAAATGGTAATATTATGCTAAATGGTGCTACTATCAAGCAAGAAGCACAGGTAGAATTAGATAAACTAGAAGTACAGTTACTAAATCTAGTAACATCATCGGATGGATATGCATTCGTGATCGGTTAAATTGATATGAAAAATTAGATGAACTAAATAACCCACCAAAAACTCAGCCAAGCGAGGAAGAACAACTTGCTATACTTGATGAAATAATAGAAGGTTCGAGAAAGAATACAGAATCATTGCGTGAGATGCTTGCTGACTTCAAGAAGGCAAGTAAGGTAAAGCTTCGTACATTTTTGCAGGATTTAAGCACCATTGATATTCCATGTGGTGGCAAGCTCAATGAGCACCGTGTTATTTTAAGAATCGATAAATGATTGCATAATGATAAATATCGAATGAAAGCATATGAATTTTTAACAGAAGCCTCGGGAGATAATCGAATAATAACCGATTTATCTAGGAAGGTTGCTGACGCTACTATACAGTATGCGTTAGGAACTAAACGCAGTATCGGGTATCTGGCAGACTATGATACCTCTTTAAAAAGCAACTCTGACCCGGCACTTACTTTGTTAGGCAAGACCAGTATACTCGTTGGTGATGTACCTAATGATCACCGAGCAGTATGCTATCCTGCATTAAGTACAAATAAAGAATTTCAAAATAAGCATAATGCACCCGGATATATGTATCCGCCAGAGATAATTCTTAATCGTAATGAATTCACTAATATTAGATTGTATCGTGATGAACAGGAGACTGACGAGGATACGTTAAGTATAGAAAGAGATAATATCGAACGACTCCTTGCTCATGAGATCCGGCATGCACTCGACTCGTGTCGTG
>Ga0114951_10004193_pt1 | contig 14273 bp, 11 predicted proteins | sample AM7aDNAmetaG_FD_88677 | JGI IMG/M metagenome (GOLD analysis project Ga0114951, IMG submission 88677) | Freshwater microbial communities from Finland to study Microbial Dark Matter (Phase II) - AM7a DNA metaG | ecosystem: Environmental > Aquatic > Freshwater > Lake | place: Finland: Lake Alinen...
CGCCCGTCAGGAGAATCAAGGGCCGGGGGTCGCGCCAGGGGCTGCCCAGCGCGCTTTGTTTTTCGGCGAGCATTTGCTGCCAGTAGGCATTATGGCCGGCCGGCAGCCGGAGGAGCAGTTGGTGATAGATTTTGGGGCCGGTCAGGCCGCCCAAGGCCAGCAGCAGCACCCACCCAGACACGCCCAAAAACAGGCGGCTCCGCCGACCAAAGACATTTTTACCGAAGAACTTCAAGCAAGCAAATCGATGGCGGGTTGGGTTTTCATCGCGGGCACACCAGTTGATAGGCCATTCGCTGACTGGGGTCAAGCCCCGCTGCCGGCAACGGTTCCCAAGGCCAGAAAGCGGAAACCCGCGAACTAAAACCTAAAAATCTGAAATCTGAGACCTGAAACCGGATCTGAAAGTTGAGACCTGAGGCTTGAGACCTGAAATTTGAAAGGTGCCGGTTCAGTTTCGTTTTGCGCCTTTTTGTGGCCGGGACTTTGCTTTCGTGTATTTGGTGTCTTTCGTGGTTTAATCAGGTCTCCGCTTTCAATTTTCAGGTTTCTGCTTTCCAGTTTTTGTGCCTTCTGCGTCTTTTTGCGGCCAGAACTCGGCTTTCGTGTATTTGGTGTTCTACGCGGTTTGATCCGGCTTCAAGTTTCAGATTTCAGGTTTTGCCTTTTTCGCTTTTCCCCTTTAACCTCCTTTTCCGTTTAACTGATTTGATGCCATGACCAATCCCGCCGCCGCCATGCGGATGTTGATTACCTATGCAGTCGTCATCCCGATTGCAGTTGTGGTGGGCTATCTGCTGACCAACCCCTTGGATTATGGCACTCTGGGTTTCATTGGGTTGATCTTCGCCGTGCTCATCTCGCCCCTTTTAATCCGTTGGCATTATCCCTTTTTGGTATTTGGGTTGGGCTGTCCCATGGTCTGTTTTTTTCTGGTGGGCAAGCCGCCACTGATGCAGGTGGTGGTCATCATCGGGTTACTCATCGCTGTGACCGAGCGGATTTTAAACAGCGAGAAACGGTTCATCAGTGTGCCAGCCATGACTTGGCCGCTGCTGTTCATCGTTGCCATGGGCTACATGACCGCCGAGTTGAACGGGGGAATTCAATTGCACGCCACCGGCGGCGATGAAGGTGGTGGTCGGAAATACATCACTTTGTTTGTGGGTGTCGCCACCTACTTTGCCCTGGTAAGTCAAAAGATCCCCCGCGAACGCCACAAGTTGTATCTGATGCTTTATTTTCTGCCGTCGCTGCTTGGCACCATCAGTGACCTCTTTCCCTACCTGCCCAGCCCGTTGAATCAGATCAACCTGCTGTTTCCTCCCACCATGATCTATGATGAGGGTATCACCTTGGGCAGGACCCGCATGGTATCTTTGGCTTTTGCCGTGTCCACCATCATGGTCTATATGCTGGCGCGTTACGGATTGCGGGGCTTGCTGTCGGCGCAACGCCCTTGGCGCGCATTGCTGTTTATCTTCGCTTTTACCGTGTCTCTGCTGGGCGGCTTTCGTAGCGCGTTGGGGGGCATGGTCATCATGTTGACGCTCATGTTTTTCATGGAAGGGCTGCACCGCACCCGGTTGCTGCCGGCCATGCTCATGGCGGCCGTGCTGGGTTCCACCGTGCTGGCCACCTGTTCCAACAAGCTGCCTTTCACTTTCCAGCGCGCGATGTGTTTCCTGCCGTTGCAGTGGGACAATGATGTGCTTATGGATGCCCAGGCCAGTTCGGAGTGGCGCTTTAAAATTTGGGCCGCCACCTGGCCCAAGGTGCCGCAATACCTGTTATTGGGCAAAGGTTACACCATAACCAAGGAGGATTATGAAATCACCAGTGGCACTTTCCTCCGTTTCGGTCCCCAGATTGATGCTTCGCAAGACCCGCTGGCCCTTTCCAGCGATTACCACAGTGGTCCGCTTTCCACGCTTATGCCATTCAGCATTTGGGGGGCCATCGGCATCATCTGGCTGATGGCTGCTACCGTTTTTGTGCTATATCGCAATTACCGGTATGGCGACCCAGGATTGCAAACGTTCAATATTTTTATGCTGGCGAGCAGTATCGTCGCCATCATCTCCTTCTTCTTCATCTTTGGTGGGTTCAATAATGACGTGGGAAACTTCGCCAAGATAACCGGCTTCAGTCTCGCCATGAATGGTGGTCTGGGCAAGCCGGCCGCCAAGCCGGTCAGTAATCCGCGGATTAAGCCGCTGCCGGAGTTGCCCATGTCCATCACCACCAATGGCCCATTGCCGATTTAAAAGTAAAAATTATAAAACGATAACCGCCCAGCCGCCTAGAACCGCATTCAATAAAACGAAAATGCTTTGGTCGAAAAAAGGCGCAGAAAGCCCAAAATGAGAACCGGGGAATGGTAATTTGAAAACAAAGTGGAACCAGATGAAATTCCATCCCGCCCATCTTTCCGTTTTTCTCGGTTCCCCATTTGTGCCCATCGGTGTCCATCGGTGGCTCGCTTTCCGCTTTGACTTCGTCGCTGCCCCCACCCTGAAATATTGGCAATTGGCAATCGGCATTTGGCAATGCGTGGAGGTGGCCGCGTGAAGCCCCGTCTGCTCGTCCTCGAACTCTGGGGGCTGGGCGACCTCATTATCGCCACGCCGTTTCTGCAAGCGGCATCCGAGCGCTTTGCCGTCACTTTGCTGGCCAAGCCGTATGCGCAGGAGTTGCGCCCGCACTTCTGGCCGGACGTGACCGTGGTGCCGTTTGCTGCGCCGTGGACGGCGTTCCGCGACAAATACCAACTCTGGTCCTGGCCGTGGCGCGAACTCTTCACGCTGCGCCGCCGGCTCGCGGCGCAGCAATTTGACTTCGCCGTCTCCGCCCGCTGGGATCCGCGGGACCATCTGGCGCTGAAACTTTCCGGCGCGCGCGAACGCCTTGGCTTCTCCCGCCTGAAAAGCCGGCGCTATCTCACGCAAGAACTCACGCGACCCGGCCCGCTCGCACACCGCTACGAATTCTGGCGCGTGGCCGGCGCGGCGCTGGGATTGGAACTGCCGCCCCGCGAAAAAATTTTCACCGCGCCGCCCGCGCCGCCCGCGCCGCCACGCGTGGTGCTCATCCACACCGGCGCGCGCCTGTCGCTGCGCGTGTGGCCGCTGGAAAATTTTCGTGAACTCGCCGCGCGTCTGCGTGAAAAAAATTTCACCGTGCAAATTGCCTGCGACGCCGACCAGCTCGGCTGGTGGCGCGCGCGCGGCGAGGCCGTCGTCTGTCCGCAAAACGTCACCGAACTGCTGGACTGCCTGCACCGGACGGGCGTGTTCATCGGCAACGACTCCGGCCCCGGCCATCTGGCGGCGGCGTGCGGCCGGCCTACGTTCACCCTGTTCGGCCCGCAGCTCCATGAGTGGTTCGCGCCGCTCCACGCGGCCTCGGAAATTTTCGAGGGCAAGGCCTGTCCCTACAAGCCGTGCTCGGACTATTGCCGGTTTGCCGAACCGTTTTGTCTGCGCGGCATCACCGTCGCGGACATCTGGCCGCGCGTCGAGGCGTTTGTGCAAACACATCTCAGATAAAAAGCAGACGGCGAAAAGCAGAAAGCGGAGACTTAAACCTGCATAAACCACGAAATACCCCAAATACACGAAACAGAGCTGAAAGGATTGCTGTTTAAATTTTTTTGCGTGGTTCGGGTATTTCGCGGTTAAACCTGTTCTGCCACGTCGGTTCAGCTTTCCGCTTAATTTCAGATTTTTGCCGCGAATGTTTTCCCAGTTTCAAGTTTCCGCTTTTCCTTTTGCGTCTTTTGCGTCTTTTCGCGGCTGAGTCAACGTTTCCGCTTTCCGCTTTTCGAATTCCGCTTTTGATTTTGTGTCTTCTGCGCTTTTTTGCGGCTGGAGCAATGTTTCCACTTTCCGCTTTGCTTTGATCGCCTTCTGGTTCCCCCAAAAATTGGCAATCGGCAATCGGCAATTGGCAATACTTGGCGGTTATCTGTGTTCATCTGAGTTCATCTGTGGCTCGCCTTCCGCTTTGCTTCAACGCCGGCTGTTTCCCCCAAAATTGGCAATCGACAATCGGCAATTGGAAATGCCTGGTGGTTTTCCCGCTTGCCGCGCCTGTCGGCGGCGGGCATCCTGATTTTTAACTTTAAATCATGAGCATCGCCCTCGTCACCGGCTCTGCCGGCCTTATCGGTTCGGAAACCTGCAAACGCTTTCACGCGGAAGGCCTCGCCCTCGTCGGCGTGGATAACGACATGCGCGCGAAATTCTTCGGCGCGGAAGCCTCCACCGCCAGCACGCGCACGAAGCTGGAAAAATCCCTCAAGAATTATCGCCACGAAGCCGTGGATATCCGCGACACCGACGGCGTGAACAATGTCTTCGCCAAGCTCGGCACTTCGGTGAAAGTCGTCGTCCACACCGCCGCGCAGCCGTCGCACGACTGGGCCGCGCGCGAGCCGCACACGGATTTCGGCGTCAACGCCGTCGGCACTTTGAACCTGCTCGAAGCCACGCGGCAGCATTGTCCCGAAGCGGTTTTTATTTTCACCAGCACCAACAAGGTCTATGGCGACACGCCGAATTTGCTGCCGCTGCGCGAACTCGAAAAGCGCTGGGAAATTGATCCGTCGCATCCGTATCACGAGGGCATTGATGAGACGATGTCCATTGACCAGACCAAGCATTCGCTTTTCGGCGCGAGCAAGGTGGCGGCGGATGTTTTGGTTCAGGAATACGGCCGCTATTTCGGCATGAAGACGGCGATTTTTCGCGGCGGCTGTCTCACCGGTCCGGCGCACGCGGGCACGGAGCTGCACGGCTTTCTCGCCTATCTGATGAAATGCACCGCGACGGGCCGGCCGTATCGCGTGTTCGGCTACAAAGGCAAGCAGGTGCGCGATAACATCCACAGCCACGACCTCGTGGAAATGTTCTGGCAATTTTTCCAAAAGCCGCGCTCCGGCGAAGTCTATAACGCCGGTGGCAGCCGCCACTCCAATTGTTCGATGCTTGAGGCGATTGATTTGTGCGAACAGATCAGCGGCAAAAAATTGTCCCACACCTACGTCGAGGACAACCGCATCGGCGACCACATCTGGTATGTCAGCGACGTGCGGAAATTCCAGTCGCACTATCCGAACTGGAAATATAAATTCGGCCTGCGCGCGATTCTGGAACAAATCCACGCCGCCGTGAACGGCTAAAAAAGCGGAGGTCGAAAAGCGGAAAGCGGAAAACCAACCCCAAGCATGAAGACAGAACTGGAAGAGCGGACGAAAAAATTTGCGGTGGCGGTGGTCAGGGATGTCCTCGGTTTTCCCCGCAATGTCGCGGCGGAAGTCATTGGTCGACAGGTTTTGCGTTCCGCCACCTCGGTTGGTGCCAATTATCGCGAAGCCAACCGTGCCGAATCACGGGATGATTTCATTCATAAAATTGGCCTGGCCGAAAAAGAAGCGGCCGAAACCCAATATTGGCTGGAAATTTGTCAGGCGGTTAAATTAGGTCGCGCCGAATCCATCCAAGCGCGGATGATTGAGGCGGGTGAATTGCTTGCCATTCTGCTGACAATTGGTAAAAACGCCCGACGCCGTTTGAAATGAACCTGCTTTTGATATCGTCTATGTCTCTGGATTGCGGCGGTGAGCTTTTCCGCTTTCCGCTTTCCGCTTTCCGCTTTTCCCTATGAAACTTTTAATTACCGGCATCTGCGGTTTTGTTGGCAGCACGCTCACGCGGGCGCTGCTGGAAGCATCGCCCGGCTTGCAGATCATTGGCGTGGATAATTTCATCCGCCCCGGCAGCGAACTCAACCGCCGCGAACTCGCCGCGCTCGGCGTAAAGATTTTCCACGCAGATGTCCGCAGCGCGACGGATTTTGAAACCTTGCCCGCCGCTGATTTCGTGATTGATGCCGCCGCGAATCCCAGCGTGCTCGCGGGCGTGGATGGCAAAACCAGCTCGCGCCAACTGCTCGAACATAATTTGGGCGGCACGATCAACATTTTGGAATACTGCAAGACGCATCGCGCGGGTTTGATTTTGTTGAGCACCAGCCGCGTCTATTCCGTGTCGCCGCTCGCCGCGTTGCCGGTGGAAGTTCACCAAAAAGCCTTTCGTCCGAAGCAGAATGAAAAATTGCCGGAGGGAATTTCGGCGCATGGCGTCAGCGAAAAATTTTCCACTGCGCCGCCCATTTCACTTTACGGCTCCAGCAAGCTCGCGAGCGAAGTCATCGCGCTCGAATATGCGGAGACGTTTAATTTTCCGGTTTGGATCAACCGCTGCGGCGTGCTCGCGGGCGCAGGACAATTTGGAAAAGCTGACCAGGGAATTTTTTCGTTCTGGCTCAACGCGCATCTTCGCAAGCGCCCGTTGAAATACATCGGCTTCGACGGCGGCGGGCATCAGGTGCGCGACTGTTTGCATCCGCGCGACCTTGTGCCGGTGTTGTTCGCGCAAATGAGCAATGCTGACAAGGGCAAGCCGCGCATCGCGAATTTCAGCGGCGGCGTGAACAATTCCATGTCGCTCGCACAACTCACGGACTGGTGCGACGCACGCTTCGGCAAACACGCCGTCGCCAGCGAGGCCGCGCCGCGTCCGTTTGACATTCCGTGGATGGTTTTGGATTCCACGCTGGCGGAAAAATCCTGGAACTGGTCGCCGAAAATTTTGTTGCCGCAAGTCTTGGATGAGATTGCGAAACACGCGGAACAAAATCCGGACTGGCTGGACATTTCCAATTCCTGATGCCGCAGAATGCGCCCAATCCAAACGCGCCCGCGCTGAAATTATTTTCCGTGGTCATCCCGGCGCGCGATGAGGAAGAGTCGCTGCCGGCGACGCTGGAACATTTGCATCTGGAATTTTCGCTGAACCATGTGCCGCACGAAATTGTGGTCGTGGATGACGGCAGCAAGGACAAAACGTGGGATGTGCTGCAAAAGTTGAAGGAAAAAATTCCCACGCTGCGATCAATTCAAAACACCGGCGAGCACGGCTTCGGCCGCGCGATCACGTTCGGCTTGCGCAACTGCACGGGCGATGCCGTGGTCATTATGATGGCCGACGAGTCGGACGACGCGCGCGACGCGGTGCGCTACTGGAAATTGTTGAATGAAGGCTGGGATTGTGTTTTCGGCAGCCGCTTCGTCAAGGGCGGCGGCACGATTGATTATCCGCCGATAAAATTATTTGTGAACCGGCTCGCCAATCTTTTCATCCGTGTTCTTTTCGGTATTCCGCTGAACGACACCACGAACGCGTTCAAGGCTTATCGCCGCGCGGTCATCCAAGGTTGCGAGCCGCTCATCGCCCCGCATTTTAATCTCACGGTGGAAATTCCGCTCAAGGCAATCGTGCGCGGCTATTCGTGGACGGTCGTGCCGATCACCTGGCGCAACCGGCGCTTCGGCGAGGCGAAATTAAAAATCAAAGAGATGGGCAGCCGCTATCTGTTCATCTGTGCGTATGTGTGGCTGGAAAAATATTTCAGCCGTGGCGACTACAAGAAACGCTGAAGCCAAAGCGGAAGGCAAAAGCGGAAAGCGGAAAATTGGCTGCCAAAAGACGCAAAAAGCAGCAACTCAGTTCAGGTTTTAAGTTTTCCGTTTTCAGCTTTTGTATTTCCGCTTTCCGCTTTCCGCTTTCCGCTTTCCGCTTTTTAAAATCTGGGTCTATCCGTGCCCATCTGTGGTTCTGATTCCTCTTTTTGTTTTGCGCCCTCTGTGCCTTTGCGCGGCGTGTTAGTTTTGTCGGGTTTCCGGTCTCAGGTGTCACGTTTCAAGTTTCCGCTCTCCGAGTTCCGCTTTGCGTTAATCGCCTTCTGGTTCCCCCCAAAATTGGCAATCGGCAATTGCAAATACTTGGCGGTTATCTGTGCCCATCTGTGGCTCGCTTTCCGTTATTTGCGTTGTGTCTTCTGTGCCTTTTTGTGGCTGAAGTTTTTCAGGATTCAAGTTTCTGGTTTGGTTTTCGCTTTCCGCTTTCTACTTTTCCTCCTAGCCTGACGCCCCATGAAATTCCTGTCCACACCCTGGCTCTGGCTGCTGGCCGCCCTGTGCCTGCTGCCGCTGATGGTGGACAGCGACAGCCTCTCGCTCGACGAAGGCGACACGGCGATGTATGCGCTGCAGCCGGATTTTCACGATTTTTGCCACCGGCTGTGGATCGACCAGCAGGCCGATTGCCAGATGCCGCTGGCCATGTTGAGCGCGTGGCTCAGCGGTGAGGTGCTGGGCACCAAGGCGGAGTGGGAAGTGCGTGCCGCCAATCCCGCTGGCGAATGGCAGTTACGCGCGGTGAATCTGATTTGGGGCGCGGCGGCGCTGCTGGCGCTGAGCCGGATCGGACGGCATCTGAAGATGCCCTGGCTGCCGCTGCTGCTCGCGATCCAGCCGTATTTTTGGTTCTATCTGAACGAGGCCCGGCCCTACGCACTGGAACTCGGCTGCGGCGCTTGGGTGCTGGTGGCATTGGTGGAATTCATTTTGGCCGGCGCGGCCGGGACGACTTGGGCTTGGGTGCTGTCCATCGCCGGCGTCCTGACGTTCGCCTCCACGATGCTCGCGCCGCTGCCGGTGGGCGCAACAATTTTGGCCGGTGCCTTTCTCGCGTGGCGCCAGGGCTGGCGGCCCGAACGCGCGGCGGTAAAAATCCTGCTCGGCGGTCTGGTCGCGTGCGTGCCGCTGGCGGTTTATTATGCCATCACCTTGCATCACGGCAGCAAGGGCGCGCAGGTCTGGCATGTGGATGCGAAATTTGTCGCCTATGTTTTCTATGAACTGGCCGGCATGGGCGGCATCGGCTTGTCCTATGCGGACATCCGTGAGCTTGCCCGCTCGCCGCAGCTGGCGCATGAACTCGTCATTCGGCTCCCGCAATTTATCCTGCCTGCCGTGCTGGGTGCGTTGTTGGCGGTGGTGGGTTATTTCGGTCTGCGTCGCTGTTTGCAGTCCGGGTCGCGGTCGGTGTTACTCGGTGTGGCGCTGGCGCTGGCGGTGACGGCGGGCGTGTTTGTGACGGGCAGTCTCGCCATCCAGAAAGCGTTTTGGGCGCGGCATTATGCGCCGGTTTTTCCGTTTTATGTCACCATCCTCGGCCTGGCCATTGCCGGTTTGTGGTCGGGAACGCGCCCAGGGCTGCGGTGGCTGACGGTGCCGGTGGCGGGCCTGCTGCTGTGGTCATCGCTGAATTTTCGCTTTGCGCCGGCGTTGCAAAACGAGGATTACCGCTCGGCGGTGCATTATGGCCAGCAGGCTTTGAACGAAGGCAAAAACGTCTGGTGGCTGGCCAGTGCGTATCCGGCGATTTTTTACGGCACAGGTGTATGTTATTTTCATCCGGAGTCGGGCAAGCTGTTTCTGGCTTTCCGTTCGCTGGACGATATCCCCACCCTGCCGCTGCCGGAGGTCATCGTTTTGAACAAACCGGATTTGCACGACCCGGCGGGCACGGTGCAAAAAATCATCGCGGAAAAAAATTACGGTGTGGCCGCGCGCTATCAGGCCTTCACCGTCTGGACCAACGGGGTCGTCAAACCTGAAAACTGAAATTGAAACCGGGAGGCGATTTAATCAGGTCGCCGGTTTCCCGTTTCCAGATTTGTTTTTTATTTTTGCCAGCGTTGTTGGATTTTCTTGGTCAGGTGATGGCCCAGGTTGATGGCGGGCACTTCAATCAATCGGTAGGTTACCGCCGCGAGGCTCACCGTCAGCAGCACCCCGGCCACGATGGTCAGCCCGAAGAGCACCAGCCGGTCGTGGATGCCAGCCTGGTTGCACAGGCGGACCAATGGCGGCAGCGCACACAAGATGATGATAAATTGCAGCAGATAGACCGAATAGGAAACCCGCCCTAGCAAGACCAGAATTTTATGGTTCAGAATTTTTTGGAGAGTGTGGCTGCTAAAGGCCGCCAGCAACACCCCGGCGCAACCCAAACTGCTGATTACCCAGCCGACCTTGTAAGCCGCCGGCTCCCCGTAATAATCCAAGGTCAGGCTGAAACCTTGATACAGCAGCAGTCCCAAGAACAACAAGCCCATTTTCACAACTTGGCTGGATTGTCGCAAGGTCCTGACCCAGGCGTCACCATGCTGGGCCAGCAGCACGCCCACGATGAACGAGACATAATTTTGGCCGGTGCCCACCGCTGCCAGAAAAAAAGCCGCCAGCCCCAGCAGGGCCACCATGCGTTTGCCGGTGGCCAGCCAAAGAAAAAGCGGAATCAAAACCGAACCCTTGAGTTCAATTCCCAGACTCCAGTCCTGCGCCAGCAATTGGCGGGAGGCGTCATGCAGTGAGAAGGCGCATTGCCGTAAAAAATCGCCGGCGGTCAGGGGCACCAGCCAGAACTGGCTCAGCCATTTGGTAACCGGCGGATCCGTCGGGGGCTGAAAAAATAAAAATTTTCGCGCGCCGATGCTGGCCACGAAAATGGCAAACCAAGGCACCCAGATGCGGGTGAACCGGCGCAGGTAAAAGGTGGGCAGAAAAATTTTGCGGGCTGGCTGGTCGCCGGTCGTGGCCACATAAGGCTTGGCCAGCACATAGCCGCTCAGGACAAAAAACATGGCCACGGCCTCCTTGCCTTCCGATAGGATCGAAAGGAATGGCCAGTTTTAACAGCTAAAATAAGCTGGCGGCCACGCAAAAGTTCCCGTTATGTGCGAAAGCAATACGAACAGCGCCGCCAGGCCGCGGATGCTGTCGAGAAATTCCACCCGCTTGGATTCGCTATACATGCGGCCGCTTTCCCAGCACCTGCCGGTAGATTTCCCGATGTTTTTGGGCCACCACCAGCGGATGAAACCGCTGCCGCGCCGCTTCCTTCGCAGTGGTGGCCATGCGGCGCGCAAAATCGGGGTCGTCCAAAAATCTGGCCGTGGCAGTCCGAAATGTTTCCGGCCGCTGCGGCTCGCAGAGCAAACCCGTGACGCCATCTTCAATCAAGTCCGGCACGCCGCCGATGGCCGAGGCCAGCACCGGCACCCCGGCGGCCATCGCCTCCAGCACCACCATCGGGCAGTTGTCTTCACGCGTGGGCAGCGCGAGCCAGGCGGCGGCTTGGAGTTGGGCCTTCAATTGTTCGCGATTCAGAAAGCCAACGTGCTGACACCAAGGTCGCTCGCGCACGAGCTTTTGAAACTCTTCACCATAGGCGTTTTTGACCACGCCGCCGGCGAAGAGGATTTTAAATTTCGTTTTCGCTGCCAGCGGGTCGAGCGCGCGGATGAAATCATTTTGGTTCTTGTAGCCGCAGATGGTGCCGACACACAGGCCCAGCGGTGGGGCGCTGGCATCCGGTGCGGCCGGCACGTCAAAAAAACTTGCGTCCACCGCGTTCGGCCAAATCCACGTCTGCCGCGCCAGCGGTGCCACCGCGCGTTGCGTGTAGCGGGTGATGCAGACCACGCCGTCCGTGCGCGGCAGCACAAATCCTTCCAGCCGGGCCGCGACCCAGTTGTAGGAGAACGGCGGGTCGCCGTTGATGCGCGCCACCGAGCGCATGTTGCCGTGCAATGTCAGGACGTTGGGAAAGCCGGAGTAAATCGCGCTCAAACTGCAATCCGCTTCCGTGCCCTGGCCATGCACGATGTCCGGGTTGATTTCGCGGATTTTTTTGCGCGCCGCGCGGACGCAGCCTTGGAACAAGGTTTTCATCCAGCCCAGCTGCGGCACGACGAGGCTGTGAAAATAGGTGTTCGCCGCAATTTTCGCCGGCGACTTCACGGGCCGGCGGATGCAGGCGACGACGTGGACTTCGATTTCCGGTATCAGCGCCAGCCCTTGCAGCAGGGCCGTGGGCGCGGTGCCGAAGTGCGGCACCGGATTGGCGTAATCCTTATGCGGCTCGCGGTTATCGGTGGTCAGGACGACGATGCGCATGGGGCTAACGAAATTTCTAATTTAGGCTGTTTTACCATTTTATCTCTCGGTTCGCTTTTCCGCCTTATTGCGGCAAAAGTTTTCAGGTGTCCGGTTTTAGGTCTTCGTTTTCAAGTTTCCACTTTCACGCTTTCACGATTCACAATTCACCAATTCACGTTTCCGCTTTTCGACTTTCGCTTTCCGCTTTTATTTCCCCGGCAACGTATAGGCCGGCCGGGAAAAATCCGCCGTGCGCTGGCGCAGGTCGGCCAGCGCCGCCACGATTTTTTGGCCGATGACTTCCGGTTCCGGAGGGCGCACCGCATTGCTCACGACATAGGTCGGCACCTGGAACACATTCCAGGCCTCACAATTGTCCAGCCGCCACTGGCCGGGCGCCCAGATCAAAATGGCGGTTCCACTGAGTTGGGCCAGGTGCATCGGGCCGCTCAATTCGCCGGCCAGCAAGCGGGCTGAACGGATGGCGGCCACGCTGGCGGCCAAATCTTCCGTGCGCCGGTCTTCCACGCCCGGCGGGCAATAGGCATAACGCGGATGACCGATGCAGAAAAAACTCAAATGTTGCGCGCGGCAAAATTCGACCAAGCGGTCGCAATGTTCGAGCGGATAATTCCGGGTCTGGTCCGGGCCGTCTTTTTTCACCTGCCGGAAATGGAATGCGATGTCATGCATTTCTCCGGCGGCGGGCGTTTGGCCGAGCAGTTCAAATTTTGCCGGCAGCAGGTGGCGCTGATGCTGCCGGGTGCAGACGTTCAGCGCCGTCATCAGGTCGTAATTTTTCAGGCCCAGCTCCGCCGCCTTTAAATGGGCCATCGCCGCCAGTTGCGCCGGGGTGAAACGGCCATGCTTGTAGCCGGCGGATTCCAGCGCCACCGTGTGATGATGCACCGTGCAGCCGGGATAAAGATAATCGCGCCCCGGATAGGTGATGACGTGCACCTGCTCGTAGCGGCCGACCTGCGCGCGCACCCATGGCTGCCAGTCCATGAGTTCGTGGCCGAACTCGCCGACATACGGGCCGGCCACCAGGATGCGCCGGGGAAAAAAGCGCAGCCGCAAATCTTTCAGCGCCGCGATCATTTTGTCGCGCAGCGTGAATTGATACGCCGCCGCGCGGCCGGCTTTCAGCATTTCGGTGCTGGTCGGCTGGCTTGGCGCGGCGGGCGGTTGGGTTTCAGGAGTGGCCACGGATTTTTGACTCTAGTTGTCCCGCCGCCCGCTGGCAAGTTTCAACGCGCACCATTCGGCCGGCTAAAAAAGGCTGACAGCTTGAATGGTTTATGAAAAGGTTTGCCGCCGCATCCAAAAATGATTCCACCCACATGAATCTCTACGCGCATCTGTCGCGGGTGATGACCCGCGGCCGCGATTTTGTGCCGCAGATTGACGGCCTGCGCTTCCTTGCCATCATCGGGGTCCTGGCGTTCCATGTCCGCGCCATCACCGCCTGGCATTACGGCATCACCCTCGAAAGTCCGACCGGCGCGGATGGCGTGGTGAACTGGACCTTCGGGGCCGGTTTGCGCGGAGTGGAATTGTTCTTTTGTCTCAGCGGCTTCATCCTTGGCCTCCCGTTTGCGCGGCAATATTTCGGCGACGGCGAACCGGTCCGGCTCAAGGCCTATTATCTCCGCCGGCTGACCCGGCTGGAGCCGCCCTATCTCATCCAGCTCGGATTTGTTTTTTTGGTGACGTGGCTGTTTTTGCGGCATCAGCCCAGCCACCGGGAATTGTATCACCAGCCGGACTGGCTGGCGCAGACGCTGCGTCATTTGGGCATCAGCCTGTTTTACGGCAGCGGCCTGCTGACGCTCGCGCATCCGCAGCCGAACATCGTGCTGTGGTCGCTGGAGATCGAGGTGCAATTCTACCTGCTCGCGCCGCTGCTCGCGCGCGTGTTTCAGATTTCCCCCGCCCCGGCGCGGCGGCTGGCGATCATTGGCCTGATGCTGTTGCCTTCGGCGCTGGGCGCGTGGGTGGCCTGGCCCGCGCTCTTTGAATGGACTTTGCTGGGCAAGCTGCAGTTTTTTATGGCAGGTTTTCTGTTCTGTGATCTTTTCCTCACCGGGCGTGTTAGCATCGAGCGGCAAAATTATGTCTGGGATTGGTTGTTTCTGATCGCATCCGGTGTGGTGGTCGGCCTGGCTAGACTGGGTATGGACTATCCGTTCTTGCCATGGCTGTGGCTGGTCATGTTTGCGGCGGCGTTTCGTGGAAAAATCACCCATTGGTTGCTGGGACATCGCTTGCTCACCACCATCGGCGGCATGTGTTACACCATTTATATGTATCACTGGCTGATGATTTCCGGGCTGATCCGTCTGACCATCCATTGCTCCTCGCACATTTTCTGGCTGGATCTGCTAGTCCAGTTCGTGCTGATGTCGGTCATCATCATCGC
>Ga0114951_10004195_pt1 | contig 14269 bp, 8 predicted proteins | sample AM7aDNAmetaG_FD_88677 | JGI IMG/M metagenome (GOLD analysis project Ga0114951, IMG submission 88677) | Freshwater microbial communities from Finland to study Microbial Dark Matter (Phase II) - AM7a DNA metaG | ecosystem: Environmental > Aquatic > Freshwater > Lake | place: Finland: Lake Alinen...
AATTGTGTTCCTCAGTAGCTCAGTCGGTAGAGCGGGTGGCTGTTAACCACCATGTCCGTGGTTCGAGTCCGCGCTGGGGAGCCAGTATATTACGGCTGTGGGCACTCCCGGAAGGGAGCCTATTGCCGATTTTGAACAAAGTGCACCTGTCAGGGCAGCATATCTCCGTGTCAGGTGCACTTTTTGTTTGACAATCTTTATTTCATCAACAAGCAGCTTTTCTATATGTATTTTGCCCCCCGCGTTACTATATCGGAGGGATAAATTCTAGGATTACTGCACCGCTGAAGAAAGAGTTACCCACAGCCATGCCCGCCGAGCTCCTGACGGGCGCGGGCATGGCTGTGGGTAACTCAAGCACCAATGAACAACAAAACTTTTACAGTTTTTATTTATGAAAATATTAAACTAAACCATTTCATTGCTTCAGTAGATTTCAATTTTTAATCGTAATAGTCAGAAAATGAAAATAATCCCAGAAATAAGAGTGCCAGTATGCCAATTAAAAAGCCATAAAACATAGTCCTCAAGTTTACAACCCATCCTTTTCAAGGGAATGGCTTCCTACAAAAAATGGAAATCTAGCACAAATAGGCATAACAGCAAGTTCTGGTAAGAAAGCATGGTGGCAATGCCAGTAAGGTCATTAATGGGAGGCGGCAGCTAAGTCAAGGAACAATGGGCGTGGTTAATCCTAACCAAAATTACGGTAATAATATATATTCCTCCCGTTGCCCGTCATAATCTTTCCGTGCACGCCAGAATACAAAAAGCCCAACTCGTTAGGAGTTGGGCTTTTTAGATTTATATAAAAAAACTACGGTCAGTAAGAATGTTCTACCACTTCATAGGAAGTTTCCGATCCCCTGCTCAAGCAAGGGATCGGAAACGAATTAACTATTTCTTTTTGCCTGCGGGTTTGGCAGCTCCGGCAGCGGGAGCTTTAGTGTCGAGCAGTTCCACTTCAAAAATTAGTGTCGCGCCGCCCGGAATGACGGGAGGCCTTCCCTCATCACCGTAGGCAATGTTGGAGGGGCAAACCAGCTTGGCTTTCCCTCCGACCTTCATTTTGGAGACACCCTCTGACCAGCACTTGATAACCTGGTTGAGCGGAAATTCTATGGGCTGTCCACGTTTTATAGAGCTGTCGAATTCCCTACCATCAACAAGCGTACCTGTATAATGCACTTTCACAACGTCTGTGGTTTTGGGCTGTTTGCCTGTTCCCGCTGTAATTGGGATATAGATAAGCCCGGATTCAGCCTTCTGCGCGCCCTTTTCTTTGGCCGCGTTTTCTATGAAATCTTTAGATTTGCCCTTTTCCTTTTCTGCGGAAGCTTTCATTCTTGTCTGGGCAAGCTCGCTGATTTGCCGCCCATAGGCTTCCGGCTCGGCAATTACTTTCTTGCCATTTGCCTTGTCGGCAATGCCCTGCTGGACATAGTCTAATTCATCTGCGGTAAAGGCAAAAAATTCAAGCTGCCTGCCAATAGTAACTCCGATTGCATACAGAGCTTTCTGCTCGTCAGTTGATGGATCCGACGAGGCAAAAGCCGGAACCGCCAGCAGAAAAATAAAAAATGTAACAATAATTTTACGCATAATATTCCTTTCCATAGTGCTAATTTTTGTTGATATGATTTTATCTCTCAATATCTAAGGGAGCGGACTATAAAACTAAATATTCCGTTAGTCAACATGTTTTCCCTTTTTCATAAAATGGCCTTGACAACGCCATATTGCAGTGTATATTGGCGTTATGTTTACGAGAAAAAATCAATTTAAAGCTGGAATCTCATACTTCGTATTGGGGCCAAGGGGTACCGGGAAAACATATTGGCTTCGCCATCTCTTTCCTGATGCGGTCTTCGTGGATTTGCTGGAAGCGCGAACTTTTAATATGCTCACCGCCGATCCGCAGCGCCTAGGCAATCTCATTGGCGTTTCCGTTGGTGGGCCAATAATCATAGATGAAATTCAGAAACTGCCTTCCTTACTTGATGAAGTTCATCGTCTGATCGAATCTCGTAACCTCTGGTTTATCCTTACCGGCTCCAGCGCGCGTAAACTACGTCGATCCGGTGTAAACCTGTTGGGTGGCAGGGCAGTTACGAAACATTTTCATCCTCTGACAGCCGCCGAACTTGGCGATTCATTTGACTTAGCCAAAGCGATCAGATTCGGCCTGCTGCCTTCTCTCTATGATCCCAGCAAGAATGTTCCGCCCGATGAATATCTCCAAAGCTACGTCCAAACCTATCTGAAAGAAGAAGTGATCCAGGAAGGTTTGACGCGAAACTTAGGTTCCTTCTCCCGTTTTCTAGAGGCCGCCAGTTTTTCTCAAGGCCAGTTGCTCAATATCACCGAGGTTGCCCGTGAGTGCCAGATCAAACGCAAGCTCGCGGAAAGTTATTTTGGAATTCTTGAGGATCTTCTTATCGGCGTTTATCTCCCGCCTTTTCAGAAACGCGCGAGGCGCCGAATAACACAGCATCCCAAGTTTTTTCTTTTCGATACCGGACTCTTTCGTGCCGTCCGTCCCAAAGGTCCGCTTGATGTTCCTGCAGAGATTGACGGGGCAGGTCTCGAAACGCTGGTTCTTCAGCACTTAAGGGCGATAATATCGTGGCGCAATTCGGACGGAGTCATAAGTTACTGGCGTACTTCAACCGGGTTGGAGGTTGACTTTGTGGTGTACGCCGCCGATGCCTTTGCCGCGATAGAAGTGAAACGCAAGCGCAATATTGCTTCGCCTGATCTCAATGGCATGCGGGCTTTTGGGGAAGAGTATCCTGAGGCGGCAAGGTTTATTCTATATGGTGGAGACTACCGCGAAACCATCAATGGCATCGAGTTGATCCCTATTGCACAAGCATTGCCGATCTTGGAGAGCGTCATTTGGCAAGGAAAATACAAATAAATTCCGCATCAAGGAACGAGAAATGTTGGCGGCGGATTTATTAACAAAAAAGAATGGACATTAAATTTTCTTGACTTTATCTTATTTTGTGATAATTCTCCGTACCAGCGGTGATTTAAAGTAAATTGCTCCGCTTAATAAATGTGCTAAAGCACTGTAAAATCAATTAACCGCAAATTGAACCCGTGCTTTGACACGGGTTTTTTTGTGAAACTCCAATTCCGAAAGCAAAGCGCCTCGGAATTGGTAAGTTGAACAATCCCGCTGAAAGCGGTGGTGATGAGACTCAAGTTTCAGAAATCGAAGATGACCTTTAGGTTACGAAGTGCACTGAAACTTGTAAGTCGAATTATCCCCGAAGCGCAGCGTAGGGGATTAATGAAACCTTTTTATAAACGAAGTGCACTAGAAAATGATTTATAAAGGAGATTATTAAAATGCAGATTTCGTCAGAAAGCGTCAAAGTTGGTCATCCGGATATCGTTGCCGATGTGATTGCGGCAAATGTTATCGCGGAAATCCTGAAAGAAGAAAAGAAAATAGGCCTGGATTTGAGCAACATGCCTCACTGCGGTATCGAGGTATTTTTGGGCAAAGGTATTTGTCTTGTCGGTGGAGAGGTAAGGACAAGGACTTACGTTGATATTGACCAAATTGCCCGAAAGTCCGTACTGGATATCGGCTACAACGATACGGCGGTAGGGTTAAATGGCAACCTGATGGGTGTTTTAAATGCCATTATTCCGCAATCTCCGGATATCAACCAGGGTACAAGTTGTCTTTTGAATAAGGACAAGGAAATCGGTGCCGGGGATCAGGGGATTATGTATGGCTTTGCCTGTAATGAAACGCCGGAACTCCTGCCTCTTCCATATGTTCTGGTAAGCAGGATGATGCGGGCTTTTGAGAATTGCGGTGATCCAATTTTTGCGCCGGACGGCAAAGGTCAGGTATCGGTTGATTATGATATCCAGGCAGGCAAACCGCTTCGTCTGGCTAAGGTTCTTATGTCCAACTCTATCGATTACCGTTTTGTCAAGGGCAACCGCAATATTGTCCGGGAAAAAGCCAAAAAGATAGCTTTTGGTTGTCTGAAAGATTGTGTCGATAAGAAAACAGAATTTCTCTTTAATCCAACCGGTGAATGGGATGCCCTCAATTCCTGCAGTGCTGCTGATTCCGGTGTGACCGGCCGCAAGCTTGTTGTACAGTTTTATGGCGGCTATCCCGGCGCGCAATTAGGTGGTGGCGCGGTGGTAAATAAAACTCCGGAAAAAGTTGATTGCTCCGCCGCTTTTGGCGCACGGCATGTGGCAAAAAATATTGTTGCCGCAGGGCTTGCCTCCAAATGTTCCGTCCAGTTGGCCTACGCCATCGGCATTGCCCGCCCCTTCTCGATTTATGTCAATACATTTGGAACAGGAAAAATTTCCGACGAGAAGCTCGAAAAAATAATTGAGGAGCTCTTTGACCTTACTCCGGAAGGTATGATTGAAAAGTTTGGTTTACTTAACGCTGATATTTACCGCAGAATTTCCAAGACGTTTTTTCTGGATAACTATCCCTGGGAAAAAACCGATATGATCAAAAAACTGCAACAGGCAGCCAAAGCGTAAGTATATTGAACAAGGGGTTGCCCCGCTGAAACGGGATTAAGACAACCCCTTGTTCTGTTTAGATTGCCACACGTACTATCGTGCGTTCGCAATGACAGCTTAAAATTGCGACAGAGTGACCAGGCCGAAGGAATCCCATAAAGATAAGTGGTTTCCACCTTCGGCCTTTGTCTTACGGATTATCAGTGAGAAAAATTATTCTTAAAAATAATACGGAAGATATTGAACCCCTCCGTAATCTTCTGGAACAAATAAAACAATCTGATCCTAAAGTAAGTGTCAGCGGGTTGGTTGGCGCGTCACGCTCATACCTTGCTTCCCTCCTTTTTGCGCGTCTGGAACAGACACTTCTTGTTGTCTGTCCGGAAGAAAAAGAAGCTGCGGCAAGAGCTCGCGATATGATTCTTTTTTTGGGTGAGGAAAATGTAATTTACTACCCGCCACTTGACTTCCGGACAGTTGATATGTTTGCTCTGCAAAGGCAGGAGGAATTAATCCGCCTGCAAGTTCTGGCCAAACTGCAAATAAATCCGCAAACAGTTGTGGTAACTTCCGTCATTGCTTTGATGCAGAAAGTAATGCCTTTCGCGCAGTTTAACACCTATCTGCAAATAATCTCCACAGGTGACACGCTGGAGCGGGAGGATTTGGGCGGGAACTTGCTATCGGGCGGTTACAAAAAAGTCAGTCTGGTGGAAGAAGCAGGGGAATTTAGCATACGCGGTAATATTATCGACATATTTCCGCCGACGGAAAAGAACCCGCTGCGCCTGGAAATGGTAGGTGATGAGATTGAATCTATTCGAACATTTGATAGTATCTCTCAGCGCTCTGTGGACAAAGTAAGTGCTTTTGTCATCTCGCCGGCAAGTGAAGTCATTATCACGCTGCCGGGTCTGGAGCTGGCTACGCGCAATATTAAGCGCCGCGCCGATGATCTTTCCCTTTCTCGCGAAACCCGCAACCGACTGGTTGATACGCTACAGAATAATCCGGCCAATTCCATAAATCCCGTCTTCCTGCCGCTTTTTTATGAAGCATACGGCAATGGCGGGAAATCTCCTCAAAACAAGCTTTCGAACTTTTTGGAATATTTGCCGCAAAGCACTCTGGTGGTTCTGGATGATCCGCTGGCGATAAGCCAGGCTGCTCCCGGCATTGAGCAGAATATCGACAGGTTGATGTTTAAAGCAAAAAACAGCGGCAAGTTTTATCTGGAGAAAGAAAGCGCTTATGTTGATCTGACAAATATTTTAGACGGGTTGAAGCGATTCGGCCAGATTTACCTGACGGCTCTTCAGTTGGATGAGGCAACGGATAACGCCTCCGGAGCTGTTGCTTTTGAAACTAACCAAAATCTGCAACGCGAAGAATTTCAAGCAGGCGAGATCAAGGAAGACGCTCTTTTGCGGCAAACTGCGGGGAAGATTAAATTGTGGCTTTCCTCCGGGATGTTGATTGTTTTTATGTGCCCGACACGGGAGGATTTGAACCGGATGCAGCACCTGCTTTCAGGTTATGATTTACCCGTGCAGATTTCACCTTCGCCGGAATTGCTCCTAGACTTTATCCATAACTGGAATGGCCATCCTCAACTGATTTTATGGGAAGGGAAGATTTCTTCTAGTTTCATCTTTCCGGCGATGAAGCTTGCAGTATTAAGCGAGGAGGAAATATTTGTAAAAAAAGTTATCCGCCGCCGCACAAGGCAGATGCTGGAAGGCACTTTTCTTAAATCTTTCGGCGAATTAAAAGAGGGTGATTTTGTTGTCCACACTGATTTTGGCATTGGTGCTTATCGTGGACTGAAGAAAATCAGTGTTGGTCAAATCGAAAACGATTTTTTAGTTATTGAATATTTTGATGGCGATAAACTCTATCTGCCGGTGAACACTATGGAGAAAATCCAAAGATATCTCGGCCCCGATGGTTATGTACCGAAAATTGATAAGATGGGCGGAGCATCGTGGGATGCCGTCAAGGAAAGGGTGAAAAAATCGGTACGCGAGGTGGCCGAGGATCTGGTGGCCATTTATGCCGCCCGTGAAGTGATGGAGAGAAAATCGTTTGCGCCGCCGGATCGCATTTATGAGGAATTTTGCTCTACCTTTGAATTTGAAGAAACGCCAGATCAGGCCAAAGCTATTGAAGATGTGCATCTGGATATGGATGATGTCAAGCCGATGGACCGGTTGATTTGCGGCGACGCTGGTTTCGGCAAAACGGAAGTTGCCATCCGTTCCGCCTTTCGGGCTGTTATGGATGGCAAACAGGTTGCCGTTTTGGTACCTACAACAATTTTGGCCGAGCAGCATTACCAGACAATAGCAGGCAGGCTTAGCGATTTTCCCATTCGTGTCGAGGTGCTCAATCGCTTTAAAAGCACGGCTGAACAAAAGAAAATAGTGCAGGATTTAAAAAGCCAAAAGATAGATATTGTCGTGGGAACTCATCGGCTGATTTCTAAAGATGTTGAATTCAAAGATCTGGGGTTGGTCATTATTGACGAAGAACAGCGTTTCGGCGTGGCGCACAAGGAAAAGCTGAAAAAAATGCGTACCCTTGTTGATGTGCTGACCCTTTCTGCTACGCCGATTCCGCGTACGCTTCATCTTTCCCTTGTCGGCATTCGGGATCTGTCCATCATTAATACACCGCCGGAAGACAGATTGCCCATAAAAACTTACGTGCTGGAGTTTGATGAAGACGCTATTAAAAACGCGGTGGAAAAAGAACTGGCGCGCAAAGGGCAGGTATTTTTTGTCCATGACCGGGTACGCTCCATTTATTCGATAGCACAACTAGTCTCACGGCTCGTGCCTCAAGCGCGGGTCGGTGTCGTTCACGGGCAGATGAAACCGGTGGAAATTGAAAAAGCAATGGCGCAATTTGTCAGAAGGGATTGCGATGTTCTGGTGTGCACCACCATCATCGGTTCCGGTCTGGATATTCCCACGGCCAATACGATTATTATTAATCGCGCCGACAGGTTCGGGCTGGCGCAACTCTATCAGATTCGTGGCCGTGTGGGCCGTGCCAATAAGGAAGCTTTTGCCTACTTGCTTTTGGCCAAAGGGGCAATGCTATCTCGTGAAGCGCTAAAGAGGCTGCAAGTAATCAAAGAATTTTCTGAGCCCGGTTCCGGCTTTCGGATTGCTTATAACGATCTGGAAATCCGCGGTGGCGGAAATTTACTGGGGCTTTCCCAGGCAGGCCATATAAGCGCTGTTGGCTATGAACTTTATACGGAGTTAATGGAGAAAACTGTTCGGGAAATTAAGGGCGAACCAGTTGATGAAGAAGAAGTGCAGCCGGAAATTCAATTGGGCGTCTCCGCCTTCATTCCCGAGGAATATGTTGAAGATGTCAACCGCCGACTGGTTTTATACAAAAGAATATCCCTGGCTGCGACGGATGAGGATGTTAAGCAAATTCAAAGTGAATTGCAGGATTGTTATGGCGCGCTGCCTGATTCCGTGGAAAATTTATTGCAGGTAATTATCTTAAGAAATAGTTTAAAACCGCTGAAAGTGAAAAAAATGGGCTACGACGGGAAATATTTGTATGTTTATTTTCGGACGTCAACACCTGTCGATCCGGTAAAGATTGTTGCGCTTTATCGTAAAAAAATTAAGGATTTACGATTTACACCGGATTATAAATTGTACCTCCCGGCACCCGATCTTCCTGAAACAGAAAGATTGACCAGGGCAAATTTGTTATTAAAGATGCTTGCTCAATAACCGCAAGAAGGATATGATTAAAATTATGAATAACATGAAATTACCTTTATCCTCAAAAATAGTGTCCTTCATATTGAACTCAAGGTATGTCTTTTTTGTACTGGCAATTTTTTCTATTGTTGCCTGCGACAAGATCAATTTTTTTTCAAAACCATACGTGGCTACCGTAAACGGCGCCAAGATTTATCTTGATGAATACCAGGCCAGGCTAAATCAAAAGATGCCCATGCTGCCGAAAAATCTCCAGTTAAATCAGTCCAACTCTAAGCGCATAGAAGAACAAGTTTTGGATGGGATGATTACAGAAAAAATCATGTTCTTGCGCGCGAAGGAATTGAATATTTCCATAAGTAGCAGCGAGTTTGACGCTAAACTCAGTGAGATCATGAAAGATTATGGAGAAGATTTTGCCAATTTACTTGTGCAGGCAAATGTCAGTTATGACGAATGGAAAGATGATATAAAAAAGGAAATGCTGATTAAAAAACTTGTCGCAATTGATGTTAATGCCAATATTCATGTATCCGAAGATGAGGCGGAAGACTATTTTAATGAAAATCGTAATAACTACAAGATGGAATCCCGCGTTAAAGTTTCTCAAATAGTAGTTAGCGATCTGGCCAAAGCAAAGGAAGTAGAGACGAAATTGAATGCCGGTGCTGATTTTGCCAAAGTCGCCAAAGAGATGTCGATTGCCCCGGAAGCCGTCCAGGGTGGTGATTTGGGGTTTATTACCCGTCAGATTATGCCGGAACCATTGGATGACACCATTTTTAATTTACCCGTCAATAAAGTAAGCCATGTAGTGCAAAGTAATTATGGTTTTCATATTTTTAAGGTTTCGGCAATTCAATCGGCAAAAATCGGAACTTTCGCGGATATGAAACAAGAAGTAATAGCTCAAATTCGTGCACAGAAAGAAGATGCGGCTTTTACAACCTGGATCGAAGCCTTGAAAATGAAAGCTGTAATCAAAAAGGAAAGCACAGTGCTGAGAGAAAAAATTCAGAAGCGGAAATAGGAGGGGGAAGCTCTATGGAGTTGTGCAAAAGGTTTGTTTTAATTCTATGTAGTGTAATGCTTTTATGCGTGCCGGTTGGTGCTGCGGTTGTGGATAAAGTTATTGCTGTTGTTAATGATGAGGTAATTACCCTTGCAGACTTTAATACGGCCTTCGATCCTGTCCTGAAAAACATCGAGGCTAATTATAAGGGGCCGGATAAAGGTGCGCTTATTAAACAGTACAAAGACGTTGTTTTGAAACGCCTTATTGATAATTTACTCATTGAGCAGGAAGCCAGGAAATTAGGCAAGAACATTGCGATTAAAGACGAAGAAGTAATGGATGTGATCAGGGATATGATCGCGAAAAAGAAATCAAACATGCAAGACTTCAAAAATAATCTTGTCCGTGAAGGCAGTTCTCTTGAATCTTTGAAAAAAGATATAAGAAGTCAAATGCAGCGGATGAAGTTATTGCGGTGGGAGATTAAATCTAAAGTAATGGTCAGCGATGAGGAAATAGGCGAGTACTATGACAAAAACAGGCAGGACTACGAAGGCAAAGAAGCTGTCCGGTTAAAGCAAATATTTTTAGCTATTCCCGCTAAAGCGGATAAAAAGACAAAGGCCATAATCAGGACGGAGGCCGAAAAGTTGCGTAAACGCGTTCTTGCCGGTGAACAGTTTGAGATGCTTGCCGTAAAATATTCTCAGGGACCTGGCGCGGAACAAGGTGGAGATATCGGTTTTGTCGAGAAAGGCACAATCCTTGTCGCTGTGGAAAAGGCGGCGTTTAACCTGCCTATGGGACAATTAAGCGAAGTGATAGAGTCCGACCTCGGCTTTCATATTATTATGGCTGTGGATAAGAAAGGCGCCGGACTAAAACCCATCGCGGCAGTGCGGGAAGAAATAAGGGCAAAAATCGAAGACGAGAAATTGGAAAAGAAATATGAAGAATGGATCACTTCTGTCCGGAAAAATACATTTATTGAAATAAAAGCGCAATAAGCAGTAAAGCAATATATGAATGCAATAAGAATCAAAGGCGCTTCCCAGCATAATTTAAAAAATATAAGCTTAGATATACCTCGTGATAAACTTGTTGTGATTACCGGTGTTAGCGGTTCCGGTAAATCTTCGCTGGCATTCGATACTATTTATGCCGAAGGGCAAAGGCGTTATGTGGAATCACTTTCCACGTATGCCCGCCAGTTTATCGGGCAAATGGATAAGCCCGATGTGGAATCAATAGAAGGCCTCTCCCCGGCAATCGCCATTGAACAACGCACAGCCAGTCACAATCCCCGTTCCACTGTCGGCACAGTCACCGAAATTTACGACTACTTCCGCCTGCTTTATGCAGGCATTGGGATTTGTCATTGTTATCGCTGCGGTCGGGAAATTAAATCGCAGACAATCGATAGTATCGTGGAAAACATTCTTGCCCTGCCGGTAAATACGCGCTTCAGCATTCTGGCGCCACTGGTGCGCGGCAAGAAAGGTGAATTCTCAAAAGAACTCAAAAAGCTTCAGAAAGAAGGATTCGCGCGTGTCCGGATTGACAAAGAGCTCAGAGATCTGGCAGACGAAATACAACTTACAAAAACAAAACGCCACGATATTGATTTGATTGTTGACCGCCTGGTATTAAAAGAAGGCGTGAGAAAGAGGCTGCGCGATTCTCTGGAGATCGCCTCAAACCGCGCCGAAGGGCTTGTGCGCATAGTTTTGCAAAGTGGCGAAGAAATGCTTTACAGTGAAAAGTATGCCTGCCCCGATTGCGGCATAAGTATCCCTGCGCTGACCCCCCGCATGTTTTCCTTTAATAGTCCCTATGGTGCCTGTCCTGATTGCAATGGGTTGGGTTCCCGCACGCATTTCGCTGTGGATCTGGTTGTGCCGGACGCCGGCCTGTCCTTAAGGGAAGGGGCGGTTGCTCCCTGGGCTGGCCGTAATTCTCTTTATTATCATAATATGCTCGATGCGCTTTGTACTCATTATGGTTTTGATATTCATACACCGTTTAATAAATTGCAGGAAAAAATTCAGAAAGTTCTCCTTTATGGATCGGGAACAGAAAATATTAAATTTTATTCCGACCGCCCGGATAAAAGGTATTTCGTTCATCGTCCCTTTGAAGGAGCAATAAAGCAACTGGAACGCCGCTGGCGGGAAACAACCTCAACCGCTGTGCGCAATGATTTAGGACAATACATCGACTTAAGCGCCTGCGATACCTGTAAAGGTGCGCGCCTGAAAGAAGAAACCCTGGCGGTTAAGGTGGGTTCAAAAAATATTTATGAACTCTGTCAGCTTTCGATTCGCGAATGCTATAATTTTTTCGACAAGCTATCCTTATCAGCACAGGAAAAAATCATCTCCGAAAGAATACTTAAAGAAATAAAAAGCCGTCTGCAATTTTTGCTTAATGTCGGCATGGATTATTTAAGTCTGCAGAGAGCTACCTTGTCTTTATCGGGAGGGGAAAGCCAGCGCATCCGTCTGGCAACGCAAATCGGCTCCGGGCTGATGGGCGTTTTGTATGTGCTTGATGAGCCTACTGTGGGATTGCACCAGAGAGATAATTTGCGTTTGATTGATACATTGAAAAAGCTGCGCGATATGGGCAATACTGTTTTAGTTGTGGAGCATGACGCCGATATGATGTTTAAATGCGATCATATTGTTGACATGGGGCCGGGGGCCGGAGCACACGGCGGGCATGTTGTTTTTCAAGGTACTCCGGAAGAAATTATTAAAGATGACAAATCCCTTACCGGACGCTTTCTATCCGGCAAGGATTCCATCGCAATGCCTGCTAAAAGGCGTTCAATTGCGGGCAGGCACATCGTTTTGGAAGGGGCCAGCCAAAACAATCTTAAAAATATTGATATTAAAATACCGGTGGGAGTGTGCACCGCGATAACCGGTGTATCGGGTTCTGGCAAAAGCACCATGATTATTGAAACTCTTTATAAAGTAATGGCGCGGCGTTTGAATCAGCAGGAAGGATCCATGGGGAAAATTAAAAAGGTTGTTGATTTGGGCGGTATTGAACGGGTTATTATGATCAATCAGCAGCCTATCGGCCGGACGCCGCGATCAAATCCGGTGACTTACACGGGAATTTTTTCTTTTATTCGCGAGTTGTTTGCCAATCTCCCCGAAGCGCGCGTCCGCGGCTATAAGCCCGGAAGGTTCAGCTTTAACGTGAAAGGTGGCCGTTGCGAGGCTTGTGAAGGTAATGGTTTAAATAAAATTGAAATGCATTTTCTGCCGGATGTATATGTGACTTGTGATGTTTGCCACGGCAAACGATTTAACCAGGACACACTCGACATTAAATATAAGGATCAAAGTGTCGCCGATATTCTGGAGATGACGGTAACTCAGGCACTGGCGTTTTTTTCCAATATTCCGCAGATAAAATCGCATCTGCAATTGTTTAGCGAAGTTGGCTTAGGCTATATCTGCCTGGGACAGTCGGCGACAACTCTTTCCGGTGGTGAAGCTCAGAGAATAAAGCTGGCGAGGGAACTGGGCAAGCGACTCAACAGCAACACTCTTTATATTCTTGATGAACCAACTATCGGATTGCATTTCGCGGATATTCAAAAGTTGCTGGATGTTCTGGCCCGCCTGGTGGATATGGGCAATACTCTGGTTGTTATTGAACACAACCTGGATGTGATCAAGTGTGCTGATTATGTTATTGACCTTGGTCCGGAAGGAGGGCATGGCGGAGGACAGATTATCGCGGCAGGCACAGTGGAAGAAGTGGCGCGGGAAGATCAATCCCCTACCGGCCAATTTTTAAGAAAAATTCTTTCTCCACAGGCAGGCAAATCAAGTCCAGAAAAAGAATTCCAGTGAACTCACCGGAAGAGGAGAACGATCAGAAGAAATATAACAATCATAACGTGGGCAGTTATAATGCTCCGTTTATGTCTCTGGTAGAATTCGTTTGCTTTTTGAATCCGCTCCAGGCCGCCACATAATCTCCTGAAATGTTCCAGACCATGATATTTATTATCCGAAGCAAAATCTCTTTGAAACGCGATCATGGGATAAACGGCATAGATGTGATCAGTCAGCGGCCGAAATATGGTGTCGATGATAATCCCTTCCCATGGCTGATAAGCAACGGTTTCAGCATATTTTCTGTTTAAGGCATAGGCATGCGCAAGGCTCTGGTAACCGACTTTTTGTATGAACGGATTAGTCGTTTTCCGGCTTGATCGTATTAATGCGCCCAAAAGCAGCACTTTCCAGTCCGGATGTTCCACTAAAAATTGAGTGGATTGATTGAATCGCTCAGCGTCAAAGCGGTCAAAAATGATGTCGTCTTCGAAAACTACGATCCTCTCCGCGCCTGCCTCCAACCCCCTACGCAGGCAGGATGTGTGAGATTCATACATGCCTTGTTCGATATTGAAGGGATGGCGTTTGGCAATAAAGTATTCAACTTTTCCGGCCAGTCCTACTTTGGAAAAAGATGCCATAGCCGCATTCCTCCGATCTTCCCGCTCTTCCAGGGAGATGCAATAGATGCGATCAAAAAAATCCCAGCAATTAATATCTTTCTTCATGTAATCCTCAATCAAGTGCCTTTATATTTCCCCTGCCTTATATTATGAGTAGTGCCATCTGTCAAGAAGTTGCAAAACAGAAGTTGCAAAATTGTTCAAGGAAATACATTGCAGAAAAGAAATGCATCGTGTATTTAATCCATCTACTTCTTTCTTGATATTTATTTGGTTTGCTTAAAAAGATATGGTTATATGATTCGAAGAAAAATTGCCAAACACCTTGCGGGAAAGAAATATATTCATGAGATCCTTGCAAACCCTGTGGATCTTAGTGAATTTAAAGAGCGTCCCACACCGCAGCTGATTACCGGATTAGTCTTAATGGCGCTCAGTTATGTGATTGGGTGGCCTGCGGTTATCGCTTTGAGCGCTCTGGCAGCCTGGTTGCAGGAACCG
>Ga0114951_10004196_pt1 | contig 14268 bp, 3 predicted proteins | sample AM7aDNAmetaG_FD_88677 | JGI IMG/M metagenome (GOLD analysis project Ga0114951, IMG submission 88677) | Freshwater microbial communities from Finland to study Microbial Dark Matter (Phase II) - AM7a DNA metaG | ecosystem: Environmental > Aquatic > Freshwater > Lake | place: Finland: Lake Alinen...
AATATTTTACTCCATTATCCGGATGTTTGCTCCAGGAGATCAGCTTATCGAGATTGACCTTATCGGGTGCGCCCCAGCCAGGTGTAAAGCTTAACTCCCATGGGCCGCTCAATTCCATTTTAGGAGGAATCCTATCGGTTAAGATGCTGCGTGTTTTTCCATCGGCAGTTTTGATTTCGAAAGTTCCGTTCCTCAAAATCTCCCGACTGACCAGATCGAATGCCGGTTCATTTTTCAGAACAACTGTGGTATCAGGTACTGTCTGATAGAGTTTCATAATTTCTTCAGCATTCAGGGCTTTCGCAAACTGACCAAGTCCGGCAACCTGCCCGGTAAATGTTTTTACGCGCCTGGTATGAATCACACCATAACCCCCGTGAACAACTTTCGTGCTCTTCAATCCTTTATGCACAAATTTCCCGTTAATCCAGAGGCTCGGGGTATTATCCTGATAAACTACGGCGATGTGAGTCCAGCCTATTAATGGAACAGCATGTACGAGAAGTGACGGAAAATAATCGGCAGTATGTTCATAAACACCCACGCCATTAGTACCCACTCCGAAACCTGCACCGGCATCTTTGACGGTCCAGACTTCATGCCCGGGGGCAGCATAAACCACATCATTGCGTTCCACCGAAAGAGCATTAGCTCCTTTGTTTGCCTCTTCGGTAAGTGTAATTTCCTGATCAGGTTTCACCCAGCCGGCCATAGTGAAATTGGTGCGGGTTTCTACCAATGGAATCGACGGTCCATCTTTTTTAACAGCTATATCCATGGATACCAGCTCTTTTCCGTCTGCTTTTACAGAAACTATTCTATCTGCATCCTTAACAACCTCCTTACTAAAAACGATAAAACGGGATCCGGAGGGTTCAAAACGCATAGGAATTTTGGTGCAGCCATCTGACTCTTCATATACGGTTATCGGTTCAATTTTACCAGTCACCGCATTCCATGATTCAGGTTTCATTCCGGTTACCCTAAAGCTGCAAACGATATCGTTAGTTTCCTGGTCAGGACATGCAATAAAATATACTTCACGTCCATTGACTGTATGGTGGATAAAGTTCATCGGCACGTTTGAAATAAAATCAGATTTAATGCCCATACCAGCCAGAACTTCAGAGGGAGTTTTATCAGCGATAATTTTACCGCTTCCCCAAAGGTTTTCCACCAGCTTCTTAACCTGGACATCAGAATCCGGATAGCCAGAGAGGCCCGGAGCTTTTGTGGGAGCCTTGCCAGTGACTTTTGCCCCGGCATCCACAAGTGCCTTAATCTTGGTCAGCATGGCAACTGACATTTCATTATCTTCCGGTAAAACAAGCAGGCGATAGGTCATACCCGAAGGCAGAACCAGCAATCCATCCTTGACGCTTACATCTTTCAGAAATTTCTGCGGGCTGATGCCATCGTAATCATATCCATTCAGTTTCAGGACCCTGAACCGCTGCAGGGGCTCTTCGGAATTCAGGCTCAAAACATCGGCCACAAACTTTCCCTGCCGCAGCATATACTGGCACCTGCCTACATATTCATGCCACGCTTTCGAATCTTCCCACCAGGTTTCAGTCCGTTCATAATGCAGTCCCCACGGGCCCATCGTCATACCGGGGCGCCTGTCTTCAATCCAGGGCTGCATTGCATAACGATGAATAATGAAGCGATTTACCCCGTCGCAAAAAGCTCTGTCGCCCAAAGCTTTAATCGCAGCCGGATGTAACAACCAGCGTTCCTCACTTCCGGAGGTAAATGACTCTGCACCTGTGATAGGCAGGCCATTCACATGCGAGAGCGATGACATGGCCTTCTGGGTCCACCAGAAGCCACCGCCATCCTGAGTCCAGAACTCACTGATCGGTTCATCAATATAGTTTCCAACATCCAGATCATTTGCCGGAGTTGAGTAGGACTCCATCGACAAACGCAAACCATCTTTATTCGCCAATTCCTTGAGATGGCCGATATAGTTTACGGCCAGCAGGTCGGATACAGTTTGTCTGACATCCCGCAGGAATCTTTCGGATAATTCCGGGCTTTCCACCATGCGGCCGGTCAGAACAGGCATCCAGGGAGTCATATCATAGCCGCGAAGCCGCTTGAATTCTTCTCTCATTTTTGGTGTCCAGTTTTGAGCACCAACTTCCCAGCTGTCGACGTGGGTAGCGGCAAAAACTTTACCGGTAAGTGATCCGACATCTTTCACCAATTTTCCGATCATGCCATTGTAGTTGGCATCAATCCCCTCCTTGCTGAGTTTATCACATTCCGGGCCTCGGCCGGTCATGGGGGAAGGTGCATTTTCAGCTCCGGTAAAGGTGTGTCCGAACCTGACCACGGTCCAACCGCCTGATGATTTACCCTCAATTTTCGGGGCATCCCAGGTAAGTTTCCCGGAGGAATCCATATTTGAACTGATATCCAATATTTTACTTACTGGGATAAGCGATTCAACAGGAACTGCAGATCCTTCGGTAGCATCCAGACTGCCGGGCATCATACCGCCCGACGACATGCTCTTGGCAGCCAGGTTCTTTATCCTGTAAGCCGGATTTGCAGCATCGGCGGGAGTTGGAAATGCGAGAACGGTTATATCACGATAAAAACCACTGTTTGATTTTGGCAGGGGTAATAAGCCTTCAAATTTCTTTCCTGCGGGGACCTGCTTTTCGCTGGCGGTGACCACCTGCATTGATTTATCCAGAGGCACCCAAGGACCTCCGCTGCCGTTCCAGCCGGCATCGTTATTCATGTTCACTTCGATACCGAGGCGGCTGGCTTCGGAAATCATAAACTTAAAAAGCTCGCGCCATTTATCACCCATAAAGGCTACCGGCCCCACCGGTGCGCCCTGGTCGACCTCCATAATCAGCACGCCACCAATCCCCACCTTCTTCATGGCTTCCAGATCGGCAGTAATTCCTTCTTTGGTTATATTGCTGTTAAGCCAGAACCAATACACCCAGATCCGGGCATTATCCGGTGGGCTAACAAAGTTCTTCGCCAGATCATCAGCAGCCTGATTTTTCGCTGCCGGGGTGCACTGCATCAGGGAAATCCCCAACACGACACTTGCCAGAACAATTAATAATTTCTTCATTTTTTACCTGTTTTTGGTATTATCTTAATGTCTTTCAACCATTGTAGACTAGTCGTTTTCCATTCCTCCCACATGGGGCCGCTATAACCATTTAACCCATGACCGCCAGAGGGCAATCTAAGGTAATATGTCTTTGAATTATGCGCAATCATTGCATTGTAAAACATCTCGCTATTATCGGGTGGCACCATATCATCGTCAAGCGCATGTGCTAGAAATACTGGCGGAGTTAGGCTGGTCACCTGTTTCTCATTTGAAAATCGATTGACTGATTCCTCTTTGGGATCGGGTCCGAGAAGATTTCTTTTTGATCCTTCGTGCGTCTTTGGTCCCATGGTAATGACAGGATAAATAAGGATAGCAAAATCAGGCCGTGAGCTCAGTCTGGCGATTGGATCGGCTGCCTTTTTATCTCCCTCATCAAAATGGGTGGCTGCTGTCGATGCCAGATGTCCGCCGGCTGAAAATCCTATGATCCCGATTCGTTTTGGATCGCAGCCCCAGTTGGCAGCCTTTGAGCGAGCCAACCGGATAGCCCGCTGTGCATCAAGCAACGGTACCTCCTGGCGGCCTTTCGGTAAGCGGTATTCCAGCACCAAACCAGTGATTCCATTCTCATTCAGCCACTCTGCAATCCCATGACCTTCAGGTCCTTTAACCAGGCCACCGTATCCACCTCCCGGACAAATCACGACCATGGCGCCGTTCGGCTTTTCGGGATGGTGAACGGTAATTACCGGGTTTTCAGCAGTGAATTTTCCTTGCCCATCCGGAGCTTTACCATTCCACAGCGAGATAACGTCAAAAATTGAATCGAAAGAAGTCAGGGCAGCCTTGTAAATCGATTCATGGCCGCCAGCTGTCGGGTGCTGGCCGTCGCCGGTTGAAAACGCAATTTTGCCAAGGTCAACGAGATAGACATATCTATCGCCTGTATTAGTTTTATATTGATTAAAGCTTAGCGTCACTTCCTTTAAGGCACGGCCGGATACAGGAATCATCACGATAATTTTCGTTGATGGGTTCACCCGGGTGCGAAGTTTTTTCAAAGCTTCGATCACATCTTTGGCAGCCGGAGCCCCATTTTCTCCCAGATTGATCATACAAACTTCCGGAACAGGATAGAGCTTACCATCGACGAGCCTGCTTTTGGTGCTGGTTATATTGTCGATAAGCACATTTAACGATGGATTTGCGGCCATGCCCCCACCCCAGTCATACCCGCCAAAGGCTAGTCGCGATTCCAGATAGCCGTAGTGCCGGGCAAGCAAATATCCATAGCTCGCACGGGCATTATCGGATGCTACCCAAAGGTCATCTGCAGGCCGTCCCTGATCAGTTGTCAGTGCAGCGCCATCGCCGGAAAGAATGGAATCGCCAATCGTGAGCCAATGCTTTCCGGTTGAATTTGTTGGATAGGCTTTCCCATATGCCTCCACGATAAATCCGGTTATTTTAACACTGTTCGGTGGAAGATCTCCGTTATACCGATCTTCCATCGGCGACATTCCTTTAATATACAATTCAATAACCGGATTTTTTGGCCCATAAGCCAGTTGTATTGACTTTTCACCGGCTTTTATCTGATGCGTTTGAACAGGCCCGCCATTTACTGTCCAGGCAAGGATCGGAAACCGGTCAGGTGATTCGAAAGCCATATGAGAAGTTGAAATCTCCACAGCCACACTATTTGTAAAATTGAATTGCACGGATATGGATGCTCCACATACGGATGAACTGATACCTGCCTTCTCTTTCACCCAGTTGTAAGCGGACAGTCCGCTTTGAATGCTGGAATCGGAAACGGGGATAAAACGCATGAGTGGAACATCCCAAAATGTGAGTGCGGCAATGCCGTTTTCGCCCCAGAGGAGGTTATCCTGGCTCCATAGCTTACTGTCGAGATAAGAGATTCTGGAGGCTTTTAATGGCTCCTTTAACTTGATTTTCAAAATATTTCCGGTCACAGAACCAGAGCCAACCATTCCACTATTCCCATTGAGATAAAACTGGGAGGCCAGGGTATCTTTCCAGACTACCGGCTGATTAAATTCTATTGAAATTTCATCACTCTTAGTTGACGTGTACCTGGCTGAAATCAGATCAGGGGCGGTTATGGTGTGGTCGAAAAATCGTCCGTAATTATCGTGTTCCACTAACGGGCAGATGAGCCGTGCGATCTGGGCATATCCCTCCGGAGGGTAATGACAACCACCGGGAGGCTTGATTCCGAGGGTCGACATCACACTCATGTGAGAGAAAAGAGAAGGTAAAGTCCGCTGTTTCTCTCGAAGTGTATTATCGGAGCCATTCTCAGTCATGGCGCAGGAACGAGGCCATATCTGGAAAAGATAGTAGTGTTGAATATTCGGATAATCCTGTTTCCAGGCGGCCGACATGTCGATAAAATACTGCTGATAATCCTCCCAGCCAAAACGGCCACTCGGACCGGCAGCTCCCTGGTCGTTCTCTCCCTGATGCCAGAATGCGCCTCTGATGCCATCGGTGAGACCAGCCTTTTGAATTCTCCATAGCAGCCGGCCGTAGATAGTTGTTGAATCTGTTGGATTCGCTTCATTACGCTGGTGAACATCAATCCGGCTTCCACCAACCGATCCGTTTATAATGCAAACAGGGATTTTATTGTTTTCGATCAGCATTTTGCCAAGCTCAATGCCCCAGTAGCCGATTTGCAGTTTAGCGCCCTGATTATCATAAGAAACGGCGTTGCCCCAAAGGTTCAGCCGGGATTTTGCAGGATCGGTATCGGCACAGCCAAAACTCCGAAGAAAATCGCTTGTATAAGGATTTACAGCTTTCCCATAATCGTTGGCCTCCGCATTCGACTGTCCATCAATAATATACGCATCACCACAAACAATATTACCAACAGATTCCAGCACTTTCTCTTTGCTTCCCACCTTGGAGCCAAGTTCAATCTTATATTTTACGAGACCCGGCTTTAATTTCAGCTCAAAAGCATAAGCCTTGTCAGCCAGAACTTTATGCGCTTGCTGACTGATCTGTTTTCCATCGGCATAAACCCTCACGAAAACAGAATCTGCAGTTGATGTCAGTTTCCCGTTATAGTGGAGAATTCCCTCATTTTTATCATTACGGGCGACAAACTGGTTGTCAACAGGTTTTTCAATTGCACCCGCGCTTTTGATAATCCAGGGATCATTTTCAGGTTCCTTAACCGTCAGTTTAACCCAGGATTGCACTTCTGGTCCTCCATTATTAAGTATCAGTACAACCGTAATTATTCCGCTGCACTGCGAACGCAGGAGGACCAATTTCTCCGATTCCTTTTTAATGACAGCTCCTCCATAAACTTTCCAGGTATAATTCAATTGGCCGGCCCCTTTGGCAATCATCTCCTTTAAATTGGTGATCTCCGGAATGATTTCGATGGGATCGCGGCCATTCCAGAATTCCGGAGCTTTCAGTGTAAAAACAGGTTCAGGAATCTGTTCGGTAATTTTTATCGGGATCTCAATCGTTTTAACCTCATCAGGATATACCGCGGTAAATGTCAGTGAAGTGTAAACATCACCAGTTACCCTGCCTGCATTAAAAGTGTAGGACAAACGGTCGGTGGACAAAGTGTAGATATCATTTCCCCAAGACGTTTTAATTGCTCCATCTGCCTGAGCGGTAATTGTGACTGACTTTCCCTCCTCGATAGTGATCTTCTGAGACGAAACGCTAAAGCTATTTCCGGGTTTCACCAAAGCTCCAACCAGAGTCTGTTCCGGCTTCTGGTTTTCATATTCCAGATTAATCCATTCAGGCGAGCGGGTCACTTTTGATATCCGCACCTCATCGATTTCCCCGGTGAACCAATAATCATTTTTCCAGCCACCGATCCAGAATCCGACCGGACTCTTTATAGCCAGCGGATTTTTGACCGAAGCAGAAGCTCCGTAAAGTCTTCCATTGATATATATTCTTGAATCACCCTGTTGGTAAGTGTGAACCACGTGAAACCATTCTTTTACCGGACACCATCCACTGTTTACATTAGCTCCAGACCAGTAGCAGTCCATTTTTATCTGAGGGGGACTGGCAAAATTCATGGTCACTTTACCTGTTTTCTCCTCATTACCCCAACCCAGGATCAGTCCGTTAGGCTGATCGCTGCGGACCCATACCTCTGTAGAGCTTGGCGCGGAACCAGAGGGAAAATTCATAATCTTCTCACCACAGCTGATGCCATGGGTTTCCTCGAAACGCATAGCGCGACCAACCATACCATCAGTTTCGGTAGCTCCAACATTAACGGGTTTCACACTGCCTGCTTCATCTTTCAACTTGCTATCCATGTGAACCACTGTCAAATATCCATTTGATTCATTAAACACGGCAGATCCGTCCGATTCATTCCAGGCATCATTCTTACCCCAGAACATCTTGATTTCCTGGCGTTCATTACCTCTAATTTCAGGTATTCTTACCCAGATATTTGCAGCGCCATTAGCGGCATTCCAGTTCTCAATCTGGTACGCCAGTCGCTGACCTCCGGCAGTTGCAAAGCGGATATCCTCGCCATTTGCCAAAGCATGAGTGAAATCAAAAGACGATTTATCAAGCCTGATCAATAGAGGAAAGTCATTCACTTTTGACGAAACAGGCAGGTAGGCACCCACCCCTTCACCGGTGGTGATTATAAACATTGAACCGGAGTATTTCCAGTCCGGGTATGGTTTGGCTGCCGCGATATTTTCATCGACATCATTAACCACAATCACCTCTGCTAAAGGATTCAGCTTATCTGCCGGAATCGGGTTTGCTGAAAGATCCACAGATAAACCATCCTCATTCAGCTGGAATTTCAGTGGCTGCTTTCTGGGATCAGCAAGCATATAAGCCTTTTTTACACCGGTCAGGAATTTACCGGCTTCCTTCATAATCCCATTCAGAACAACCGTTTTATTGGTTGGTTCGAAGAGATGAATAAATAGTTGGTGCTGTTTCCCGGTTATCCTGATATTTTCCGGCGGGCTGTATGGCATACCATCGGCACCATAAATACTTGCTCCGTATATGCGCAGCCAGTCACCCATCTTATAAAGAATATTGGTAGCCTCAGGGATTATTTTTCCTTTACCATCGGGACCGACATTGAGAAGGTAGTTACCTCCTTTACTCACGATATCAATCAGATTATGAACCGCCTGTTTCGGGCTCATTAAGCTGTCGTGCACCGAATAGCCATAGGAGAAGCCCAGTGTGCCAGGATTTTCCCAGCCACCTGCCTGATAACCGCCAGGAGTTTCATTATCCCCCTTTGATCCGTAATCCCCGTCGGTTGAACCTACGAAGTTGCTGATACGGCTATTGATCAGGCAATTTGGCCTTAAAGTATGAATGAGTGAATCCAGTTTTGCAATCTCCTTACGTGTTTTCAGGCCAATACCATCGAACCACACAATATCGATCGGATACCGTGTAACCAGCTCCTCCACCTGCTTATAGGCATAATTTGGAAAATAGCTATTGTGCCATCTTTCCATCGCATCTGGTGCCTTATTCTGAGGATAATCCCAGAAATTGCATTGATTATATCTTCCGTCGCATGCAGCATCAGGATGATGCCAGTCGCGATCGACCGAATAATAAACCCCGAATTTCAAGCCCTGCTTCTGGCATTCCGCTGCAAGTTCCGCAACTGGATCACGCTTGAACCGGGTCATATCCACAATATCGTAAGTACTGACTTTTGAATCATACAAGGCGAATCCATCGTGATGTTTGGCCATCATAACCATGTATTTCATACCTGCACCCTTGGCGATAGCCACCCAATTAGCGGCGTTAAATTCCACCGGATTGAATTCCCGGATCAATGAGTCGTATTCAACATTCGGAATCTGTCGAAACTTGAGCCACTCAGAATAACCGCCCTCATAAACACCTTTCCAATATCCACCGGCCTGCGCGTAGGCACCCCAGGTAATCATCATGCCAAAACGGGCATCAAAGAACCATTTCACCCGCTCTTCTTTTGTAATCTTTTTATCCGGAATTGCCTGAGAATACAATTTTCCGGTTCCTGCAAAAACGACAGCCAAAAGTATGGCAACAGCAATGATCCTTTTTTTCATATATTTTCTCCGATATCTTCGAGAGTTCTACCTTTTGTTTCCGGGAAATATCGCCATACCACAATCACCTGAACGACCATCATGATGGAGAAAAATGTAAATGAATAAGCGACCCCGAATTGAAATGCTTTTTCTACCACTGGAAATAAAAAAGTAATCAGTGCAGCAAAGAACCAATGGGTAAAACTTCCCAGTGACTGGCCTTTTCCACGAACACGATTCGGAAATATTTCAGCGATTAAAACCCAGATTACCGCACCAGTGGAGAAGGCGAAAAACATAATGTATATCAGCAGGAATATCAGGAGTCCGTATCCCGAAAAGCTTTGTACATAGAATGTTCTGGCGATAAGTCCGAGGCATATCGACATACCTATCGATCCGACGATCAACAGCTTACGCCGGCCTACCCGATCAATAAGTATCATTCCAAGGATCGTAAAAATTCCATTTGTTATTCCTACGAGAATCGACTGGAACATAGAATCAGCATTTGATAGGCCGCTCATTTCGAATATCCGTGGTGCATAATAAAGGATTGCGTTGATTCCGGAAAATTGATTAAACATGGCAACCAGAAAAGCGACGGAAATCGGTTTAAAATACATACGGGAAAACAGGCTGACGGCTCGCTCGGTCGACTTTACCAGGCTCTGCTTGATTTCTGCAATTTCTTCCTCAATAGCAGATATTTCGATTTTTTTTAGGATCGCTCTGGCTTTATCTATTTGTCCAATCTTGATAAGGAATCTCGGGCTCTCAGGAATAATAAACAGGAGGCAGAAATACATAAATGCAGGAAATCCGGCGACACCGAGCATCCATCTCCATGGGTCATGACCCACATCGCGGAGCAGATAATTGGAAATAAATGCCATCAGGATACCGAAAATCACATTAAACTGAAAGAGTGCAGTCATGCGACCCCTGATTTTTGCAGGTGAGATCTCTGCTATATACGTCGGGGCAACGACTGACGAGGCGCCAACACCAATCCCTCCAAGGAACCGGAAAATTATAAACCAGGACACGCTACCGGCGGTAGCGCTCCCCACAGCGGTTAATACATACAAACCAGCTATGATAAACAAAACCGGACGGCGGCCATAACGGTCAGAAGGTCGGCCGGAAATCAGCGCTCCGAGCACTGTACCCATTAAGGCTGAAGAAATAGTAAATCCATGCCAGAATGATGACAATTGAAAGAGTTCCTGTATTTGCTTTTCCACTCCGGAAATAACCGCAGTATCGAAGCCAAAAAGGAAACCGCCGAGAGCTACTATAATTGACCAGGTAAATACTTTAGTGTTTGCTTTATTCTTCATCCCAAGAAATTATTTTATTGAATGCACTTTACAACGATGTTTTTGTCATAAGCAGCACAGGGCCCATCAATCCTGATGGTTGCATGTCTCCGTAACTATTATTGATCAGGTTGGCTACCCTTACCCGGATCTCATTCTTTCCTGATTTTATAGCAGCTGAGATATCGAACACATATGGACCCCACATTCTGGAACCCACAGATTGTCCGTTTATCCATACTTCAGCCACGTGACAAACCTTACCAAGATCGATAAACATTTGCTTGTCAACCTTTTCAATATTAATAGTTTTCGTGTAATCCATCAGGCCGCTGAATTTCTCGAGATGCCAGGTTTTCCAGTCTTCCAGCGGTTTTTCCAGGCCCTTGATAAATGCTGCAGGCGGCGTCGACGGGAATTCCATGACCGGTTGAATCCCGGCATTAAAGGTCACTTCCCAGGTGCCGGTAAGTGTAATTAAACTTTCGGGAGATGAAGTTACAGCCACTGAATTTACAGGTAATTCCGAATCAAAAACCAGCCAGTATGCTTCAAGAGGTTTAAAGCTCAGCTTGATTTTACTTCCGTTTTCAGTGTCAACCGAGGAAACCGGGGTTATTGAACCGGTTTCGCAATTCCAGATAGATGCGGCTCCCTTAACACCGGAAACGGAAAGTTCGCATGCTTCGGCTTTTTCGTTATTGTTTACCAGCCAGAAAAAATCCTTTCCATCGATACGGCGGTGTTGCTGCAGCATCGGAAAAGAACCTGAGTAAAAGGTCATGCGGCTTACTAATCCTGCAGGACCCTTTTCAAGCATTGATTTCAGGTTTTCATTGCAAGCGGTAAATGTTGCCTCCGACTTTAACTGATCCATCATCTTCTTCATTTTCGGGTCGTTCATCCCATTTTCTGCCGAGGCTCCCGGCAGCTCTCCCAAAGAATACACATGACCACCCGCTTTGGTGAAATCAAGAATTTTCCGTGCGGCGTCGAGAGTCAGAATATCCAGCGGAGGAAGAATCATGGTGCTGAAAACAAAATCACGCAGCACCAGCGTTCCTTTTTTAACCTTCATCTGCTTCAGGTAGTACCGGTCGCCTACCAAAAACTCAATTCTCGCATCGGTAAGGTCATTGATGGCATCACAATAAGAGGCATTTATCAGCTGAGTGCGGTTTGCGTCATTTCTTCCTTCAAGAATATCCCAAACCCCGTTATCGAGCATGCCGGCATGTGTATTGATCCATGCTGACTCCATCGGATTATAGAGCAAAACTTCGGGAGCAAGGCTTCCCATTGAGTTTACATAGCTTGAACGACGCACAAAATCTGTCCAGATATGCATCCAGGGAAACATCGGGCTTTCAGAATACCAGTCGGGTGGCCAGGGATTTCCGGTAAGCTTTCGGGTCGTAAAAACTCCGTGAGGAATAATATGGCTCATGCCCCATGCCGTAACAGCATTCACTGCCTGCTTGAGAAATACAGGGTTGAATGTTCCCCAGGGCATTGCCTGTCCACTGCCATTGCCGGCATTACCAAAAACTCCGGCGCCCATTAATTCCGTGGTTGCCCTGCTGTTCTGAAATTCCGCCACTGATTCAATCTCCTTAAAATCATGAACCTGTATAGCCTTCGCACCCAGACAGTCCTGCCCTGGCATGGTAACAGAACGCAGGATTTTCATATGATCGCCCACCGTGCTCACCTGCATCGGGATGCCCTCTTCCCAAACGTGGGCAGTGGTATACATTCCGCGTTTCTCGTGCCAGTCGGTCACAGCGCGAAAGTTGGCAGCATACAGATCCGAAACCATATCGAACCATTCCCAGCGTGCTTTGGCATACTTACCCTCGGCATCCGTGTTCACCATCAGCGGAAGAACCAAACGGATATCACTGCCGTAACGAGCTTTATAACAACTGTCGAGCGTATTTGACCAGGCCAGTTTTCTGCCGTAATCCCCCTCATGATCGATAAAATCACCCGGAATTGATTTTCCAAGTTTGTCACCCAGCCTTTGAGCATAAGGCTCCAGGGCAATTTTGATGAAAGCCCCGGCAAGCCGGTTGTCGATGGCATTGACCGCGCCACCATCCACTCCGCTCTGGGAGTATTTATTGAATGTATAGATCCTCCACATTCCACCGGTCGGGACTTTCCAGGAAAAGGCCTCTCCCGCGCCGATTATCTGCAATGATTTACTGGAGATAATTGCTGGGATAAAAGGTTCGGCATTATTGATCATGGACCATGGATTGTCGCCGGGATTGCCAAATTCTTTAGCCGGCACCCAGGCAGTGGTATTTTCCAATCCGGCAATTTCCCAATCCTTTATCGACTTCAGCGACGTCATCCAGGTTTTATCCGTTTTGACTTCCAGCACCGATCCATCGTCCAATGTGATCAAGAGGCCTCCGATAAAACCAAATTTCCCATCGAGGTTACTGCATTCGGCTGCCAGTAGATTTTTTCCGGGGATTATTAAAGTTGCAAGGTCAGTCTTTACCGTCTTTTCCCAGTTGGAACTTTCTGCAGCTTTCTTTCCATTGACATATAAAATAAATCCATTGTCGGCCGTCATCCTTAGTAATGCCTGTTTTACTGATCTTCCCGCCGGGATCTCAAATGTATTCCTGAACCAGCAGCGATGCTTGATTTCCTTTGCCTCCGGATTCCATATCCATTGACCAAATTTTGGTTGCGCGGGAGGAGCAGCTACCGGTTCTGCCAGTTGAGCCGCTACGGCAAAATAAGAGGCCGGGACTTTCACTTCAGTGCCTTCTGCAGCATCAATTGTTTGCCAGTTCAGTGATTCTGCTTTCAGCTCCGGATGCTGCTTAAGCACACGGCCGTTTGCCTGAAAACTCGGCCACCAGTACTCATCGCAGAATCCCAGATAGCTCTTTTTCTCTTCGGCTTCCGCAAGTGCTGCAGAAAATGAACTGAACCATTTATCGCCAAGCCACTGATCAGAAGGCAGATCCGGCGTTCCAACCATAGAATTCCGTGCATGAGTATATCCCGGATTAAAGCCTTGAGAAACCATCACCCTAGCCATTTCAGCCATTTTTTCAGTGTTCAGTGGTTCATCCCAAAACCAGAAAATAAACGGGGCATAGATCATATCCGGACTACTGAAACCGGTTTTCAGATCTCCGTACTCCACTACCTTTCGCTGGCCCCGGTTTGGAGGATTCATTGGCCCACTTGCTGCCGGTTTCGACTTCTGCTGTCCGCATCCAGCAATCACCATGACCAGCATAGCAATCAGTATCGAATTGGCAATCCCCCGGTTGAAACCGGAGGTTATTGATAATCGTTTCATTTATCAATCTGTTTAAATTGGAACCAATCTACGTTGAAAACATCATCTCCTTTTCCTGAAAACCTCAGCCAAATGGCATGCACTCCACTGGCACCCATAATTTTACAAGACAAAGTTTTCTGAATTTTACCGTCTCCGTTACCCGGAACCTCAATTATTCCAATTGATTCCCCCCAGGGAGTATCTATGGCAACATCAATTTTGCCGGGATTCATTCCGGGAGCCACCTGAACGATCAGGCTATCGACACCGGTGCCAAAATCAAAGTATTTATAAGCTGCTTTATCATCTTTTTTTATTCCGGCAAGCACTTCGTTGTCAACAGTACAGGCTTGAATTCTTACATTCCCATGCAGCAGACAGGCACGCTCAGCATCCATTTTTATCAGTGGATTTAGCGGGCCGGATGCACCCTGCGTAGTC
>Ga0114951_10004197_pt1 | contig 14259 bp, 15 predicted proteins | sample AM7aDNAmetaG_FD_88677 | JGI IMG/M metagenome (GOLD analysis project Ga0114951, IMG submission 88677) | Freshwater microbial communities from Finland to study Microbial Dark Matter (Phase II) - AM7a DNA metaG | ecosystem: Environmental > Aquatic > Freshwater > Lake | place: Finland: Lake Alinen...
CGGCAGCCTGCGCACACTGGTGTTGCGCGCTGAGTTCGACGGCGAAGAGACAATCTGGTGTCCTGTTGGTGATTTCTTCGGCAGCGGCGTCGGGCTGAACGCGCTCGACGGTTGGTACCGCACTGTGACCAAAGACGGCGTACTGACCTGCCGGTGGGAGTTTGAAACATCATCCTTGATTGGTCAGGCACATTGGTCAACGACTTACCGCCGGTCTGGCGGACGACGAACTTCGTCTTCGTAACGTTCGGGCTGCCGTCGTTGTCGCTGGAGGAGTTTCGTCGCGAGTTTTGCCTGCCGATCCGTCGTTTCTACGCACACCGGTTGCCTGACGTGCCACTGAAGCAACTGGAGGAAGTGTTCCTCAGGTTCTACGCGCAGTGTCGCCATGAGATTCATCCGTTGCCACATGCAGAGGAGTTTCTGCGCTTCTGTGCGCAGCAGGGGCTGGCGGTGTTCGTAGCCAGCTCGGCGGATGTGGTAACGTATTCGACGCAGATGAAGAGGTTTGGGTTGGCGCACTACGTAACGCGTCCGTATCTCGGTATTACAGACAAAACGGAACAGATTCATCGCATCCTCGCCGACAACACGCTGGTGCCGGCGGAGACGTTGTTTGTCGGAGATATGGAACACGACATCGAGGCGGGTAAAGCGTGCGGCGTGCGGACGTGTGCAGTCTTGACAGGATATAGCTATCCGGAGAAACTACGGGCCATGCAACCGGACTGGGCGTGCGAGCACTTGGGAGAGTTGCAACAGAGGCTTTGTGGATAAGATCACGATCAAAGACTTGGAGCTGGATGCCCACATCGGCGTCACACCCGAGGAACGGGTGCGCTCGCAGAAGGTCCTCCTCACCGTCATCCTGGAACGCGACCTCGGCGAGGCGGGCCGTACCGACACGGAATCCACCACGACACCCTACGATCAGGTGGTCCAACTGATCAGGGACGTGGTGGCCGAGCGCCCGCGCAAATTGATCGAGGCGATGGCGCTGGAGATCACGCGCGAAATCCTTTACCGCCGCATGGCGGTGACGGTGTCCGTCGAGGTCAAGAAATTCAGCATTCCGCGCACGAAATATGTTTCAGTGGAGATTCAAAGAAGCCAATGAAAACGCAAAATCTAGTTTTGGCATTTTTCTGTCTAGTCGCCGGAGTGTTCGCCGACACGGTCAAGTTGAACAACGGCACGATGGTCGAGGGCGACATCATCGCGGAGACCGACACGGAGTACACCGTAGAGCGCTCGCTGGCTAGCGGCTCAATTAAGACGAAGGACGCCGTTCGCAAGAGTGACGTGGCCGAAGTCACTCGCGCCACTCCGGAACAAAAAGCCGCTGCGGCAATGCAACAGGCCCACGAGGCCACCAAGCGTTACCAGCTCAACCCGATGAACAGTTTCCCAAAAGAGTATTATGACCAAGTTCTCAGTGGCTCATTCCGCAAGTTTCTCACTGACTTCCCAAACTCAACTTTCAGCGCGGAGATGCAAGAGCGCATTGCCACGTGGGAAGCCGAGCGCGATAAGGTCGTCGCTGGGCAGGTCAAGCGTAGCGGACAATGGCTCGCGGCTGAGCAAGTTGCGGCCATGGAAAGCAAACAACTCTTGCAGCAAGTTAACGCCGCGCTGGCCAACCGCCGTTACGACATCGCTGTGCCGTTGCTCGACAAGCTTCTGGCGAGTAACACCCCGTCCAACTTGGTCACAACGGCTCAGGAGATGCGCGTAAAGGCTTATCAGGATTGGCTTCAATCGCTCGAACAATCCCTAGCGCGTCTCGAAGATATGTCTGTCAGTAATAGCACCACCATTGCTGCCGCCAAGGAACAGCTCGACAAAGCGCACAACGCCTTGCGTGCCGCCAGCCAAAAAGCCAGCGGCAGCAGTTTTAAGCAATCGGGCCAAGACACTGGAGGAGGCAAACGCCGTACACGCGGTAAAGGGGGTGGATCAGCCCCTCGTATGGGTCAACTCTCCGACGCCGTGCAACACGACATGGAAGAGGTGGCCAACAGAGAGAAGAAACTTGCTGACTTGGAACGGAAACAGGCAGATCTGAACATGCAACTAGCCAGCGTCAGACACATCCTGCCGCAAGTGCAGACCCGCATGACGGAACTCGGCATAGAAGCGGCGCCCGTCGTTACCACGACGAAGGTCTCCACACAAACCGAGCCTCCGCCGCCTCCACCGCCGCCTCCACCACCAGAAAAGGACCTTCTCACGCAGATAGCTGACTGTGCAAAGAAGTACTGGTTGTTCGTTGCAGGAGGATTGCTTTTGGTGATCTGGATTATTTCCCGCAAGTTGGGGCAGTGACCAGCTACGACTTGAGCATGCCAGTGCAGCGCGCGTACTCAAAGATGCCGCCGGCGTCTATCACGGGGCGGGCGTCGCCGAGCGGCTTCAGCGCGATAACCTTGCCGTTGCCGATGACGCGCAACGTGTTCGCGTCAAGATCCAACTCTACTTCGTCACCTGTGCGCAGCGTATCGCAAAGGCGGACGGTGGATTCGACTGGGTAAAGTTCGCCGGTGGCGACGCAGTTGCGGAAGAAAATGCGGGCGAACCCTTCCGCGACGACGGCCTCGCAACCTGCCGCACTGAGTGCGATGGGAGCGTGTTCGCGGGAGCTGCCGCAGCCGAAATTGCGCCCAGCGACTACGATGGCGTAGGGCGTCTTGGTCTGGCCGCCGGACACGAAACGGGATGGATACGTGTCGTGCGGCAAGCCGCAGAGGGCGTAGCTGCCGAGTTTCTCGTACTCCTCAGGAATGGTCGGAACAAGGTTCAGGTAGTGCGCGGGAATGACTTGGTCGGTGTCAATGTTGTCGCGCAGGACGAAAATTTTTCCTCGAATGATGGCACTCATAGCGGGTCGCAGCCTACGCGAAGTGGCCCGCCGAATCAATAGCCGGTTCGTTATTGCCGTTGCCGGTTTTTGTGTGTAAAATGTTTGCGCTAGGAGATGAGAACGAGCTGGGACCATACGGAGTGCCAGAACCTCAAGAACGCTATATCCAAGGAATGGCTGGAGACCAACGGGCTTGGGGGATATGCCTCCTCGACCATTATCGGCGCAAATACGCGGCGACATCACGGGTTGTTGGTTGCCGCGTTGCAGCCGCCGGTGGCGCGACATGTGTTGCTATCGAAGCTAGAGGAAAGCGTACTGGTGGACGGCTACGAGTCCTGCCTCAGCACCAACCTCTACCCAGGCACCGTTTTCCCGCACGGGTTCAACATCCAAAACGAGTTTCGCCTCCGTCCGTGGCCGACATTCCGCTACGCCGGGACCTCCTTCGAAATCGAGAAAAGTATCTGCCTCATCCACGGCGAAAACACCATGGTCGCCGCCTATCGCAACTGTAACAAAAACGGGACATTGACCCTTGCCATACGCCCCCTGCTGGCGTTCCGCGATTTCAACAAACTTGCCAAACGCAACGACACGGCGAAGCTCGCGGTCGAACGCCGCGACAATGTTTTCTCCGTGCAGCCGTACGCGGCGTTGCCGACGCTGTTCTTCCACACGTCGCCGGCGTGCGCTAACATCAAGGCTGACTGGTATTTCCAGTTCGCTTACCCGATTGACGAGGAGTGCGGCCTCGAATGCAAAGAGGACCTTTTTAGCCCGTTGGAACTCGTCTTCCAGGTCCCCGCCGGCGAGACTGCTTACCTTGTAGCCACCACCGAGCCGCACGACACGGTCAACGCCGCCGACCTGATCGAGGGCGAGCGCCAGCGCCGCCAGCAGTTCGCCGACCGTGACCCGGTCCGTGCCGCGTTGCTCTCGGCGTCCGATGCGTTCGTTGCGCAACGTGGCGCCATCGGCCCAACCATCATCGGCGGCTATCCTTGGTTCACCGATTCCGGTCGCAGCGCAATGGTCGCGTTGCCCGGCTTGTTATTGACGACGCGGCGCTATGACCTCGCGTGCGGCGTTCTCACCACGTTTGCGCACTACTGTGACCGCGGTCTGATCCCGAACGTCTTCTCCGACGACGGCAAGCCGTCCTACAACACCGCAGACGCCGCGCTCTGGTTTGTCATCGCCGTATGGAAACTTTGGAAAGCCAGCGGCGACAACGCCGCACTTCAGCCGTTATTGGTCACGTTGCGCGACATCGTCCGTTGCTATCAGGAAGGCACCCGCTTCGACATCTACGCCGATGACGATGGCCTCATCAGCGCTGGCAGATCGGGTACGCAGTTGACTTGGATGGATGTCAAACTCGATGGCTACGTACCGACCCCGCGCCACGGCAAGGCCGTCGAGATTAATGCACTTTGGCTCAATGCGCTGATGATGATCGCTGAGATCGAGGAGAAAATCGCCGGCGATATTCATGCCGCCGTCCTGTTGCGTAAACTCGCCGACCGCGTCGCCACCAATTTTATCAAGACATTCTGGTTTACCGATGGCGGCTACCTCTACGACGTTGTCCAAGGCAACGTTCGCGACCCCAGCATCCGGCCCAACCAGATTTTAGCGCTCAGCCTCCCTTACTCCCCGCTCAGCGCTGACCAGCAGAAATCTGTCCTCGACGTTGTCACCAAACACCTTCTCACGCCCTACGGCCTGCGCACACTCTCGCCGCAACACGAGAAGTACGCCCGCCGTTACGGCGGCACCCGCTGGCAGCGCGATGCCGTCCGCCACCAAGGCACCGTCTGGCCTTATCTGATCGGCTTCTACGCCGACGCCTTTCTCCGCGTCAACGGCGACGACAAACCGCAACGCAAAGAACTTCTTCACCATCTCCAACCGCTCCTCAAACATCTCGAAGAAGCTGGCCTCGGCAGCGTTTCCGAGATGTTCAACGGCGACCCGCCACACAATCCCGAAGGTTGTCCTGCCCGCGTCTGCAGCGTCTCCGAATTGTTGCGCGCTTACGATCTTTGTCGTAAGTAACCCGCATGGCAATTCACGACCTCACCGTTCCCGTCCACCCCGGCATGCCCGTCTGGCCGAAAGATCCCGGTGTGTCGTTGCCGCTGGCCCGCAGCCTGGCTCGCGGCGATGACACCAACGTCACCCGCATCGAAATGGGCGCCCACACCGGTACCCACATCGACGCGCCGTTCCATTTTAAGCCCGACGGCACCGGCATTGACCAAGTACCGCTGGAAACATTGATTGGCCTCTGCCGCGTCTTCGACCTCACCGACATCCCCGGCCACATTGATCGCGCCGCCGTCGAACGCTGCGACTTGCGCGGCGTGACGCGCGCCCTCTTCAAGACGCGCAACTCCCAGCGCTGGGCGCGCGCTGAGACCGCGTTCGATCCGCAATTCATCGCCATCGTCGCCGACGGTGCGCAGCTTCTCGTCGAGCGCGGTATGAAATTGGTGGGCGTGGATTACCTCTCCGTCGAGCCGTTTGGCAGTAAACAACACCCCGTCCACCACATCCTTCTCGGCGCCAACGTCACCGTCATCGAAGGTCTAAACCTCAGCGCCGTTGCCCCCGGCGACTACGAACTCATCGCCATGCCGTTGCGCCTGCGCGGCGCCGACGGCTCGCCCGCCCGTGTCGTGCTCCGCAAACTTGGGACTTGATTCTTTGACGTTCCTCTCCTAACTACTCGCCGTTCAACATGAACACCAAACCATTAGCAGGAAGAAACGCGCTCGTTTTCGGCATCGCTAACCAGCGTTCCATCGCTTGGGCCATCGCCAAAGCCTGGTCCGAAGCCGGTGCCCGTCTTGCCTTCGCCTACCAAGGCGAACGCGTGAAGGAAAACGTCGAAGATCTCGCTGGTACATTCGGCGCCGAGACGCCGTTGTATCCGTGCGACGTAATGCGCGACGAGGACATCCATCGTACCTTTGCCGCCGTTACTAAGGATTTCAGCGGCAAACTCGATATTCTCCTCCATTCTGTCGCCTTCGCGCCGATCGATGCGCTCGAGGGGCGTTTCATCAACACACCGCGTGAGTCCTTTCGCATCGCGCACGACGTCAGCGCCTATTCGCTCATCGCCCTCGCCCGCGAAGCCGCCCCGTTGATGACCAACGGCGGCTCCATCATCACAATGAGCTATTACGGCGCCGTCAAAGTCGTCCCCCACTACAACGTCATGGGCGTCGCCAAGGCCGCCCTCGAATCCAGCGTCCGTTACCTTGCTTACGACCTCGGCCCGCAAAAGATTCGCGTCAACGCCATCAGCGCCGGTCCCGTCAATACCCTTGCTGCCCGCGGCATCTCCGGCTTCGGCCTGATGCTCAAACATTACGAGGAACACACGCCGTTGAGACGCAACCTCGAACCCAGTGAACTCGGCGACGCCGGGTTGTTTCTTGCCAGCGATATGTCCACCGCCACCACCGGCCAAGTACTCTACGTGGACTGCGGCTACGAAATCATGGGGATGTAGGCGTCGCCCGGAAGTTTGCAGCGAACTGGCAATATTCCTCAGCGTACCGGCGAAGTTGCGCACGTTCCTTGTCGCCAAGCTTGCTGATGACTTTCGCAGGCGCGCCGTACACGAGCGATCCATCCGGCGCCCTCATTCCCTCGGTCAACAACGCATTCGCGCCGATGATGCATTGGTTGCCCACAACCACGCCGTTCATCAACGTCGCCCCCATTCCGATCAACACCTCGTTGCCCACCGTGCAACCGTGCACGATGGCGTTGTGGCCGCACGTAACGCAGTTGCCGACGATGCACGGTTCCGTGTACCCAACGTGACAAACCGCACCGTCCTGAATATTCGTGTGATGGCCGATGACGACCTTCTGGATGTCGCCGCGCAACACGGCATTGAACCAAATGCTCGATTCGTCGCCGACCGTCACCTCACCGATCAACCGCGCGCCTTCAGCCACGAACACGTCGCGCCCGACCTGCGGCGTCTTGTTAAGATAAGAATGGATGCTCATCGGAGTTGATTTTCGCCGGGCTGCGGGCAAAATGCAACTCGTGAACACTTCCTCTCGCATCGTCGTCAAACTCGGTGACGACTTCAATTGGCGGTTGCACCAACTCAATAGCGATCTCGACACGCCACCCGACCAACACGGCGTGCTCGACCCGCGCCAAGTCCGTCATCTCCTGGACGACCTCGCCGAGTACCGCAAGTTCGGCATCGACCCGTCCGTGTTCACCGAGGCGTTTCGCTGCTACGCCGTCGTCGCCGAGGTTTCCGAAGGCATCCTCCAACTCGAAGCCGTTGACGCGAATGCCGACGGTGACCTGTTCGCATTGCCGGTGATTGATGAGGACGGCGACGGCCGGTATTGGGATTTTCTCGACGCGCTCAGCGCCGCGCGCGTCCGTAAACTCAACGTCACCCATCATTACGTTACCCCCTGCACTATCGAGGAAGTGCAGGAGGAACTCGAAACACTCGACCACGACCGCTACATCAGCGACGACGCGATGCACGCTTTCGACCAGATCACTGAAATTCTCAACTGGAGTCCCGCTGAATGGGACCAGCCATAGTCACCGCGCTCCTTCTTGTCGCCGACTGGTCCGCCCTCGAACGCCACCAGCGCACCATTACACGCACCGAGTTTGACAAACTGCTCGCGACTGTCTATTGTACCAGCGGCGCCTTCACCAATCATCTCAGCTACACCACCAACTCTGTTGCTATCCTCTCCAAGACCAACACACTATTCACCCTCCACTTTGCCCCATCCGGGATTTCAGATCCCAGATCTCCCATCCAGCGCATCGCCCTCGACCCCGGGCATATCGGCGGCGAGTGGGCGCAGTTCGAGCAGCGGCATTTCGTCCGCGGCAATGAAACCTATTGAGGAAGCCGCGCTCAACCTCACCGTCGCCCGCCTCATCAAAACACGCCTTGAAGCTGCCGGGTTTTCGGTGTTCCTGACCAAAAACGATTACAAGCCCGTCACCGACAAACGACCGCCCTACGCCCGCGCCGACATCGCAGCCCGCGCGCGGCTCGTCAACGACAACCTCAAGCCCGACCTCACCATCTGCATCCACTTCAACGCCGCGCGGTGGAACGAACACCGCGACTTAGTGAATGACAACCGTCTCACCGTTTTCATCCACGGTAATTACCAGCCCGGCGAACTTGCCGACGATGAGGAGAAGTTTTATCTGCTCTCAAAACTTCTGGAACGATCGCACACAACCGAGTTATCGATTGCCGACACCGTGGCGCGCGCGCTGGCACAGGCAACCGGGCTGGACCCGTTACCGCCTTCGGAAAACTCCGCACCAATCACCGAGAACCCATATCTTCTCGTCCGCAACCTTGGCGCCAACCGACAGATTCACGGCCCTGTTATCTACCTTGAGCCGTACTATATGAACAACCGCGTCGTGTACCAACGCCTCCAGCTCGGCGACTACGACGGCGAGAAGATAGTCGACGGGAAAAAGTACAGGAGCATCTTTCGCGAGTACGCCGATGCGGTTACTGACGATCTGCTTGCTTTCCAAGGGACTGCTCCCAGAGACGATTGTAACGACCCTCGCCGGCCCCCCAACAAGAGGCGCGATCTGTCCCCCCCATCTACTACCTACAAGCTACGATAGTAGAAACCGTCGGATTCCGCTGTTTTCCGGTCAAACTGATTCTTCAAGTCCACTAACACCGGAGGTGTCATGCAGGCTTTCAGTTGCCCCAAGGTGAGCGAGCGAAAGGCGTTGTGACGGTTGACGAGTACGACGCAATCGAGTGGGCCCGCCTGGTCGAACTCGACGTTTTCAATGCCGAACGTCTTTCTCACGGTGTCAGTGTCGAGCAACGGGTCCCAGCCGATGACCTGCACGCCGAAGCCCTTGAGATATCTGATGGTGTCGGCGATTTTACTATTGCGGTAGTCGGGGACATTCTCCTTGAAAGTCAACCCCATCACGAACACCCTGGCGCCCTTGACAAGTTTGCCGACATCGCAAAGCGCCTTCACCACCATCTCGCCGACGTGGATTGGCATCGAATCGTTCACCTGCCGGCCGGCGAGGATGACTTGTGGGTGATAGCCGAACTGCACCGCGCGATGCGTCAGGTAGTACGGGTCAACGCCGATGCAATGCCCGCCGACGAGGCCGGGATGGTATTGATGGAAGTTCCACTTCGTACCGGCGGCGGCGAGGACTTCGTCGGTGTGCAGACCGAGACGGGCGAAGATGAGGGAAAGCTCGTTCATCAAGGCGATATTGAGGTCGCGCTGGATATTCTCGATGACCTTAGCAGCCTCGGCAGTCATGATGCTCTGCGCCCGATAGACGCTACGGGCCACCAGCGAATACAACGCCGCTACCTCCTCCAATGTTTCCGCGTCGCAACCGCTGACGATTTTGACGATCTTGTCCACCGCGTGCTCGTGATCACCCGGGTTGATCCGCTCCGGTGAATACCCAATCTTGAATTCGCCGAGCTTCAATCCTGATTTTTTCTCCAAGATCGGCAGACAAATCTCCTCCGTCACGCCCGGATACACCGTGCTCTCAAATACCACGGTCGCGCCCTTTGATAGATTCTCGCCCACGATCTGTGACGCGCTAACCACCGGCGAAAGGTCCGGCACGTTCGTGGCATCCACCGGCGTCGGCACAGCTACGATGATATACCGACACTGGCGGAGTTGTTTTGGATCGCCGGTGAAACTGATGTTGGGATTCTTTATGTCGCCGCCAAGCGTCTCGCCCGTCCGATCAATCCCCCGCTGCAACTGCTCAACGCGTTTGTCGTTGATATCGAAGCCGACGACTTTGATATGCTTGGCAAGCGACACAGCCAACGGCAGCCCCACGTATCCCAAACCGACCACACCGACGATTCCTTGAACTGGTTTCATAAATTGTATTCCACAATAGTTGGTCCACCAACAAGAGGACCGCAGAACCGTTTATCGCATGGCTATGGGAGTTGGTCAATCTCTCTCAGAAGTTATCCCTTTGTCTGGTGGAATCTACGTTGACCAGATGAACCAAACTACGTACAGTCCGATCCCGATGAACGGAGTATTTGCACTCGAAGACGGCACTGTGTTCCGCGGCAGCGGGTCCGGCGCGAAAGCCACCGCTGTTGGCGAGGCCGTCTTCAACACCTCGATTACCGGCTACCAAGAAATTCTCACCGATCCGTCCTACAAAGGCCAGATTGTGGCGATGACCTACACCCAGATTGGCAACTACGGCGTCAACCCGGAAGATGTCGAAAGCTGGAAACCGCACGTGGCCGGGTTTCTCGTCCGCGAACTGTCCGCCGTCGTCTCCAACTGGCGCAGCACGCAGTCGTTGCCCGACTACCTCGTCGAGAACAAGATTCCCGCCGTCCAAGGCATTGACACCCGCGCCCTCACCAAGATTCTCCGCGTCAAAGGCGCGATGAAATCCTGCGTCTCGACGGAGAACCTCACCGACAAGGAAGCCGTCGCGCGCGCGAAAGAATGGCGCGGCATCGTCGGCGTGGACTACGTCAAGGAAGTCACCCATCCGAAACCGTTTGCGTGGGACCCCGACGATAAACTCAGTAGCAACTGGAAAATCGAGCGCGGCGCCGACGGCCAGATGTACTACACCGACACACTTCGCCCCGCCGACATCCCGATTGTCGCGTTCGACTTCGGCATCAAGTACAACATCCTCCGTCGGCTCCGTCAGCGCGGGTTCAAAGTCCAAGTCGTCCCCGCGACCACGACCGCCGAGGAAGCGTTGAAATACAAACCTGCCGGCGTCTTCCTCTCCAACGGCCCCGGCGATCCCGATGCGTTGCCGTACGCTCACGCCGCTGTCCGCGGCCTGCTCGGCAAAGTGCCGATCTTCGGCATCTGTCTCGGCCACCAGATTCTCGGCCACGCCTACGGCGGACGCACCTTCAAACTGAAATTCGGCCATCGCGGCGGCAACCAACCCGTCAAGGATTTGCCGACCGGCAAAGTCGCCATCACCTCGCAGAATCACGGCTTCGCTGTTGATCCGAAGAGTTTGCCGTCAGATGTCGAAGTCACGCACATCAACCTCAACGACCAGACCGTCGAGGGAATGCGACACAAGAAGTTGCCGGTCTTCAGCGTGCAATATCACCCCGAAGCCAGCCCCGGCCCCCACGACGCCGGCTATCTCTTCGACCAATTCCGCGAGCTCATCGAGAAACAGTAGACTAACGTGAACTCGACCACATTACGCCAGCGGCGTTGGCTAAAGCCGTGGCGAGTTTTTAATACCTACCCCAATCAATCCTCTGATCTGCCAATGTTTTCTTAGTAGCAGCCGAGACCTTAATTTGGTTAGAGATGCCGACTGTGCCGATGATCCATTTATTTCCACAAAGGTCGATCTCAATGTCCGACCGTGGTAGTTTTAAGTGTGCAGCTACAGCATTCATGTCGATTGCGTCACCGTCTTTCTTTTTATTGTCTAACGCCCACTGGTCAATGGCTGCCTCAATGTATCGGGCATCATTAATAATACGCCGTCCCTGCGAGGCTTTTCTTGGCTTGATGAACGAGGGAAGGCTGAGAGCTGCAAGGAACAAACAGAGAATGGATACTAAAGAGTAGAAGATGATTCGTTGGCGGCTCGCTTTCACTTCGCGTTCCTTACCTCAACTCCGCCAAGCTGACAAGGTTGAATGGTGGCGAGGAGACGGAGCATGACTTCGTTGCGGCGCAGGAACGGCGGTGTCCATGGTGGATCAATGAAGTTTGGCATACTTGCTCTTCAACACCTCGCAAATAGCGGAGGCTAAAGCGACATTCAACCCCATGGCGGAGTTGTCAATCTGGACGTCAAAATTGGCGGCCCCGTTTGTGATCGCTGTTCGTTTACTTGGCGGAACTTGTCGGCAGCGTTGACCGGTAGGCGTAGTCGATGAAGACGGGAAAATGATCGCTGCACGTTTTTCTGAAGTCTTCCGGCGCTTCACGGTAGAAATCGTTGCGAATGACAAACGACGCCCAGTTTGTCAGCATAGATACGACACTCTTGGAGAGATAGAAGGAGTCGAGTTTCAGTCCTCCAACAACGGTTGTCGATTCGCCATTGCGCTTCGGCACATATTTCATGCTTCCACCGGAAACGACCCCATCGTAGATGCCTTGGCCTTTCTCGGGGGCACCGTTCATGTCGCCCGCGAGAATGATCTGCTTCGGTTCGTCCGCTTTGCCCAGAAGGTCGGACACATATGCGGAAAGCCACCGGCCCTGCTGTTTCCGAATCGTAGCGTTCTGCCAACTTCCGTGGATGCCAATGATGCGAAACTTCTGGTTGGGATTGCCCTTGGGCGTGAAGATGCCCGTGACGGGCGAGCGATATCCTGATTCAGAGGGATACTGGCCCGCGGACGGCGTGGAAGAAACGAACGCAGCCGAAACTAAGTCCACTTTGCTGTCGTCATACAGCAGTGCGTTCTGTTGCATCTTCTCCGAGCGCGGCGGGAAGATTTTCCATGGTCCGCCTGCTTTCGCTCCACCGTTCAACCGGTCTTGCAAGCCATAGAGGGCCGCCACGTCGTTGATCTCCTGAAGCGCCATGATGGCTGCATTGAAGCCGAGTAGTCGCTTCGCCAACTTGTCAAGCTGGGTAGCCGTGCGCGGTCCATATGGTTCGCCCTTGTGAAACGGGTCCTTGTTGCGGAGATTGAAGACTTCGAGGTTCCAGGTCACGATTCGCAGATGGTCTTTCGGCACCGGATACTTGGCCGCAAAATTCTCGTCCGCGAATGCCCCACACGCATATAGTGTCGCTAGGAAACCCAAGACCAAGCGCCGGTGCAGCGACGATCTGGCAGCCGCAGGGAATACGCTCGTCACAAGGGCCACAAAAACTGTCATTGCTCGTTTCACATTTTTCTCCCTCCAATACTTTACCGAACTCCACTTGGCGTACTTATCTCTATTTCGTTAGATTCGTCAAGGTTGAAAAGGACGAGCAATGTAGTCACGTGCCAACTTCACTTGGCGGACACGATGCGAAGCATGGCTTTGTTGCGGTGCAGGAACGGCGGCGCTAAATCAGTAACTCGGCGATCTGGACGGCGTTGAGGGCGGCACCCTTGAGGAGTTGGTCGCCGCTGACGAAAAGATCAAGGCCGCGGCCATCGGTACGCGAGCAGTCTTGGCGGATGCGGCCTACCAAGCAGTCGTACATTCCGCTGGCGTCAATCGGCATGGGGTATTTCTTGTTGGCGGGATCGTCAACGACTTGGACGCCGGGGGATTTCTTGAGGATCTCGCGGCCTTCGGCGGGTGTCATCGGGCGCTCGAATTCGATGTTGACGGCTTCGCTGTGGGCGCGATAGACGGGCACGCGCACGCAGGTGGCGCTGATCATCAGCGTCGGGTGATGCATGATCTTGCGGGATTCGTTGACGAATTTCATCTCTTCCTTCGTGTAGCCGTTTTCAAGGAAGACGTCCACGTGCGGGAAGAGGTTGAAGGCGATCCGTTGCGGCAACGCGGAGGCATGGACTTCCTTCTCTCCGCGCAGGAGCTTGGCAGTCTGTTCTTCCAGCTCGGCCATCGCTTTCGCGCCCGCGCCGCTGGCAGCCTGGTAGGTCGAGACAACGATGCGCGTCACCGGGTTTGCTTTGTGCAACGGGTACACGGCAACGAGCATGATGGCGGTCGAGCAATTCGGGTTGGCAATGATGCCTTTGTGCTTCTTCGCGTCCTCGGGGTTGACTTCCGGCACGACGAGCGGCACGTCTGGTTCCATGCGGAACGCGGAGGAGTTGTCGATGACGACGGCGCCCGCGTTGACGGCGGGCGCGGCGAATTCCTTCGAACGCGAGGCACCCGCGCTGAAAAGGGCGAAGTCCACGCCGCCGAAGATGTTCGGGGTAAGAAGTTCGACGGGGATGTTCTCGCCGCGGAACTTCAACGTCTTGCCGACGCTGCGTTCGCTGGCATAGAGGTGGAGCTTTTTGACGGGAAAATTACGTTTCTCCAGCGTCTCGATCATCTCGATTCCGACGGCGCCGGTAGCGCCGACCACTGCCACTGTATAGGATTTGCTCATAGGGGCGCAGAAAATAGCCCTGCACCACCATGTTCGTCAATCACTGAAAGCGGGGCGTCGGGTGTGTGCCATCAGCTAAACTCGAACACGGCCGAGCATATACCTGGTGAGATCACCAGCGATCAATTAGCTGGTTGGATTCACAAAGTCGCTAAGTCGCCGTTTTCACAACGAAATTATCGGAAGAACCGGGACGTTCTTGCAAAACTCGCTTTTGCGGGCTTTTTCGGCGATGGATTTGAACGGGATGCAAGGGGAAGCGTCTCAGAGTTATGCATGAACTGACCGCGATCTTCCAC
>Ga0114951_10004198_pt1 | contig 14259 bp, 14 predicted proteins | sample AM7aDNAmetaG_FD_88677 | JGI IMG/M metagenome (GOLD analysis project Ga0114951, IMG submission 88677) | Freshwater microbial communities from Finland to study Microbial Dark Matter (Phase II) - AM7a DNA metaG | ecosystem: Environmental > Aquatic > Freshwater > Lake | place: Finland: Lake Alinen...
TATTTGAAATTAATCTCGCTGATGAAGGACATTCAGAGGGTTTTTGCCTATCACGGCGCAGAGCATAAAGCCATCAACACCTATGAAGCTGGCGATCCTCTGGAAGTAGAGTACGCCCGTAAGCACTCCACTGCCAATCCCCGTTGTGGTACCAGTTTCCTATTCGCGGTTTTAATCATCGCCATTTTGGTATTTTCGGTCTTCTCTGCATTCAAACCCGGCCTGATTTTGCTAGTTGCTTCCCGCATTGTGCTGCTGCCGGTAATAGCAGCCCTGGGTTACGAATTTATCTTTTTTACTTCCCGGCACTGTGGCAATCCGATTATGAAAGTACTGCTGACCCCCGGACTGTGGTTGCAGAAATTTACCACCCGAGAACCGGACGACAAGCAACTGGAAGTGGCTCTGGCAGCTTTGAAGAGTGTATTGCACGCTGAACAACCCGAAAAATATCCTTCGCCCGTAGCGAATCCCCAGGTTGTTGAAGTAGTAGCACCGTAATAGGTTATTAGTCTCCAGAAACTCTTTCTTCAGTAGTTAATGCACCGTCTAATACTGTGTAAAAATATCATTTGGCAGGAATAAGTTAGTCCCAAAATAGTGAGGCAATATGAAGGAATTAGAAGAAGGTAAAATATTACAGTTAGATTTCAGCAAGCTGGCCAAAACAGCGCAGAAATGCCCTGATGTGATTCCAGTGGCTGTGCAGAATATCGATACCAATGAAGTCATTCTTGTGGCATATACTAACGAACAGGCCTTAAAACTGGCGGTTGGCACCCGAACAGCGGTTTTTTGGTCGACCTCCCGCAATGAACTTTGGGAGAAAGGCAAGACCTCTGGAGAGACTTTTGATTTGTTGGAAGTATACGTGAACTGCGAGCAGAATTCGCTCCTGTATAAAGTTAGACCTCGGCGGGGTGGGATTTGTCATACCAGGAATCAGAATGGTGAAGCTCGCAACTGCTATTATCGTCGGTTAAATATGGATACCTGGGAATTAGATAATATCGATTCGTAAGTAAATTATTAATCTTTAAAAAAGATAATTTGTGCTTGACTCACGTTTAGAAGTTAGAATTGCCAGCTTTCTGGGGAAACTGGAAATATCTAACGGTTCACTACTCTGGCTTCATACCCCAGGCGGTTCAGTTCACCAACTACGTTGCGGGCATCATCCGTATCAAGGTGGACAACCAGATTATTCTTTTTGTTCGTAGGTGACTGCATGGCCCAGATGATTTTGATCTCTACACCTAGCCGGTTTATGGCTGCTATGACATTCTCGGCATTGCGACCGGTGCCTCCTCCCACCACCACTACTCGTGTGCCTGGCTCACCGATGCCGAGAGTGGGATTGACCACCCTGTAAAAGATGTCATTGGTGGTGACTATACCTACTATTTTCCCATCTTCCACTACCAGCAACGAACCAACCTGATTGCTCTGGGCTTTGGCCGTAGCCAGTTCTACCGTATCAGTAGGCCGGACGATTACCATGCGCTTATTCATCACTTCGCCCACAGTGTGTTTGGCAGCCCATGAGCCTATTTGCCACAGCGAAGGTATACCAGACTGCGGTTTGAGGTCCTCAATAGAACGCTGGGAAACCACGCCGACCGGCCGTCCGTCTTCATCCACCACAGGCAAACGGCGGAAGCCTTTATCTTGCATGATTTTCAAAGCGTCAACAACCGGAGTTTCTCGGGTAACGGTGATGACATCTTTCGTCATCAAATCGTAAACCAGCATTTTATTTTTTCACCCTATTTCAAATTTTTCGAGAGTTTAGTATAGCATATAAACCTTTAAACATAAATTGGTTGTCGAGTTCAGCTTGACTATTAGATTCAAAAACCTGAAAATTAAATGGTTACAACTTATGGTCAGGTATTTAAAATCGGCTCCAATTGAATTCATATTTTCCACTTAAGGAGATCAGCTATGTCTAATCCTAAAGAAATGAAAGTAGTCTTTACTTACGAAGACGGGTCACTTCAAGAAGTCAGATATAATCTTAGCCCACTTAGAAGCGGCGATAATCCGCATCAGGCCGGTTATGTCGGAGAGCCAGGCGGTTCTTATACCGAGGTTATCGAAGGGAGGGGCATGGGGTTTACAAATCATATAGACCTGACCGGTTTCTCGGTAGCTGTTGAAATCTCACGAACTATGGCCTTTTTAGGTGACAAACGGACTGAGACCGTAGTCATTAATAAACATACTAATCCAGCCGTTTATGCTGCCCGGACCAATCAACTGGAGGCTCTAAAGGCCGCCCTTGCTACTGATAAAAAGTCGCCATTCGGCGGAGTTATGGCCTCCTCTTCCATTTTGACCAAAGAGACTACGGCTTTTCTGGTGGAGAAAAACCGGTCTGAGAAGTTTGTACTGGACGTTCTGTGTGCCCCCGGTTTTGAAGCAGGCTGTAGCGAGTCGCTATCTGAAGTTATGAAAAACCTGCGTATTGTAGATGTCTCTCCTTTAAACACGTGGGAAAAAATCAATACCGGCGTCTTCGGTTATAACATGAAATGGACCATTGGCAATAAACCGGTGATAACCGAAGTAGACCGCACTACTTTTTTCAACACCAAATACGGCATGGAAATTATGTCTAACCGCAAGCCGACCGATGCGGAGAAGAAAGATGCGCACATCGCCTGGATAGGCTCTAAAGCCATCCAGTCAAACTCCTTCGCTTTCGTCAAGGAAGCCGTCTTGCTCTGCCAGTGCGGCGGTCAGACCAATCGTGAAGACTCAGCCAAGTTTGCCAACGAGCGAGCGGTGGAGTTCGGTATTTCTCTGCAGGGTTCTGCGGCAGCTACCGATTCTTTCATCTTTGACCGCACCGCCATTGATATGCTGCATAAAATGGGGGTTACGACGGTTGTTCACCCAACCCGAAAGCTCTTAACCACTGGCAGCCTGAAAGGCGATGAGCCCATTCGCCAGGCAATTGACGAATATAACATGGTTATGCTCCGGCCTTACTTGATCGGTGCCGACGGACAGGAGAAAGCCTGGAGAGTTTTTAGGCATCTTTAGGTAACATCCCCATGCAAAGAGACTCCTTGCATGGGTAGCTTTATTTTCCAGCCAGGCTGTTTTTCAGGAAGTCAATAGACTTGACCGGTGATGGATCGACTCCGTTCAACATAGCCAGATAATAGCTGACATAATCTCCTACAAAAACCAACTCCATCATCTGGCTTAGGGGGGTGCTGCTTTCTGCCCTTATAACCTGATAGGGGATACCAGCTTGTTCAAGCAGTTTTTGCGTGATTTCATAGCGCAGCCGGATGCGTTCGTGCAGCAGAAAAGAGTCCAACATCACTACTGTACACTCTTTTATCATTTTCGGGAGTTGATAACCTACGATAGCATTGTGGTTTAATTCGGCAAAGACCTCATAATAAGCCATGGTTTTACTATTTTCATTGATTTGAGTCTTCCAGCGCTGGGCTACTGGCCCCATGATGCCTGCGCCGTAAATAATGGGCAAACGGCCGTTTAATTGGTCAGCCAGCACTTTAGCCATATTAGACTTCGAAGGTACCTGCTCATTGATTTTGGAGGCTAAAGCGTGCAGTTCCTTAATAGTCGTGGCTACTTCAACATTCTTATCATGTAATACCTGAAGATTTTGCAGCAAACCCAGCAGTAAAAAGAAGCTAAACGGTAGAGCAGCGCGAGGCGAGGACTTATAGTCGAAAGTAAATACTGGAATATTCAGACTCTCACAGAGGGTCTTCAATTTTCCACCGGTAGTGATGGCCAGTTTCTTAGCAGGCGTCTTGCAAGCCTGTGTGAAAGCAGAAAGGGTCTCCTCAGTCATTCCTGAATAGCTGGAAGCTATCACCAGAGTTTCCGCGTCCACATAATGCGGCAGGTTATAATCCCGGCAAACTGCGACCGTCACTGAGGCTTCGTTGACCGCTAGTCCGCCAATCAGGTCGCCTCCAATCGCCGATCCACCCATACCCAGAATAACGATTTTCTTGATCTTCCGGTATTCGTCTGCCAAGTGAAAGCCCCGGGCAACTTTCCAGGCTTGCTCGCAAAGATTGGGGAAATTGCGGATGTGTAGCAGCATATCGCCGGGGTCGTATTGCCGGTAGGTTTGCAACTCGTCCAGGTTGATATTAATCTTCTTTTCCATAACCTTTACCTCGCTTTATCGTCAGTAACCTTATATGGGGATTTTAGATAAAACTACATGACACCGGTAAGTTGCTGACCAAAATCCAGTAAGTTATCGACCTGGGTGTGACTGTGACTCTCGGCATAGATGCGTAGCAGAGGTTCAGTACCTGAGAAACGCACCAGAAGCCAGGAACTGTCCGCCAGGGTAAATCTGAAACCGTCAGTGGTATCGAACCTGAGCACTTTTTGACCATCTATTACCGAAGGTTTATTCTGCAGAAGTTGATTAATAATCTCCGCACGGCGTTTTTCCTCGAAATGGAAATCCCGGCGGTTGTAATAATGAATCCCTACTTTACCGAATAAATATTCGACTAGCTCAGAAGGTGTTTTACCTGTAGCCACCATGAGGTCGAGGAAACAAAGCCCGGCTAGAACAGCGTCCCTTTCCGGCACATGACCGCGAAATCCGTAACCACCGCTTTCTTCTCCGCCGATAAGGGCATTCTGCTCGAGCATGACCGGAGCTACATATTTGAAACCCACCGGTGTTTCTATGACAGGCACTTTAAAGAGATCGCCCAGGCGGTAAAGCATACTGGTGGCTGTGACTGTTTTTACAATGGCACCGCGCTCGCCGCGGACTTCCAGCCAGTACAGTGCCAGTAAGGCGTAGACCTCAAGCTGTGTTATGAAACGGCCTTTTTCATCCATGATGCCAATGCGGTCAGCATCTCCATCGGTAGCCAGGCCGACCGAAGCTCCGTCGCGAACGATTGTGGCCGATAATTTTTTTAGATTAACGGCAATAGGTTCCGGATTAATGTCTGGGAAAAATGGATTGCGCTCAGCGTTAATCTCTGCTACTGTAACATTTCCACCTCTAAAGAGGGATTTGAAATAACCTGAACCCGCGCCGTACATTGAGTCAACAACTATTTTCAAACCGCTCTGTTTTATGCGATTAAGGTCGACAAATTCAGCGACTCGCTGCAGATAAGCTGTATCAAAATCGCACTTCTCAACTATACCCCTGGTAGGAGTTTTAGCCGTTGGGATATTTTTCGTACCACTGCTTTCAAAGATACGGGCGATCTTCTGTTCCACGCCGGCGATCATTTCAGTGGGAGCACTGGCACCGTCAGCCGATTTTATCTTAAAACCGTTATAGTTACCCGGGTTATGACTGGCAGTAATAACGACGCCCGCTCCGGCCTTCTTCAGGGTAATGGCGTAGCTGACCTCAGGGGTAGGAATGGCTTTCACGCTGAGATAGACCTTTATACCATTAGCGGCGGCAACATCAGCACAAGCTGCCGCGAAATCCTCTGAAGCGAAGCGGGTATCGTAGCCGATAACCAGCCCTTTGGAGGCCAACCCGGTTTCCTGCATATATTCGATCAATGCCTGAGCGCAAATCCGCACGTTTTCAAAGGTAAACTCCCGGGCGATGACCGCCCGCCAGCCGTCTGTGCCGAATTTAATCGGGTTAATTTTGTTCATCTTTTTAAAACCGAAAGGGGAGCTTTCGCCCCCCTATCCCTTTTATTTTTTCGTCTTAGCCCCGAAAGCTTCTTTCTTCAGAATACTGGCCTTGTCCGTTTTTTCCCATGGAAGGTCGATATCAGTGCGGCCGAAGTGTCCGTAGGAGGCGGTCTGCCTGTAGATTGGGCGGCGCAGATCAAGGTGACGGATAATGGCTTCCGGCCTGAGATCGAAATGTTTATTGATAAGATCGAGTATTATTTGATTATCAACTTTGGCAGTCTCAAAGGTTTCGATAGAGACCGATAACGGATGAGCCACGCCGATTACATAGGCAATCTGGATTTCACAGCGGTCGGCCAGGCCGGCTGCTACTATATTTTTAGCCACATAGCGTCCCATATAAGCCGCTGAACGGTCAACTTTGGTGGGGTCTTTCCCGGAGAAGGCGCCGCCGCCGTGCCGCGCCATGCCTCCGTAAGTATCCACCAGAATCTTGCGGCCAGTGAAACCAGTATCAGATGCAGGTCCACCTATCACAAAACGTCCAGTGGCATTCACGTAGTATTCAGTATTTTTATCCAGATATTCAGCAGGTATGATAGGTTTAATAACGTGTTCAATTACGTCTTTTTTAATCTGAGATTGAGAAACACCTTCATTGTGTTGAGCGCCTATTACAACACTGGCTATACGTTTGGGCACACCAAATGAATATTCCATGGTAACCTGTGTTTTGCCGTCCGGACGCAGATAAGTCAGGGTCTTGTTTTTTCTAACTTCTGCCAATCGCCTGGCCAGTCGGTGAGACAAGGCAATCGGCAGCGGCATTAATTCGGGGGTTTCGTTGCAGGCGAAACCAACCATCATGCCTTGATCTCCGGCACCGGTCAGATCCAGTTCATCCGCTTGTTTTACGCCTTTCTTGGCTTCCTGGGATTTACTTACGCCACCATCGATATCGGCAGACTGTTTGCCGATAGATGAAAGGACACCGCAGGACTTATACTCAAACCCGTATTCCGGATCGGTGTAACCTATATCTCGGATAATACCACGTACTATTTCCGGTATCTCAACGTAGGTCTTGGTGGTGATTTCACCCATTACGATAACCAGGCCGTTGGTGACCGCCGTCTCGCAGGCTACTCTGGCAGTTGGGTCTTCTTTGATAATCGCATCCAGTATGCCGTCCGAAATCTGATCACAGATCTTATCCGGATGGCCTTCTGTGACGGATTCCGAAGTGAAAAGATATTTCGGCGAACCGCTAAATGTGTTAGACAATTAAATAAACCTCCTAAACAATTTGTACTACGTTCCCTGTTCCCAGCCAGCCAGATACTTCACCTGTTCAGCTGTGAGAGTATCAATTTTGGCCCCCATAGACTGCAATTTCAAGCGGGCGATTTCTTTATCGATGTCCTCAGGGACTGAATACACCTTGGTTTTGATTTTCCCCTGGTTCTTGACCAGATATTCCAGGCAGAGGGCCTGATTAGCGAAGCTCATATCCATGACGCTGGCTGGATGCCCTTCGGCAGCCGCTAGATTGATAAGCCGGCCTTCGCCCAGGATATGGATGCGTTGACCGGTCTTAAGAGTGTATTCATCTACATAAGGGCGAATTGTCCGTTTGCTCCTGGCCAGTTTTTCCAGGGCCGAGATATTGATCTCTACGTTAAAATGGCCGCTATTAGCCAGGATGGCCCCATCCTTCATAGTTGGGAAATGGGCTTTATCAATTACGTTAACATCGCCAGTGACAGTAATGAAGATATCGCCGATAGCTGCTGCTTCAGCCATTGGCATCACTCTGTAACCGTCCATCACGGCTTCCAGGGCTTTGAGTGGATCGACTTCGGTGACGATGACCTGAGAGCCCATTCCTTTGGCCTTAAGGGCTGCGCCGCGCCCACACCAGCCGTAACCAGCGATGACGACGTTCTTGCCCGCCCAGAGGATGTTTGTGGCGCGGGTGATGCCGTCCAACGTGCTCTGGCCAGTGCCATAGCGGTTATCGAAGAAATGCTTGGTCAATGCATCGTTAACAGCGATGATCGGATATTTCAAGGCCTTCGCCTTTTCCATGCTGCGCAGGCGGATCACGCCTGTAGTAGTCTCCTCTGTGCCCCCGATTACGTTCTTGATCAGTTCCTCTCGTTTGGTATGCAGAACGGTCACTAGGTCGGCTCCATCATCAATGGTCATTTGCGGGGCATGGTTGAGGGCTGTGGTAATGTGCTTATAATAGGTCTTTTCATCTTCACCCTTGATGGCGTTTGTAGGAATTCCGTATTCCACTAGAGCTGCAGCTACCTCATCCTGTGTAGAAAGTGGATTAGAAGCGCAGAAAATTAAATCCGCGCCTCCGGATTGCAAAGTAAGTGCGAGATTGCCGGTCTCAGATGTTATATGCAAACAACCGGCTACTTTTAGACCCTTAAGAGGTTTTTCTTTGGCAAATCTGGATTTTATTTGCCTCAGGACGGGCATTTCGCGCTCCGCCCATTCCATGCGCTGACGACCGCTTTCTGCCAGTTTCAGGTCTTTTATATCATAGGATTTTTTTGAGACCATTGGATTTTGCTCCTTAAAGTAGCTTTACTTTTTCACAATATATTGAAATCAATGAATATCGTATACAATCTATCAATTTTATTATATCAAATAATATAAGCTGAAGTATATGATCTTTATCCCATGATCCTTATCTAAAGTTAAAGCTGCCATTCTACGGAATTATGGACCAAATTTCACCTGATCAATATTGAAAGGTAATAAGGTAGATAGTATAATCATACGCGTATGGAATTGTAAGATACTGATTTGAAAACAGAGGAAAAATGGAATCAGCCAACATATCTTTCCGAACTACAAATGAAGGTATAAGACCGATTGATATTTTACAGCAATTCATTAACGTTTTTTCCAGTAAAGAATGCCTTAATCGTCCGGTCTTAATCAAATATCAAGACAGAAAATATAGACTCATGTGTAGCGAAAAACAATTCATGGCCTTCCGCATAAATGATAATTGCGGTATTGCGCCGGGTATTCCAGGCTGGATTGTTTGCATCGTAGACCAGAACCAAATTATTAGGGACTCTGATATTTCACCCCTTGTTTCCGATGAACCCAGTGTCTATGAGTGGTTGCATTGTATTCAGGAAAATAGTTTAGAAGTATTTCCGGAGGCTTTCCAACAATGAATATTATTGTCAATGGTTCGATGGCCTATGATCGAATCATGGATTTTCCTGGATATTTCGCGGAACATATTATTCCGGAAAAAATCCATATTTTAAATGTTTCTTTTCAGGTGAATGGCGTTAAAGAGAAATTCGGGGGCACTGCCGGTAATATTGCTTATGCTCTTACTCTGATGGGAGAAAACCCAATAGTCTCAGCCACCATCGGTCATGATTACCACCGTTATTTTGAATGGTTGAAACAAAACCGAATTTCCACCCAAAACATAAAAATAATCGAGAACGATCTTACTGCCTGTGCCTATATTACTACCGACCTGGCTAACAATCAGATTACCGGATTTCATCCTGGAGCAATGAACTATCCCACCAATCTGGATTTTAATGTATTTAAGCCTCAAGATACGCTGGTAATCATCTCACCGGGTAATCTCAAGGACATGGTGAACAATTCCCTTTTGTGTAAGGCCAGAGGAATTGATTATATTTTTGATCCTGGGCAGTCATTACCTATGTTGGAGGCCAAAGACCTGATACAAGCTATCGACGGTTGCCTGATCCTCATCTCAAATGATTATGAAATGGATCTGATTATGAGTAAGACTGGAAAAAGTAAAGAATTTTTATTGAAACTGGCCAAAACTATCATCGTTACTCGCGGAGAACTGGGTTCCTCAATATATACGGGAAAAACTGAAACCTCAATTCCGGCAGTTAAACCCAGAAAGGTTATTGACCCCACCGGTGCAGGCGATTCATTCCGTGGCGGCTTAATTAGTGGCCTGGTCAAGGGACTAAGTATGGAGCAGTGTGCAAAAATAGGTAGTACTTGCGCTTCTTTTTGTTTGGAATATTATGGAACCCAAGAATATCATTTCAGCCAGGAACTATTCAATGAGAGACTCCAAAGCTGTATAACAAAATAAAATTACATTTCCGGTACTAAAAGAGACTTATTTGTAGAGTTGGTTGATGATTAGGCTGACCTGTTCGGCTATATTCCGGGCGCTATCTATAGAAAATACCTGACCGGGCGGGAACTCCGTGACAGGTTCGAATTTGCGCTTTTGTGGCTCATAGATATCCCAGCCGCCATCTGAAACCGCGATATTTTTCAAGCGCTGGGCCAGGCGCTGGCGGGTATTAGCCTCGTCCAGGCGGCATTCGATAACGTAAAAATCAGCGCCACATGCTTGAGCCAGAACATCGGCTTTGCTGCGTTCCTCAGCCTTCATAAAAGTAGCATCCATGATGACAGAATCTCCGTCCTTAAGGAAAGTCTCAGCGTCGGCAAACATTTTCTGGTAAGTCTTTTTTGAGAACTCGGTCGAATAAATACCAGACTCCATTTGTTCGAAACGGTGCTCGGTAGGCGCGAGTCCAGCTAATTGTTTACGGATGATGTCGGAGGATAGAACTGTCAAGCCCAGTCTCTTTGCCATGACCTGAGCCAGAGTGGATTTGCCGGATCCTACCAGTCCGACTGTGATGAAAAGCCGAGGGCGGGAACAAGCGTATGAATCGGCAAGTTCAAAATAGCCACGAGCGGCCTCCAGTGTTTGCCCTTTTTCCGCCTCAGAGATATAGGGGTCCGCGAACTTAAAACAACCTACCTTGCCACGTACGTGCGCACGATATATTTTATAAAATTTTAACAGGTCCTTGATCTGGCCGTCTCCACTGGCATCTATATAAGCTTTCACAAAGATACGCGAGAGATCCGCCCGACCGTAATGGTCGAGGTCCATAGCCAGAAAAGATATTTCTGAAGCCACGTCGCAATAACGGAAGCGGTCGTTAAACTCAATACAATCGTAAATAGATATGCTGTCGGCAAAGCAGATATGCTGTGTATGTAAATCGCCGTGGCAGTCGCGAATTTTACTTTCTGCTACCCGTTGATCTAATAGTCCGCCCTGTCTTTTAATATAGTTTTCAGTGTAGTTTCTGATCCGGTCGAACTGTACTTTGGTAACTATTGTTTCCAGATAAGGTAGGGTCTGCGTAAAATTCTCATCGATATTGATCTTGATTGCCTGCATTTGGCCAAAAGAGCTGATGGTAGGATTAGTTACCGCCCGGTTATGAAAATCTGCCAGTTTTTGCGCAATTTTTTCCACCATACCGGGTTGAACGCGATTTCGCTCCAGCAGGATGTTTAACATACGCTCCTGCGGCAGATAGAGCATTTTAACCAGATAATCTACTATCTCACCTTGTCCGCCTATAGCAAAATCTGCTTTTTGGCGGGTTACCGGGACAACACCCAGATAGACTTCTGGGCAAAGCCGCCGGTTGAGTGCGACCTCTTGTTCACAGAAAAAACGACGTTTCTCCAGTGTGGTATAGTCAAGGTAATTCAAATTGACCGGTTTTTTCAGTTTGTAAACAAATTTCCCGGTCAAGAAGATGACAGACATTTGCGTCTGCATCATATCAACTCTGACAGACTTATCCGGATAAATGCTGGGGTTAAGCAAAGCCTGAACTATCTCAGGTAGTTGAGATGCCATTTGAGCGGATTATCCCTCCAGAACTGGGAAAAGTGAAAATCGCTTATTTTGTTTTGGCTGTAGCTGTTTTAACGGCCTGTGCTTTTTCTTTAGCTTTGGCTGCCTTAACGCGATGCTTTTTGTTTATTTGTCTCTGGCTGTATTTCATAATATCTCCTCTATTCTTCAAGTAAAACAAACTATTTGCAACTATATGTGTATTAATCAAAATTGTATTTTAGCAGCTTAAAACAACGACCTGAGTAGTAAGTGGCAGTGTGGACTTATTGACCACAATTTTAGGCTGTGGAACCGTTTCGGTCAAGCCCATTTCCTTGATGAATTTATCTAATCCATCCAGTTCTTTAGTCAGAGCTGGGGTTTTATAATGCATCGGAATAACAATTTTGGGTTCGATGCTGCGGACCAGGGCGGCTGCTTGGCTAGCACTAATAGTAGTCCCACCCCCGACCGGTACCAGCATAACATCGATGGTTCCAAGATCCTCGATTTGCTTGGCCGTCAAGGGATGACCGAGGTCGCCCATGTGACATATATTAACATCGTCAACTTCAATCGCATAGACGTTGTTTTTACCATGAACAAAGCCCTTTTCGTCATCATGGAATGTGGGGACGCCAATGATTAGTACACCTCCAATCTCATATTCGCCCGGACGAGAAACCAATCTGGGATCTCCCGTAACTCCCTCGATGTAATTGTGATCAGGGTGATTATGACTGACTGTTACAATACTCGCCGATGGCTGGCCCAGGGTGTAGCCCAGTGAAGGCGGGCAAGGGTCGGTGATAACCGTTGTATTTTTTCCTTTGAGTCTAAAACATGAATATCCAAACCATATAATTTCCATAATATTAATCCTAACATAGCAAGGGTAGCCGGTCAATTAAAACACTCCGCAATAACTTGACAATTGAGTGTCAAATATGCTAATTTATATCTGTTAGCAGTCGGGGAGTTGGACTGCTAACGGAGGCTGAAGTTGCTGGCTCCTCGCACGGAAACCATCCTTAAGTCAATTGTTAACTGGTATATTGACCATGCAGTGCCGGTCTCGTCACAGGTGCTTGTGCGGGATTGCGAACTGAGTGTTAGTTCTGCCACAGTGCGCAACGAAATGGCATTTTTGGAACATTATGGATATATTATCCGCCCGCATACTTCCTCTGGTAGCGTTCCTTCGGACAAGGGCTACCGTTATTTCGTTTCCTCGCAGGAAAACATTGCTTTGCCCATAACTGAACAGCGTATGATAAGTCATTTGTTTCATCAGGTGGAGGGCCGCCTTGACGAATGGTTGAGTTTGGCGACCACCGTGTTAGCAAGGTTATCTCAAAATACAGCTGTGATTACTGTACCCAAGCCGGCTGACTGCCAACTCAAACACATGGAGTTAGTGTCCATTCAGGATTCGTTGATCATGTTGCTACTGGTGCTTCGCGGCGCTCGTATTAAGCAGCAGCTTTTTCCTCTGGAAAACCCTATTTCTCAGCCAGAGTTGACCGCAATCTCAGCAAAAATGAATATGGACTATTTTGGCTTCAGCGCTTCTCAAATCCAGTCGAAAGAATTGGAATTAAACAGAGTTGAGCAGACCATCCGGGACAATCTGGTAAAAATGATGCAAACGGCCGATGAGCAAAGTGGCGGACAGTCCTATCTTGAAGGGTTGCATTTCCTTCTTAATCAACCAGAGTTTATACATAATCAGCGTATTCTTGCTTTATTGGAATTGTTGGAGCAGCGTGCCATGCTGGGGACGATCATCGCTCAGCCCCAGAAAGACACCCAGGTGCGGGTTGTGATCGGCAGCGAAAATCAAGCTGAAGTTGTACATGATTGCAGTCTCGTGATCAGTCGTTACGGTCTGCCGGATGAAGCCAGTGGTAATATAATGGTTGTAGGGCCAACTCGCATGGCCTATCCTCGGATAATCTCGGCAGTAAGTTATATATCTATTTTATTGAGCGGGTTGGTAGCTGAACTTTACGGTATAAATCCTCCCGCCTCTGAAAATCCCAGAACTTCAAATTAAGGAGAGCATTGTGGCAGAGGAGTTGGAAAAAGAAATTCAGGTGGAAAATGTTTCCTGCGAAAATATTGAGGATTTGAAGAAAGCTTTGGCAGAAGAGAAAGCCAAAGCTGAGAACAATCTCATCGGTTGGCAGAGAGCACAAGCAGATTTCGTCAATTATAAACGATTTGTGGAGCAAGATAAGACTGAGTCTCTCAAATTTGCAAATGCTCACCTGCTGGTTAATATATTACCGGTGCTGGATGATTTAGAGCGCGCCCTGGCTTCTATACCTCCCAAAGAAGCACACCATAAGTCGGCGGAAGGATTCAAGATGATTGAACGTAAATTCCGGGGCCTTTTGGAGAAATTGGGGGTAAGTCAGGTCTTGTCTCTGGGGATGGAATACGATTATCGGACTATGGAGGCGGTCACCAGCGTAAAAGGGAAGAAAGATATTGTGATACAGGAATTGGAAAAAGGTTACAAATTACAAGATAAGGTAATTCGTCCCGCCAAGGTAGTAGTAGGCAGCGGCGAAGAACCGTCGGATAAGGAGGAATAAACTCATGTCTAAAGTGGTTGGAATTGATTTAGGGACTACCAAGAGTGTAGTGTCAGTTATGCAGGGTGGTGAACCGGTTGTCATTACTACCTCGGATGGCATCCGGGCTTTGCCATCGGTAGTAGCGGTCAGCAAGACAGGCGAACGTCTGGTAGGTGTACTGGCCAAAAGGCAAGCTATTGTCAATTCGGAAAACACTATCTATGCTATCAAGCGTTTTATGGGGCGTAAATTCGGCGAGCCGGCCGGACGCGAACTGCCCGTTGAAGAAGATGCCCGACGTAAGACCTATAAAGTTAGCCGCGGGTCTAATAACGAAGTCAA
>Ga0114951_10004199_pt1 | contig 14256 bp, 23 predicted proteins | sample AM7aDNAmetaG_FD_88677 | JGI IMG/M metagenome (GOLD analysis project Ga0114951, IMG submission 88677) | Freshwater microbial communities from Finland to study Microbial Dark Matter (Phase II) - AM7a DNA metaG | ecosystem: Environmental > Aquatic > Freshwater > Lake | place: Finland: Lake Alinen...
CCGTGGACGCCGGGACCGTAGTTGCGGCGTTCAAGATATTTCGTCGGGCCGAAAATCGGAATTCCGAAACGGCGGCTGATGCGGACGCGGGGACCTGTATAACGAGCCATAATTAAATAATGCTAAAATTAAAATTGCGGACTAAACGCGGCGTTTCTTGCGCGGGCGGCAGCCGTTGTGCGGAATCGGCGTGACGTCTTTGATCGAGCTGATTTCCAAACCGATCGCCTGCAGCGCGCGGATGGCGGATTCACGACCCGAGCCAGGACCCTTGACGCGGATTTCAACTTCCTTCATGCCGTGCGCCATGGCCTGGCGGGCGGCGTCCTGCGCGACCTGCTGCGCGGCGTATGCCGTGCTTTTGCGCGAGCCTTTGAAACCAACCCGGCCGGCGCTGGACCAGCCGATGAGGTTACCCTGCATATCGGTGATGGTGACCTGAGTGTTGTTGAACGTGGCCAGAATGTTGGCAACGCCCACAACCACGTTTTTGGCGTGCTTGGCCTTGACGATCTTCTTGGCATTGGCGTCCTCGCCCAAAAGTTCGGCGGCGGTCGGCGCCGCCACGGTGGCCGGCACTTCCGCGATCGCGGCAGTGGCCGGAAGCGCGGCTTTATCCGCAGCGTCGGCTGCGGGCTTCGCTTCTTTCTTGGGAGCAGATTTCTTTTTAATTTCTTCGGCCATAACAATTCAATTCTTAGTGGATACCGGCTTTGGCGTTCGCATTACGCTGCACACCGACCGTCTTGCGCGGACCCTTGCGGGTGCGGGCGTTGGTCTGGGTGCGTTGACCGCGCACCGGCAGGCTGCGCTGGTGGCGGACGCCACGGTAACAGCGGATGCCCTGCAGGCGCTTGAGATTCATGCCGAGTTCGCGGCGCAGATCACCCTCGATGACATACTTGCCGTCCTGAATCGCATGCACGATCTGGGAGAGCTGCGCTTCGGTCAGATCCTTCGCGCGGATGGCGGGATCAATGTTCGCGCGCTCCAGGACTTCCTTGGCGTTGACGGGACCGATGCCATAGATGTAGCGCAGCGCGATGTCGATGCGCTTGTTGGGCGGAACTTCCACTCCGATGATACGTGCCATAAAATTTAATTAACCCTGACGTTGTTTGTGACGTTTATTCGAGCAGATGACGCGAATGACGCCCTTGCGCTTCACGATCTTGCAATGCTCACACAATTTTTTTACTGATGCTCGAACTTTCATTTTCTAAATCGTTTTTGTTTCCGTCAAAATCCGCCCCGCGGACAAATCGAAGGGCGTCATTTGCAATGTTACTTTCTCACCCAGCGCCAGCCCGGCAAAACTTCGCTTCGCTTTGCCCGCCACAAACGCCAGTAGCCGGTGACCATTCGCCAGCTCCACGCAATATGTGTGCAGCGACCGCGCTTCGACCACTAAACCTTCGACAATGAAGGCGTCAGCCATGTCAAAATCTCCGGTTCACCCTCGGTAACCAATATCGTATGTTCAAAATGGGCAGATAGTGAACCATCCCGCGTCACTACTGTCCAGCCGTCTTTCAAAATTTTTACATCGGGCGAGCCGGCATTTACCATCGGCTCTATCGCTAACGTCATTCCCGGCCGCAACTTCTGGTTGCTGTTGGAATCCACAAAATTCGGCACCTGCGGTTCCTCGTGCATCGTGCGACCGACCCCGTGGCCGACAAACTCCCGCACCACGCTGAACCCGTTGCTTTCGACGTAGTCCTGAATCGCCCGAGAAATATCTGTGACGCGATTTCCCGAAACCGCTGCCGCGATACCGAGGCCCAGCGCGCGATCCGTCACGTCCATCAACTGCTGCCCCAACACGCCGCAACCGCCGACCGCAACCGTCCGGGCGTTGTCGCCGATAAAGCCTTTGTAATTCACGCCGACATCCACACTGACAATGTCGCCGAACCGGAGTTCGCGCTCGTTTGCCAACCCGTGAACGACTTCCTCGTTCACCGAGATGCAAGTGTGACACGGATACTTGCGATAACCCAAAAAGGCGCTTCTGCCGCCGTAAAATTTAATCCGATCCGCTGCAAACCCGTCCACTTGGTTGGTGGTCACACCCGGATTGATGAACGCAATGATGTCGTCCAAGACTTTTCCTGCCACGACACAAGCCGCCCGCATTGCCACCAAATCCGCACCGCTTTTTAAAATGATCTTGCCCACAAACGCAAGCCCTAGAGACGCCCGCGAACCCGGCCCTTTTTCAGGAAACCGTCGTAATGACGCATCAGCAAGTGTGATTCAATCTGGCGCATGGTGTCCAGCAGAACGCCGACGGCGATCAGCACGCTGGTGCCGCCGAAAAATTGCGCCACGTTCTGCGGTATGTTCATTTCCTTGGAAAGGATGATCGGAATCGTTGCAATCACCGTCAGGAAGATTGCTCCCGCCAGCGTGATCCGGCTCATCGCCTTGTGTAAATAATCGCTCGTCCCCTGCCCTGGGCGCACACCGGGAATATAACCACCGTTCTTCTTCAGATCGTCGGCGATCTGCAATTCATTGAACTGCGTCGCCACCCAGAAATAGGAGAAGAACAAAATCATCAGCGAGTAAAAAGCCAGATAGAAAACGGAACCAGGATTCAACGCCTGGGCGATGCCGAGGAACATGTTCTTCAGGAATGGCTGGCTGACAAAATTACCCAGATGCAAAAAAATCGGCTGCGGAAACATCAGGATGGATTGCGCGAAAATGATCGGCATCACGCCTGCGTAATTGACCTTAAGCGGCATAAACGAAGTCCCGCCTGCATACATTTTGCGACCAACAGCGCGCTGGGCATATTGCACCGGGATTTTTCGCTGTGCCTGCGTCACAGCGATGACACCGGCCACCACACTGATGAGCAATATCACCATCACCGAGCCCGTCCCGAAAAGATGCGCATGATTCTCACCACCGCCGACCGGGAAGAACATATCCTTCAAACCCGTCACCGCCAGCGGCAGACGTGCCACGATGCCGATGGTGATGATCAACGAAATACCATTACCAATGCCGCGTTCTGTGATCTGTTCACCGAGCCACATGAGCAACATCGTGGCCGTGGCCATGATCAACACGGTCTGAATCCGATACCACCAGATGTGGTCGAGATCAAAAATGAGCGGACGGCCGATGCCGGGAAACAATTTCTCAGGATTTTCCCAGCCAATGGCGAAGAACAACCCCTGAGCAAGGCACAACAAGACCGTCAGGTAGCGACCGTATTGGATGATTTTTGCGCGGCCGCCTTCTTCACGGGCCAGCTTGCTCAACTTGGGCCAGACAGCCGTGAGCAATTGAATGATGATCGTTGCGCTGATATACGGCATGATGCCGAGCGTTCCGATGGCGCAATGCTCCAGCGCGCCGCCGGCGAAGGTGTTATACATGCCCAACATGCCGCCGCCGCTCTGCGAATGGCTGTTAAAATAAGCATGAAGGGCATTGCCGTCGAGACCGGGAATCCGGATCCACGCGATCAGGCGGCAGACTGCCAGCACACCGAGCGTGAAAATAATCCGGGATTTGAGTTCCGGAATTTTTACGCAGTTGCCGAACGTGTTGAAAATGGAGCGGAACATGAATTATTCCAGCGTCAGGCCTTCGCCGCGGGTGCAGGTTTACGGCTGACCACTTCGCAGGTTCCGCCTTTGGCTTCGATTTTTGCTTTGGCCGACGCGCTGAATGCACACGCCAGAACCGTGAGCTTTTTCGTCAATTCACCGTTGCCGAGAATCTTGATGCCGTCAGACGTCCCGTTGGACAGGCCAACAGAGCTCATCGCCAGTTCGTCCACGCGCGCGCCGTCGTCAAATTTGTTCAAATCGGACACGTTCACGCCGTTGTATTTCGTCGTGAAACGGGCATTATTAAAGCCGCGCTTGGGCATGCGGCGAATGAGCGGCATCTGGCCGCCTTCAAAACCGATGCGGATGGAGCTGCCGGAACGGGCCGTCTGGCCCTTGCCGCCGCGGCCGGCCGTTTTGCCACGCCCGCTGGATTCACCCTGGCCAAGACGCTTGGTGCGATGTTTCGAGCCGGGACGGGGTTTAAGATTGTGCAGTCGCATATAAAATAAAATCAGACCGTTGCAGGAATCGCCTCAGGAGCCTTGGGCGCTTCCACTTTTCTCATTGCCAAACCGCGGCCCTTGTAAATCGTTTCACGGAGACGCATGCTCAACAGGCCTTTGAGCGTCGCCTTCACCACGTTGGCGGCATTTTTCGAACCCAGTGACTTGGTCAGGACGTCCTTCACGCCAACGGATTCCAAAACCGCGCGGACTTTTTTTCCCGCGATGATTCCAGTTCCCGGTGAGGCCGGCCGCAACAAAACTTTTGCGCCGCCATAGGCGCAATACGCCTCATGCGGAATGGTCGTATCCTTGAGCGCAACGAGCACCATCTGGGCGCGGGCCATTTCGCCACCGCGACGAATCGCATCCGCGACTTCAGCCGCCTTGCCCAGGCCGACACCGACGCGGCCCTTTTTGTCGCCCACGACAACCAGCGCGCCGAAACTAAAACGGCGTCCGCCCTTTACAACCTTGGCGGAACGGTTGATAAAAACAACCTTCTCGACCAGGTCTTCGCCACCACTGCCAAATGAATTCGGACGATCGCCCTGAGGTTTGCGACGGCCGCGATTTTGCTGTCCGCGTTGCCCGTCACCGCCCGATTTATTGATTTCAGCCACAGTATTTATTCAGGTTAAAATTTTAATCCCGCTTCGCGCGCCGCATCCGCCAGCGCCTTTACCTTGCCGTGATAACGCATGCCGCCACGGTCGAACACGACTTCCTTGATGCCCTTGTCCAATGCCTTTTTCGCCGCGATGGAACCGATGGTCTTGGCGCCCGCCACATTGGCCGCCGTTTCTTTCGGCACCGTCTTGCTGACGGTTGAAGCCGCTGCAAGCGTCACGCCAGCATCGTCGTCAATGAACTGGACGTGGATGTTCTCGTTCGTGAAACACACCGCCATGCGGGGACGCACACTGGAGCCGGCCACTTTCTTGCGAATGCGGTAGCGGCGGAGCTGCTTCAATTTCTGCTTTTTTTCGGTTCTCATTTTGATGCGTCACGGATTTAGCCGTGAACTAAATTTTTATTGGACGGTCTTGCCTTCCTTGCGCTCGACGTGTTCGCCGGCGTAGCGGACGCCCTTGCCCTTGTAGGGTTCCGGCGGATAATAGGCGCGGATTTCGGAGGCAACCTTGCCAACCATCATCTTGTCCGGGCCTTCAATGGTCAACTTGGTGTTTTCCTCAACCGTCACTTTAATCTGGTCGGGGATGTTGTAATTCAGCGGATGTGAATAGCCGAGCGAGAGATTGACAACCTTGCCCGTGACGGCGGCCTTGAAACCGACGCCCTGAATCTCGAGTTTCTTGACAAAACCTTCGGCCACGCCTTTGACCATGTTGTTGACGAGCGCGCGGCTCAGGCCGTGCAGGGCCTTGGCTTGGGCGTCTTCGCCATCCCGGCTCACGATAATGTTGCCGCCCTCAACCTTGAGGCTGGTGCGCTTCGGCAGTTCCCAGTTGAGTTTGCCTTTCGGCCCTTCGACTGAAACTTTCTGCCCTTTGACCTCCACCTTGACTTTAGGCGGCACGGCAATCGGTTGTTTTCCAATACGAGACATAGCTTTAAAATTTTACCAGATGTAACAGAGCAGTTCGCCGCCCAGGTTTTTCTTGCGCGCCTGCACGTCCGTCATGACGCCCTCGGAAGTGGACACAATCGCCACACCGAGACCGCCGCGCACGCGCGGAATATTCGTTGCGCCGACATATTTGCGGAGCCCCGGCTTGCTGACACGCTTCAGGCCTTCGATGACCGGCTTCTTGCCTTCATACTTCAGCTTGATCTTCAGCTTTTTCAGCGGTTTGCCGTCCACCGAAACTTCGGCGACGTAACCCTGCTGCTTGAGGACGTTGGCCACATTCTCTTTGATGCTCGAATGCGGCAGTTCAATCGCCGGCAGCAATGCCCGTCCGGCATTGCGGATGCGGGTCAACATATCAGAAATCGGATCGCTCATAAAAAATTACCAGCTCGCTTTCACCACTCCGGGGATCAAACCGTTTAACGCCGCTTCACGGAACGTCAAACGCGAACAGCCAAACTTGCGCAGATAACCGCGACGGCGGCCGCTGAATGAACAACGGTTGACCACGCGGGTCGGGCTGGCGTTCTTCGGGAGCTTCGTCAGGCCGACGTAATCCTTCTTCGCCTTCAATTCCGCGCGGATCGCGGCGAATTTCTTCACCGTTTCCGACTTCTTCTTATTGCGTTCCAACCATGCTTTCTTGGCCATAAAAATATTATTTATCTGCGAACGGAAAACCCATGAGTTTCAGCAAGTCCAGCGCACTGGCGTTTTCGCCGGCACTGGTCACAATCGTGATGTCCATGCCCTGCATCCGCTTGACTTTTTCCAGTTCGATTTCAGGAAAAATCGCCTGGTCATTCACGCCGAACGTGTAATTACCGCGGCCATCAAACTTGCGCGGCGACAACCCGCGAAAATCGCGGATCCGGGGCAGCGCCGTAGCGACGAGCCGGTCGAAAAATTCATACATCTCGTCTTTGCGCAGCGTGACGCGGCAGCCGATCGCCATGTTTTCGCGGAGCTTGAACTGCGCGATGCTGTGGCGCGACTTACTGATGGCCGGCTTGCGGCCGGTGATCAGCGACAAATCCTTGGCGGCGTCTTCCAACGCGCCTTTTTCTGACGAGGCGCTCACGCCCATGTTCACGACGATCTTCACCATCTTCGGGATCTGGTGGATGTTCGTGTAGTTGTGCTTTTCCTTCAGGGCGGGCACCACTTCTTTAGTATACTTTTCGAAAAGTCTGGATTTCATTTTTTTTGGTCACGGATTTGGCCGTGACAAATTTTTAATTCGCCGCTGCCGAGGTCGCGCCGCGCTTGGTGGCGCGCGCATCAAAATTGGTTGCCGCCATCACGTTCGAAACGTGGACCGAGCCTTCGCGCTCGACAATCGCGCCCTGGGGGTGCTGCTGGCTCTTCGGCGTGTGCCGCTTGATCATCTGCACGCCTTCGATGATGACCCGCTGCTTGGTTGAATTGACGGCGATGATCTTGCCGCGCTTGCCCTTTTCCTTGCCGGCCAGCACAACCACTTCATCACCTTTTTTCACATGAAACTTCATAAAATCCTTAGAGAACTTCCGGGGCGAGCGAGATGATCTTCATGAACTTCTTTTCGCGCAGCTCGCGGGCCACAGGGCCGAAAATACGCGTGCCCTTCGGGTTCATTTCTTTGTCGATGATCACGCAGGCATTGCGGTCAAAACGGAGATACGAGCCGTCAGCGCGCGGAATGATCTGACGCGTGCGAACGACGACTGCGTCATGAACCTCGCCCTTTTTCACCGTGCCATCCGGCGCGGCCACCTTGACGTGAACCTTGATGACGTCGCCGATGCCGGCGTAACGCTGGTTCTTGCCCAACACCCCGATGTTCCAAACGATCTTGGCACCCGAGTTATCCGCAACGTCCAAACTGGAACGAATTTGCAACATAAAATCTTAATTAAGCCGCGACCGGGGTTTCTTGCACCGCGCGTTCGATGACCTCGACCAGGCGCCAGCATTTGGTTTTGGACAACGGGCGCGTCTCTTCGATGCGCACACGGTCGCCAATCTTCGCCTCGTTCTTCTCGTCGTGCGCGTAAAACTTGCTATAGGCGGTCACGATTTTCTTGTATTGAGCGTGCGGAAAACGGCGCTCAACTTTGACGACGATGGTCTTCGACATCTTGTTCGAGACGACTTCGCCCACGCGTTCCTTGCGGTTGCCGCGTTTCACTTCCGGTTGATTTAAAATTTCAGCCATACAAAAATTAAGCCGCTTTGTTCCGCAGTTGCGAGATGCGCGTTTCGACCCGCGCGATGTCTTTGCGCAGCGTCCGCAAACGTGCGGGTTTTTCGAGCTGCGCGCTCGCCTGCTGCAGGCGCAGGGTGAACATTTCGTGGCGCAGGTCGCGGCTTTTGGCCGCCAGCTCAACCAGCGTCATATCTTTGGATTCAGCAAATTTCATAACCGTTTAGTGAGCGTGACTGTGCCGTGACACAAATTTTGTTTTGATCGGCAGCTTCGTCGCCGCCAGGCGCATCGATTCGCGCGCAATCGCTTCCGTGACGCCGTCCACTTCAAACAGGACGTTCGCCGGTCGGATGACCGCCACCCATCCTTCGACGGGCGCCTTGCCTTTACCCATCCGGGTTTCGAGCGGCTTCTTGGTGAAGGATTTTTGCGGGAACACACGGATCCACAATTTTCCGTGCCGCTTCATGTTACGGGCAATCGCCACGCGCGCCGCCTCGATCTGCTTCGCGTCCATCCAGCAACGTTCGAGCGCCATCAAACCATATTCGCCAAACGCCACCGTATGACCGCGCGTCGCCAGACCCGTGCGGCTGCCACGGTGCATCTTGCGGAACTTCACTCTTGCTGGTTGCATTGCCATAACAAAAAAATCTAAGTATAAAATCAGTTGACCGGGAGCGGTTTTTCAACCGGCGCCTGGATAGCGGCAGCCTTCTGCGGCTTGTTCTCACCTTTGCAAATCCAGCACTTCACGCCGAGTTTGCCATACATCGTCAGCGCTTCCGCGAAGCCGTAGTCAATATTCGCGCGGAGCGTGTGCAGCGGCACACGGCCCCAGTGATACATTTCCGTGCGGGCGATTTCCGCGCCGCCCAAACGGCCGGCACAGCGAATCTTGATCCCCTCCGCACCGAAATCCTTGGCGGTCTGCAAAGCTTTTTTCATAGCGCGGCGGAAGGACACGCGGCGCTCCATCTGCAACGCGATGTTTTCCGCTACCAATTGCGCGTCGAGTTCCGGCGTCTTGACTTCGACGATGTCCACGTAAACTTCCTTGCCGGTCATCTTGCTCAGGTCTTCCTTGAGCTTGTCGATTTCCGAACCTTTGCGGCCGATGACCACGCCCGGACGCGCCGTCATGATGGTGACGCGGCAACGGCTGGTCGCGCGCTCGATCAAAACCTTCGGCACCGAGGCGCCTTCAAGCTTTTTGCGCAGAAAGTCGCGAATCTTGCGGTCTTCGGTCAGGAGGGCGCCAAATTCTTTTTTGTTGGCATACCACTTCGAGCGCCAGTCTTTGTTGACTCCGACGCGCAAACCGATTGGATTAACTTTTTGTCCCATACCAATTATTCGTCCGAAACCGTGATTTTAATGTGGCAACGGCGCTTGAGGATCGGACCGGCCGAGCCGCGCGCCTTCGGGGTGAAACGCTTGAGGGTCGTGGCGGTTCCGGCAACCGCTTCCTTCACGCGCAACGTTTCCGGCTTCAAATTTTTGTTGTTCTCCGCGTTGGCGATTGCCGAACGCAGGACCTTGGAAACGAGCCGCGCGCCCTTGCGCGGAACAATCTGCAGCACGGCCATCGCCTCGAGCGCGCCGAGACCCTGAACCTGCCGCGTAACCTCGCGCATTTTCTGCGCAGACATCGGCACGTTTTTTAAAATTGCAAAAGCTTCCATAAAAACGATTAGAACTATTTGGCCTCCGCCTTGGCCGTGTGCGCGCCGTGTTTCTTGAACGTGCGGGTCAGCGAGAATTCGCCGAGCTTGTGGCCCACCATGTTTTCGGTGATGAACACCGGGTTAAAGATTTTGCCGTTGTGAACGGTGAACGTCAGGCCGATGAAATCCGGCGTGATGGTCGAACGCCGCGACCAGGTCTTGATCGGCGTCTTTTGGTTGGCCGCCTTCGCCTTCTGGATTTTGTCCAGCAAGCTGAAATCAATAAACGGACCCTTTTTAATCGAACGTCCCATAAAAATTATTTATTCTTCATCGGCAGCCCGTTTCTCTGCACCACAATGAAACGGTTGGAGGATTTATATTTCGCACGCGTCTTGCCGCCCTTGGCCACAAAGCCCCACGGGGACACCAGCTGCTGCCAGCCGCCGCCGCCCTTGGATTTCCCCTGACCGCCGCCGTTCGGATGGTCAACCGGGTTACGTGCCACACCACGGGTGATGCCGCGATGACCGCGATGACGGGTGCGCCCTGCTTTGCCGAGAATAACGTTTTCGTGTTCCGTGTTGCCGACCTGGCCGATCGTCGCATAACACTCTTCGTTAATGCGGCGGATTTCGCCGGAGGGGAGACGAATCTGCGCGAAGCCTTCATCACGCGACATCAACGTAGCCGAACCGCCCGCCGAGCGGACCATCTGGCCGCCGCGACCAGGAGTGATCTCGATGTTGTGGATCGCCGTGCTGACCGGAATCGCCTTCAAGGGAAGCGCGTTGCCGATCTCAGGGGGAGCAGAGGGACCGCTGGAAATTTTCGCACCGACCACCACGCCGACCGGCGCGATGATGTAGCGCTTCTCGCCGTCCGCGTAATCAAGCAGCGCCAGACGCGCAGAGCGCATCGGATCGTATTCGATCGCCGCAACGGTGGACTCGATGCCGTGCTTGTTGCGCTTGAAATCCACGAGGCGGATCTTCTGCTTGTGACCGCCGCCGATGCCGCGCGCCGTGACCCGGCCGTAGTGGTTGCGCCCGCCGGATTTCTTCCGGATGACGACCAGCGACTTCTCGGGCTTGGTCTTCGTAATATCGCTGAAATCTGCGAACGTGACGTAGCGCAGAGACGGCGTTAACGGTCTAAAAGATTTAACTGGCATAAATAAAAATCCAAGTCAGCAACTCTTGGTAGTCGGCGAGCCATCATTACCGTCTCCGTGAGAGATCGGTTATCGGTTCGCATTCCTGCTGCCCACCACGTTTTTAGGCGTAACGGGACGCGGAATCTATCAAATGTGAAACCGGATGCAATATCTTTTTTAAATTATTTTAGGTTGGATGATTCAAATGTCCCCAAATGCGGCGAATTCGAAGCGAGCTATCCGAAGATAATTCAACGCTAAATCAGATTTGCGTTATCTCTGAAGCGCATCAAAACCTGTTCAGGCTTCTTTTTCCCGCTCCCGTCAGACAACCTGGCGCGAATGGAACTGACACACAAAGCAACCGATTCGGAAGTTACTTCGTTACGTGCCTGGTATAGTTCGTCCCTTACAGTTTTTCTTAATTGTTCAGCTGACACAATCTTTGCCCAACTGGCCAAACGCAATGATTTTGACCTTATTGCCACACAGCGCGATGCGTGGATTGAACAAATCGAATTCCTGCGATCCGCCCTGAACGGTTTGACCGGAGCCATTTTTTTAGAATTCAACATTCCACGCATGGGACGCCGGATTGATGCGGTTTTGCTCATTGGTCCAGTGGTGTTCGTGATAGAATTTAAAGTTGGCGAAAATGAGTTCGAGCGCGCCGCAGTTGAGCAGGTTTGGGACTATGCACTGGATCTGAAAAACTTCCACGAAGCCAGCCACAACGCTTCGCTCGTGCCGATTTTGATAGCCACTAACAGCAAAGAATCCGGCACTACCACGCTTCAGGTTGATGCAGATAATGTTTACCGTCCCATCCAAGTTAATTTAGCAGGTTTTCGCCAAGCAGTTGACGCCACCCTACAAACAATCACTGGCCCCACACTCAATGATAACCAATGGGCACAGGCTCCATATCACCCAACACCCACCATTGTCGAGGCGGCTCGCTCGCTTTATGCACACCACTCAGTCGGGCTGATAAAAACTTTTGATGCGAGCAAGCGAAACCTTCAGGTGACGTCGCGTCGCATCGAAGAGTTGGTGGATGAAGCCCGAAAACTAGGCCGCAAGATTATTTGTTTTGTCACCGGCGTTCCGGGCGCTGGCAAAACATTAGTCGGCTTGAACGTGGCCACCCGGCGGAGGAGCCATGAGGCGCCGACACACGCGGTATTTCTTTCTGGAAACGGTCCGCTGGTCGATGTGCTTCGCGAAGCCTTGACTCGCGATGAATTCAATCGCCGCAAACTAAAAGATGAAAAGGTTCGCAAAGGAGAAGTCGGTGAAAGCGTGAAAGCTTTCATTCAGAATGTTCATCATTTCCGCGATGATGCTTTGGATACTTCGGCTGCACCCATCGAGCACGTGGTCATTTTTGATGAAGCGCAACGCGCTTGGAATTTGAAGCAAACCGCCAGCTTCATGCAACGGAAGAAAAATCGCGCAGGATTTTCCCAATCCGAGCCAGAGTTTCTAATTTCCTGCATGGACCGACACAAAGATTGGGCGGTGATCGTTTGTTTGGTCGGTGGCGGACAGGAAATCAACATTGGCGAAGCAGGCATTGACGCCTGGCTGGAAGCGGTGAATACGGCTTTTCCGCATTGGCACATGTATATTTCCCCGCGACTTACCGACAGCGAATATGCGGCGGGCAAAGCCCTGGAGCGGATTAGCCAACGCTCGAACAGACATCTCGACGACTGCCTGCATCTCGCCGTTTCCATGCGTTCCTTTAGGGCCGAGAATGTTTCTGCTTTCGTCAAGGCCTTGCTCGATTGCGAACCAGAGCAAGCCCGCGAAACCTTGGCCAAGTTTGCGAAACGGTATCCGTTTGCCCTGACACGCGATTTGCATCTGGCAAAGGAATGGGTTCGTTCTCACGCTCGCGGTTCAGAACGATTCGGTCTGGTGGCTTCGTCAAAAGCCCAACGGTTGAAACCGCACGCCATCGACATTCGCGTCAACGTCGATCCCGTGCATTGGTTCCTAAATGAAAAAGAAGACACTCGTTCCAGCTTCTATCTTGAGGACGCGGCCACCGAATTTCAGGTTCAAGGACTGGAACTTGACTGGGCATGTGTAACCTGGGATGGCGATTTGCGCTTCACAAATACTGGCTGGAGTCATCACGATTTTCGAGGCGACAAGTGGACCGATATTCACAAACAAGAAAATCGGAACTATCTGCTCAACGCTTATCGTGTTTTGCTCACACGTGCGCGTCAAGGAATGGTTATCTTTGTTCCACCAGGCTCCCCGATTGACCCGACACGTTCTTCCATCTACTACGATCCAACATTTGATTATCTCGCTGGACTTGGCATTCCCGTGCTGGATTGAAAATTATTTCGTAGCTTCAATGCCAGAACTGAATCTGCTTGCTGACCTTGGCCAACTTTTTTCCGCATCATCATTGTGCGCCAGCAGATCGGCGTCCGTGACCCAGAGCTTTTTCACCATCTCGCGCTGCGGCACAAATGGGCATTTCGTTTTGGGATTTTTAGGCACGCCGTCCATCTGTCGCAATGCCAGCTGCGCGCCGGTCATAACGGATGAATTTCCAAACTTCGAATTCAACTTGTGCGCCGCGTCGTCGAGCGCGCCCCAGCGCTCCGCGCCTGTGCGGCCCCACAACGTCGGCTGTGTGTCGAGCCGCGCGAGATTCCAGAACGCGATGCGAATCTGCCGGACCGGTTTGACCTGGTCGCCCATACAGTCGTGGAAAATCTCCTCCAGCACCGTGTTGAAAGTGGAATTCAAAAACTGCGGTTCGCGGAAGCGATGCGACCCGCCGACCTCGGTGAAATCGTTGAAGCGGACCGTCAGCGAAAGTTCGCGGGCCTGCAACTGCTCGCGGCGCAACTGGCCGGTGAGCCGCGTCGCCTCGCTCAACGCAAACGTCAGCGCCGCTGCGTAATCCGGCTCGTCGTAGGGCAGCGTGGTGTTGCTGGAGATGGTCGTGCGGTCCTTCACCTCGAGCAGCAGCGGCTCGTTCCACTGGCCGTTGGCAAACAGCCAGAACTGCTGCTGGCCCCAGATGCCGAACTTCTGTTTGAGCAGCGGCGACGGCAGCTTGGCGACGTGACCAAACGTCAGAACGCCCAGCGCGGCGAGCGAGCGCTGGAGGTTTTTGCCGATGCCGGAAAGTTCGCGCACAGAACGGTCCTTGAGAAATTTCTTCTCTTCGCCGACTTTGATTTCAAGGACACCCGGCTTGCCCGCATCCGTGGCGAGCTTGGCGAGCCGCGACGAATTCGCGAGGCCGGCGGACACGGGCAGCTTCACTTCGCGCAAAATCCGCGCGCAAATCTCCCGCACATATTTTTCCGGCGTCGTATTGCGATAGACAGGACGATCCATCGTCGTGAGATCAAGAAAGCCTTCGTCAATCGAAACCGGCACGAACATTGGCGAGTATTCTTCCAACACATGAAACCACTGCTGTCCGGTTTAGTTTTTGCTGACAGCGATTTCACCATTGTAAATACTGGATAAGACCGTTGTCTGATCATTTTTCGATTTCAATTCTGCGACGATTCCTTGAGGGTGGCTCCCCGC
>Ga0114951_10004200_pt1 | contig 14250 bp, 12 predicted proteins | sample AM7aDNAmetaG_FD_88677 | JGI IMG/M metagenome (GOLD analysis project Ga0114951, IMG submission 88677) | Freshwater microbial communities from Finland to study Microbial Dark Matter (Phase II) - AM7a DNA metaG | ecosystem: Environmental > Aquatic > Freshwater > Lake | place: Finland: Lake Alinen...
CCTTGCGTCCAGGCGCGGAAAAACGGGAAAAAGATCCCAGGATGGCGGCAGCCAAAACGACAACGACCACGGCAGGATGCGCCCCGCGGGGGATCTTGGGAAAACGCGGCATGTCAATCCGCATCCTTGAGGCGGACAAGGTTTGAGGAAGGGTAATAAAAATCAAGGATCTGGCGGTAATTGTAGCGCATCATGGACATGCCGTACGCCCCCCACTGGCACATCCCCACGCCGTGCCCCCAGCCGTAACCGACAAAATCCACGAACCAGCCTTTCATCTCGATATCGTACTTGTTGCTTTTAAGCACATTGGGCCCGATGATATCCCGGAACAATTTACCTTCGACCAGCTCCTCTTTCCCGTCGCGGGTGATAACCCGCAGTTTCCGGACACGGCCGCTCTTGTTGCGTTCCTCCACCCTGATCTCCTGGATGAGCCCCAGATGATAACCGCGGGCATTGAGGGCATCCTGAATAGCCTTCAGGCGAAAATTCTGGCGCCAGCGGTAATGGGGCGAATCCACGGAAAAAGGAGACTGGACCCCGCCTTTGAGCGGAGGGATATCAATATCCCAGAGCTCGGAGGCATCCTCGGTCACCCCGCCGCTATTGGCATGGAAGAAAGCGGGAAAAATCTTCCCGTTGTAGGTCAGAACCTCCCCGCGGGTCCGGCGGACGGCGACATTGGTGCGGTAACGCTCGGAATTCCTGCCGCCATAGACCTGGGAATACACGTCATTGGTCACATCGTAATCGTGAGCGGCAAACTTTTCCATGGAGTAAATGGCAAACGTCCGTGTCGCCACGGCCTGGGCCTTGATCGCCTCCAGCGGCCATTTGTCCGATATCTCGTGATACAGCACCCCGCGGATATACTGCTCAAGCTCGATGGAATTGACAACCGTGATATTCTCGCCATGGTTGTTGATGATGATGATATTCCCGCGGAAATGCTTGTCATTCACACTGACCAGATCTTCCCGGCGCGGGGCAATGATGAGGCGCACCGGATCGTACACACGGGCGCCGAGACGGAGCTTGCCTTTATCAAGGGCCACAAGGGTCGGACGCAGGCGGTTGCCCGACTCCAGCCGCGCCCCGGTCGTATAATCGACCACCTCATAGCGGCCGTCCAAGGCAATGGTGAAATGATCCTCGTCTCGCAGGACCGCCACACGGACAAGGCGTGAGTTGGCCGTGACCACCCCGGCGTCCGCCAGGAAAAGAACGGCAAGGAACAACAGCATCACGCGCAAGATCCTGGGGAAAGTCATAACTGCTCCTTCGCCCTGGCTGTGATCTCGCGGCCGCGAGATGTGCGCCGGAGAAAACCGATCTTCAACAGATAGGGCTCAACCACGTCCACGATGGTGTCCGTTTCCTCATTCAGGGTCGCGGCCAGGGCTTCGATCCCCACAGGCCCGCCATCGTACTGGTCGCGGATCACTGTCAATATCTTGCGGTCAAAACGGTCAAGGCCATGGGCATCGATATGCAGGCGTTCCATGGCTTCCTCGACGACCGGGAGGCGCAGCACCAGCCCCCCTGTCCTGACCTGGGCATAATCGCGCATGCGCTTGAGGAGGCGGTTGGCCACACGCGGGGTCCCGCGCGAACGCCGCGCCACCTCCAGGGCTGCCACGGCATCAATATCCACGTTAAGCTTGCGCGCCGAACGGCTGATGATCTCGGCCAGATCCTCGGGTTCATAAAAATCGAGGTGGTGGAAAATACCGAAACGGTCCCGGAGCGGCGAGGCCAGAAGGCCGCTGCGGGTTGTCGCGCCGATGAGCGTAAAGGGTTTGAGGCTGAAATTGATCGTCCTGGCGTAGGGCCCCTTGTCAACCACGAAATCGATCTTGAAATTCTCCATGGCCGGATAAAGGAACTCCTCGACAGTCTTGGAAAGGCGGTGGATCTCGTCGATAAAAAGGATATCCCCCTGCTCGAGGTTGGTGAGGATGCCGATAAAATCCCCGGCGCGTTCGATCGCCGGGCCCGACGTCACGGTAATGCGCCCGCCCATTTCATGGGCAATGATGTGCGCCAGGGACGTCTTGCCGAGACCGGGCGGCCCCGAAAAGAGCATGTGCTCCAGCGGTTCGCCGCGCTGACGGGCCGCTTCGATGGCGACTTTGATATTGCTGACAAGCTCTTTCTGGCCGACAAAATCGGCCAGATGCGCAGGCCGCAGCGAGAGGCTGGTGACCCGGTCCTCTTCGGTCTCCTGGGTATTGAGGGCGACACGCTTGAGTTCTTCCATCAGGCGTCCGGTTGTTGCTGAACCGCAATATTTTCCGTGTTGCGCAACAGCTCGATATCCGCGAACATGCGCTTCTGGGCAATGACCACTTCCTTCATTTTGCACAACTCCAGGACAGCCATGAACGTGACGATGAGCTCCAGCTTGTCGCGGGCCCCTTCAAAAAGTTCCCGCAGGGTCATGCTGGCACGGCCGGTGAGCAGATGCAGGATATTGTGAACCTTTTCTTCCACCGTGTACTCTTCGCGCTGGACTTCATAGGCGGACCGAACAGGCTTGTTCGCCATGGCCTGGGTCAGCGCCGTGATAAGGTCGAACAGATTCGCCTCGAAGTACACTTCCTTGGCGTCTTCCCTGAGGCCAGCCAAGGCTTCCTCATCCAGACGGCGCGGAAAAAGGTCCTGGCGCTGGTCTGCCTTCAGCCGCAGGGCTTCGGCCGCTTCCTTGATACGCTGGTATTCCTCAAGGCGGCGGACAAGCTCGGTCCGCGGGTCTTCCTCGGCCTGGACCTCGGCAGGATCCGGCGGCAGGAGCATCTTTGACTTGATCTGCAGGAGCGTGGCCGCCATGACCAGGAAATCACCGATCCCGTCCAGGTCGAGCAGCTTCATCATATCAATGTACTGGATATACTGATCCGTAACCTGGGCAATGGGAATATCGTAAATGTCGACCTCATCCTTGCGGATAAGATACAACAGAAGGTCGAGGGGGCCTTCGAATTTTTCAAGTTGGATTTTGCAGGTCATAGCCTAAAAAACCGCCTGACGGACTTCCTTCATCGTGGCCGCAGCAATAGCTCCGGCGCGCATGGCGCCATCACGCAGAACTTCCGTGATGTACCCCTTGTCGGCCAGGATCCTGACACGCGACTCCCTGATCGGGCGCAGGTACTCGATGAGCCCCTCGGCCAGGATTTTCTTGCAGTCCGTGCACCCTTTGGCCGCCCCTTCACACCAGGCACGCACTTCGGTCTCCCGGGCCGGCAGGAACGCCTTGTAATAGGCAAAAACATTGCAATCATCCGGATGGCCCGCATCTTTGAGGCGCTGACGCCTGGGGTCGGTCATCATGCCGGCGGCCTTGCGCAGGATCTCCTCGGGTGCATCGCACAGGTTGATGGTGTTCCCGTAGCTTTTGGACATTTTTCGCCCGTCGAGCCCCATCAAGCGCGGAACGGGTGTCAGGATGGCCGCACAATCCTCAAACACATCTTTTTTATAGATAAAATTGAACCGCCGGGATATTTCACGCGTCAGTTCAAGGTGCGGGAGCTGATCCTCCCCGATAGGGACGGCCCCCGCCTTGTAAAGCAGGATGTCCGCCGCCTGGAGCACCGGATAACCCAAAAAAGCGTAGGTCTGAAGGTCGCGCGTGGTCACCTCGCGCAGTTGTTCCTTGTAGGTCGGATTGCGTTCGAGCCAGCCCAGCGGTGTCAGACACGAAAGGATCATCTGCAGTTCAAGATGCTGGGGCACATCCGACTGGACAAAGATAATGGAACGCTTGGGGTCGATCCCGCAGGCCAGCCAGTCCGCAGCCATTTCCAGGATATTCACCGCCATGCCGGCGCTGTGCTCGTACTCGCCCATGAGCGCATGCCAGTCGGCAATGGAATAAACACAACGGTGGGTATCCTGAAGCCTGACCCAGCTGTCAAGCGCGCCTACAAGGTGGCCCAGATGGAGCTTCCCCGTCGGACGCATGCCGCTGAAAACGGTCTTCATCACAATTTCCTGGCGATCTGTTCAACCTGGAACGCTTCGATGATATCCCCGACCTGGTACCCGGTGAATTTCTCCACCGAAATGCCGCATTCGAAGCCTTCACCGACTTCCTTGACATCGTCCTTGAAACGCTTGAGGGCGGAAATACGGCCCGTATGGATCGTTTCGCCGTTACGGATCACATCCACATCCATTTTCTGGCGGACACGCCCCTTAAGGATAAAGCACCCGGCCACAAGCCCGGATTTCGTCAGGTTGAAAACCTGGCGGACCTCGGCGCGCGCGATAAAATGCCGCTTGGTATCGGGCTTGAGCAGGCCTTCCAGCGCCGCCTTCATTTCGTTGACCGCATCGTAGATGATGTTGTAACGGCGGACATCCACCGGCGTTTTCTCAAGTTCGGCGTTCGCGTCGGCATTCATCCCGACGCTAAAGGCGATGATAATGGCCTTGGAGGCATGCGCCAGGATGATATCCGACGCATTGACATCGCCCACCGCATTGTGGATGAACTTGATGTTGACTTCCTTATTCGTATTGGGCACCTTGGCCAGGGACTCGCGCAGCGCCTCGAGCGACCCCTGCACATCCGCCTTGAGCACAATGTTAAGTTCCTGGACCTCACCGGCTTTTTTCTGGGCCAGAAGGTCTTCCAGCGTGATCTTGTTGGTATTCTTCAACCGGTCCACCTTGAACTTGTCCATGCGTGTCCCGGAAATATCACGCGCGATCTTCTCGGTCTCGACAACAAAAAACTTCTCGCCCGCTTCAGGCACCGCCGAAAGGCCCAGCACCTCGACAGGCATCGACGGCCCCGCGGCATGGATGTGCCGCTGATGGTCATCGAAGATGGCCTTGACCTTGCCATAATACGGTCCGACCACCACAATATCACCCTCCCGAAGCGTGCCGCCCTGGACAATGAGCGTCGCGACCGCACCGCGGCCGGGACTCAAATGGGCCTCAACCACGATCCCCGACGCCTTCTTGTCGGGATTGGCCTTCAGCTCGAGGATTTCGGCCTCCAGGAGGATCATCTCCAGCAGTCCGTCGACACCCTCTCCCGTAAGGGCTGATACAGGGGCCACAACAGTCTTGCCGCCCCATTCCTCGGGCATGAGATCATGCTCCATGAACTGTTTCTTGACCCGCTCGGGATCTGCGTCCTGACGATCGATCTTGTTAAGCGCAACAATAATGGGAACCCCTGCGGCCTTGGCATGGTCGATGGCCTCAATGGTCTGGGGCATGATGCCTTCATTGGCCGCGACCACAAGGACAACGAGGTCCGTGACGTGAGCCCCCCTGGCGCGCATCGCGGTGAACGCGGCATGGCCCGGCGTATCCAGGAACGTGATGGTCCCCTTGTTGATCGCCACCGAATAGGCGCGGATATGCTGGGTGATGCCGCCGTGTTCTGTATCCACGACCTTGGTCTTGCGGATAAAATCCATGAGGGATGTCTTGCCGTGATCGACGTGACCCATGAAGGTAACGATCGGCGCCCGGGGTTCAAGCGTCTCGGGGGCGTCTTTCGCGCTGTCATGCAGGTCGATGAGCTGTTCTTCCTGGGATTTCATCTGGACAAGGTTGTAGCCGAAAGCTTCGCATATCTTGCGGGCGATGTCCTCGCCGAGATTCTGGTTGATGTTGGCAAACATACCCATCCCCATAAGGATCTTAAGGACGGCATTGGCCTTCTCCTGGATGCGGAAGGCAAGGTCTCCGACCGTAATGGGAGTCTTGATCTCGATATCCCGCAGCGGCCCCTCGTATTTGGCGGGCCCCTGGGGCACGGAAGGCTGCAGCGGTGCGGCAGCGGCAGACGCCTGCGGTGCCAGCTGCTGGGCTGCGGCATGGGCGTTACGGGCCGCCTGGATGGCCGCCTGTTCCTCTTCCCGGCGCTTGGCCAGCGGCTTGACAGAAATAAACTGGGGTTGTTCCTTGGGTACAACCTTCTTGATAACCGTCGTGACTTTCTTCCCGTCGGCATCAGTGGTGGTGACCTGCTCTATGGTCACATTTTCAAACTGCGACATCTCATTGGGGACCACAGGAGCGGCCTCAGCGGGACCTTCGACAGACCTGGCATCAGGAGCCCTGACAACGGGCTTGGGCACCTCCATGGGCTTGGGCTCAGGCTTGGTAACAATGCGCACCGTCACATGCTCGGGCGCAGGTTCCTTGGCCTTGTCCTCGGCAGCATCTTTCGACCTGGAGGCCGCCTTCTTCTTAGGCGCCGTCGCAGGCTTTTCCCCGTGCACATCAGCCGGTTTTCGGGCCGGCGCTTTCTTCCTGGGGGCAGGCTTGGGAGCTTCCTCTTCTTTTTCCTGGGGAATGAGCCCCTTCGCCTCCAGCTCGCTCCTCAACAAGGCAAGCACCCCGGGACTCAATGCCTGGGCATCACCTTTGGCGCGCAATTTGAGCGCCTTCAGTGTTGCGAGAACGAGGTCCTCGCTGATGTTGTATTTGCTGACCAGATCCCTGACTAACATATATCGTTGTCTTTCCGGGTTTAGAACCCTAGATGCTCTTTACTCCGCGCTCCCTCGCACAAGCGGGATGGCGCACGGCGTCACTGTTCGGAAGTGGTGTCCTGGGACTCCGCATTGTCCGCAGGCTCGGCATCACCCGCCGGCTCCGGCGTGTCATCCATGCGTTGCTCGACTACCTCCTCAACAACCACTTCCACGGTCTCACCCTGCTGCTGTTTAATGTGCTCCTCCCACTGGTTGGCCGAGAAAATATCCAGCTCCCATCCCAACAGGCGCCCGGCCAGGCGGACATTCTGACCGTAACGGCCGATGGCGATGGACAACTGGTCGTCGGCCACAATGATGTTGGCCTTCTTCTCGGTGCTCAATAACTGCATCTGCGAGATCTCCGCCGGAGAAAGCGCGGCCTGGATATATTCCTTGATATCCGGGGAATAACGGACGATATCGATCTTCTCGCCGTGGAGTTCGTTGACAATATTCTTCACACGCGAACCGCGCATGCCGACACAGGCGCCCACACAGTCCACCTTTTCGTCCTTGGAATACACCGAGATCTTGGTGCGCTCCCCAGGATCGCGGGCGATGGCCTTTACCTCAATGATGCCCTCGTAGATCTCGGGAACTTCCAGTTCGAAAAGGCGTTTGACAAAATTCGGATGGGCACGGGACAGGACGATCTGCGGCCCGCGCGACTCGCGCTGGACCTCAAGGATGAAGGCACGGACGCGGTCCCCCTGCTTGAATTCTTCCTTGCCGCACAGTTCACTGCGCGGGATAACCGCCTCGGTCTTGCCGAGATCCACGATAACGCTGCCACGGTCAAAACGGTAGACACTGCCGGAAATGATCTGCCCGACACGGATGCTGTATTCGTTGTAGACAACGTCCTTTTCCGCTTCACGGATCTTCTGGAAAACGACCTGCTTGGCGGTCTGGGCCGCGATCCGCCCGAACTCGCTGGAACGAATCTCCTGGCCGTTGGCGAATGCCTGGATCTTGCCGGTCTTCAGGTCGAGCTTGGCCGTGACATCCTCTTCCTTGCCCACGGTCCAGACCTTGCGCGCAGCCGACGCCACCGCCGCCTCAACCGCCTCGATGAGAACTTCTTTGGCAATACCCTTATCGCGTTCGATCTGCTCAAGGATCGTTATCAATTCACTTTCCATAAACTCCCTCTTTTAGTTAATGATCTGCCTGGCTTTTTCTATCTTACCCATAGGGACGACCACATCTCCCTGACGTGTCTTTAAAATCGCATCCGTTTCAGACACGGCATCCAGAAGACCGGAAACCTCATGCCTGCCATTCACCTGTTCTTTCAAAAAAACCTGCACCTCGCGGCCAAGGACACGCCGCAGGTCGCGGTATCCCCTGAGGGTGCGGTCGAGGCCCGGGGATGACACCTCAAGGGTATAATTATCCCCCAGGTCCAGCCCGTTGTCCAGCGCGGCGGCAAGGCGCTTGTTGAGCGCAGCGCACGCGTCCATCCCGATGCCGCCCTCCGGCCTGTCCGCAAAGACCTGGATATGCACATCGCCCCGGTGGGCGCGCACGTTCACCTCCACGATCTCGATGGCAAGCGCAGCGCAAACAGGCTGTGCCAGCCGGGTGACACTGTCGATCAAGGTATCGAAATTTTCCATAACAGCCCCGTCCTGCCGGCGCGCTTACCGCGCCGGGATCAAAAGGCGCAGAAGATGCCCGACGGCCATATCCACCGGAACGCTCTCGACCACGCCGCTGGCACGGTCTTTGATCTCGACTTTGCCTTCCTGAAGTCCGCGCCTGCCGATGGTCACGCGGTAAGGTATGCCGATGAGGTCTGCGTCGTTAAACTTGCGTCCGGCGCTTTCGTCACGATCGTCCATTAAAACATCAATTCCCTGTTTTGTCAACCCGTCGTAAACACCCCCGGCCACAGCCATGGTTTCCGGGTCGCCGGCCTGGACCGGAAGGACCTCAACCATGAAGGGCGCCACACCCGCCGGCCAGCATATCCCCTTGGGGTCATGGCAGACTTCAATGATCGCGGCCAGCAGGCGGCTGACACCGATCCCGTAACACCCCATCACGATGGGCTGCTGCTTCCCGGTCTCATCAAGGTACAGGGCCGACATGGCCTGGGTATAACGCGTCCCCAGCTGGAAAATATGGCCGACCTCGATGGAGGCATGCTCGACACCGTTCTCATCCTTCACCTTGTCTTCACCGATGGGCGCCGGAACAAGGAATTCGTGGGAGATCTTCCCTCCCATGGCCCCGCTGTCCGCCTCGGCAATAATGGGCTTAAGGCCGCAGCGCGCAAAAATACGGGTATAGGCCTCATACATGGCGGCGTAACTTTTCTTCAGGCCGGCATCATCGGTGTCGAAGCTGTAGGCGTCTTTCATGATGAACTCACAGGCGCGCACCACGCCGAAACGGGGACGGGTCTCATCGCGGAATTTTGTCTGGATCTGATAAAGGGTCACCGGCAGCTGGCGGTACGACTGGACAAAACTCTTCACCAGGTCCGTGATGATCTCCTCATGCGTCGGGCCAAGGCACATGGCCGTGCCCTTCTTGTTCTTGAAACGGATCATGACATCCTCAAGGGTCTTGTCGCGCCCTGTCTGCTGCCAGATCTCCAGCGGATGGATGGCCGGCATCAAGAGTTCGTGCGCCCCGGCGGCCCCCATCTCTTCCCGGATGATATGCTTGATCTTCGCCAGGACACGCAGCCCCAGGGGCAGATAGGAATACACCCCCGACGTGAGCATGTGCACAAGACCCGCGCGCAACAGAAGCTGATGACTGGCCGCTTCGGCGCCTGCCGGGGCTTCCTTCAGTGTGGGGATAAAATAGGTTGACCACTTCATACGTTGATACCTCTTTCCGTTATGCGAATTCCTGCGGAAGGTGGACATTCCGCTTCTCGAACTTGTCGGCGAACGACGGGCGCTTGCGCGCGGTCACCCAGTCGCCGGAGATCTTTCCGGTCACCGGGTCGACCGCTTCCTGCTTGAACGTATAAAGGTTATCCAGGGCAATGGTGTCGGCGTCCTTGTCGTAGCGCAGGTCCGTGACATAGGTCACACGGCGCACCCCGTCCATGAAGAGTTCCGAATAAACGATGAGGTCGATGGATCTGCCGATCTGCTGGCGTATCTGGTCGCCGGAAAGACGTATGCCCGACATGAGCATCATGCTGATCATGCGGTGAAAACACTCCTCGGGAGAATCCGCGTGCACGATCGCCAGGGTGCCGGAATGGCCTGAAGAGATGGACTGGATCATGTCCAGGATTTCGTCGCCCCTGACCTCGCCGACAATGATCCTGTCCGGGCGCATGCGCAGGGTATTGATGAACAGGTCCCTGGTCGTGACCTGCCCCTTGCCTTCGATATTGACCGCCTTGGACTGAAGATTGATCACATGTTCCTGGAGAAGCCGAAGTTCCGAGGTATCCTCGATGGTGATGATGCGCTCCTCCTCGGGGATATGCCGTGAAAGAACATTGAGGATCGTCGTTTTCCCGGAACCGGTGGCCCCGCAAAAAACGATGTTCAATTTGGCCTTGATGGCACAGATCAGGAAATCCGCCATCCCGCGGTTGATGGTGCCCAGGCCGATCAGATTGTCCAGGGTGCTGATATCGCGCGAAAACTTGCGGATGGTCATCACCGCACCCAAAAGAGCGCACGGCGGGATGATGATATTGACGCGGGAACCGTCGGGCATCGAGAAATCCACGTAAGGGGATGACTCATCGATACGCCGCGGCGACCCGGAGGATGTCAGGATCTTCTGGATCGTATGCATGAGCTGGGCATTATCCTCGAAGGCAACTGTCGTCTTGGTGATCCTGCCTTTTTTCTGGATATAAACGCTTTTGGGGCCGTTGATCATGATCTCCGTGATGTCCGCATCTTCCATGAGGGGGCGCAGGGGGCCCAGGCTCACCGCAGCGGCGGTAAGCTCGCGGATCAGGCGCACACGATTTTCAAAAGAGACCGTCAGATCGCTCTCGCGGGCAAGCTCGTTGATCGCCTTGTCCACAAAGAGGCGCATCTGGTCCTCGTTCATGGTGTCCTTGACCTTCAGGAAATCCGTCCTGGCAATCAGAAACCTGTGCAGTCGCGTCTTGACTTCATCGTAATCGGCCTCAATGGGCGGCATAAGTTCTCCTCGTGTTTATTTGATAAAGGCCCTGAGCCTGTCGATCAGCCCGATGCGCTCAAAATCCACATAAAACACGAACAGGGCCAGGATAACAATGAGCACAAAGCCCGCTTTCGTGACAAGGTCTTCCGTACGCACCGAAAGGGTCCGTCCGCGCAGTTTCTCCAGGCCCAAGAGCGCCAGATGCCCCCCGTCGAGCGGGATGAGGGGCAGCACATTGAACAGCGCCAGGCTCGCGCTGATCACCCCCACAATGTAGAGCAGGTAGGAAAAGCCGATGCCGGCCGCAAACTTGACAATGAAGAACATGCCGATCAAGCCCGTCATCCCCTCCTTCGCGGAACGTTGCCCTGTCACGATCTGCCAGAGCGCGGCATACGTCTTCAGCGTGACATCGCGCAATTCTCCGCCCGCCCGGGCAAAGGCCTCGACAAACCCGTATCGCCGGACCACCAGATGGTCCGCACGGTCAGGCATGCGGGGCTGGATGCCGATGCGCGCCGCCTCATGTTACCGGCCAAAAAGATCGCGCGTCTTCTCCATCCGGGGCGACACCTTGAGCGTCACATCCTTCCCGGAACGCGACACAAGGATATCAAGCGCGCGTCCGCCGGAGGCCATGATCAGCTCCTGCATCTGGGCCCAGTTGGAGATCCTGCGCCCGTCAATGGAAACAATCACATCATCGGTGATAAACCCCGCCTCCACCGCCGCGGAACCCGCCATCACCTTGCCCACTTTGGCGGGAACGGCCCTGGAAGAAGCATCAAGGTCAACAGCCCCGATCCAGAAAACGACCACAAAACACACATACGCCAGCAGATAGTTGACCGCGGGCCCCATCAGCACGATGAGCGCGCGATGCCCTGGAGATTTTGAAAAATATTCATCCGCAGCGCCCTTGCAGGCAGAACGCTCATCCCCGGCCATCTTGACATACCCCCCCAGCGGAATGGCACACACCCGGTATTCGGTCGCCCCTTGCCGCCATCCCCACAGCCGCGGGCCGAAGCCAAAGGCGAACTCCTCAACCCGGACCCCTTTCCGGCGGGCCATCAAAAAATGCCCGGCCTCGTGGACAACGATCAAAAGCCCCAAAATAAATGCGAATATAAGAAACGTCATGAACGCCTTTCTATGTATTCGGCCGCCCGGGCACGCGCCAGGGCATCGGCCTTTACAATATCTTCAAGCGAGGGCTTGCGGATATTGCGGTGTTGTTCCAGGACCTTCTCAACCACGGCGTGGATCGCGGTAAAACGGATACGCCCCTGAAGGAATGCTGCCACCGCGACCTCATCGGCCGCGTTCAGCGCCGCCGGGGCCGTGCCCCCGCGCCGGGCGGCTTCATAGGCCAGGGCCAGCGAGGGAAAACGCGCCAGATCCGGCACCGCAAATGTCAGGCGCCCCTGCGCCGCAAGGTCCAGCCGCTTTGTCCCCGTGGGGCAGCGCTGGGGATAGGTCAAGGCATACTGGATCGGCAGGCGCATGTCCGTCACACCCAGCTGGGCCAGGACCGCCCCGTCTGTAAACTCGACCATGGAATGGATGACTGCTTCCGGATGGACAAGGACATTGATCCGGCCCAAATCCACCCCAAAAAGCCGCTGGGCCTCAATGACCTCGAAACCCTTGTTCATGAGTGTGGCGGAATCCACGGTGATCTTGGGCCCCATCTTCCAGCGGGGATGGGCCAGGATGTCTTTCACGCCAAAACGGTCATGCCGGGAACGCGGCACATCACGGAGCGGCCCGCCCGATGCGGTCAAATGAATGCGGTATACATCCCGAAGATCCCGTCCCTCCAGGCACTGAAAGACCGCGCTTTGCTCGCTGTCCACGGGAATAACAACCGCTTTATGACGACGGGCCTCCTCCATGAGGATATCCCCGGCCATCACCAGCGCTTCCTTGTTCGCAGGCGCAATGATCTTGCCCGCCCTGGCCGCGGCCAGAAACGGGGCCAGCGCGGCAGCCCCGGTCACCGCAATCACAACAATATCAATATCCTTGCGGGCCACCAGTTCAGGCAGATCCCGGGCCGCATCGTAAAATCTGGTGCGGCTGTACCTGCCGGCAAGCGCAGCTATATGGCCGGCGGCCAGGGCCGCATACCGGGGAGAAAAGCGGCGGATCTGGGCCTCGATCACCGCAGCGCTGTTGAATGCCGTCAGCGCCGCCACTTCAAAACGGTCAGGATGATCCGCGATCACCTTAAGCGTATTAAGACCGATTGAGCCCGTAGAACCAAGAACTGCGACCCGTTTTCTTTTCATATTCCTTTTAAAGATGGTTCAATATCGAACTCATGTAAAGATAAAAGGCCGGCGCCGAAAAAAGAAGGCTGTCGATCAAGTCCAGCACCCCCCCGATCCCGGGCAAAAGATTCCCGGAATCCTTCACATTGCAATCCCGCTTGATCATGGACTCCGACAAGTCCCCCAGCTGGCCCAACCCGCCGAAAAAACATCCGATCAAGGCCACAAATCCTGTTGTGAAATACGGCTGATGCGGAAGCCATGACTGGCACACCACCGCGGCCACCGCGCTGCAGGCCAGCCCTCCCAGGGTCCCCTCCACCGACTTGTTGGGGCTGACCTGGGGCAAAAGAGGATGGCGCCCCAGCCACGTCCCGAACAACAGGGCCCCGATATCGCCCGCCTTGGCCACGGCCACAATGAAAAGGACCAGTTTCGCACCGTCCATCCCCGGCAAAAGAAGATGGATCTTCACGATAAAACTGAAAAACCACGATACATACAACACCCCGAACAGGGTGGTGGAAAGGCCCAGGATGGCATTGCGGTTATCCTGGCGCTTGAATTGCAAAAGAAGCATGATCAAAAAACCGCACACGATCAGCAAGAGCTCCCAATTCTTCGTCAGCTCAAAACGCGTGAAGATCGACAAAGGAATCAGGACACCGATAAAAATGCCGGTATAGCTGTAGATCGGGATATCTTTTTTCTTGATCAGGTAGAAGAACTCGTAGAGCCCTCCTGCCGTGAGAAAGCAAATCAAGGCAATGAAAAACCAGGCATTCCACGCGGCCAGCATCACAAGTCCGATGGCAACGGCGCCGCTGACAAAACGCATCGGATTCATGTTATTCCTCCCTGCGCAAGGACACGGCCGTAACGGCGGTCCCTGCGGCTGAAATCATCGAGCGCCAGGCTGAATTCTTTCCCGGTAAATTCCGGCCAGTATTTTTCTGTAAAATAAAACTCCGCGTAAGAGAGCTGCCACAACAAAAAATTGCTGATGCGTTTCTCGCCCGAAGTCCGGATCAGAAGATCAGGGTCCGGAAGCCCCGCCGTGTAAAGGCGTGAGGAAAACAGGGCCTCATCCACTGCCTCAGGAGCAAGCTTCCCGTCGGCACAATCACGGGCAATGGCACGGACCGCATCCAGTATTTCCAGGCGGCCGCCGTAATTAAAGGCAATGTTAAGCACCATCCCCGGATTCCCCTGTGTGGCCGCAACTGCCCTGTCAAACGCCTCCAGGACGAACGGCGGCGCTCCCTCCCGCCGGCCGGAAACGCACATGCGGATGCTGTTGGCGCACAGGGACTGCAATTTTTGTCCCAGGGCGGACACCAGCG
>Ga0114951_10004201_pt1 | contig 14249 bp, 9 predicted proteins | sample AM7aDNAmetaG_FD_88677 | JGI IMG/M metagenome (GOLD analysis project Ga0114951, IMG submission 88677) | Freshwater microbial communities from Finland to study Microbial Dark Matter (Phase II) - AM7a DNA metaG | ecosystem: Environmental > Aquatic > Freshwater > Lake | place: Finland: Lake Alinen...
GAATGGCATATGAAAGATTGGCAACTTTTTTTGTCACCCGATTTAATAAATTGGAAAAAAGAATACATTTTAAAGCCCGAAGATACGTATGTAGGTCCATTTACAAAATGTTTTGCTACTGATGGAGCAGAAAGAAATGGTCAATATTACTTTTATTTTTCAAAAGGGGGCCAAAGTACGGGCGTCGCAGTGGCAAACAACCCCAATGGGCCCTATAAAGATGCATTAGGGTCTAAGTTAGTAACTAGTTACGATCCAACAATATATATAGATGATGATGTCAATAAAACTCCTTATTTAATTTGGGGGGCTATTAAATTTTATATTGCAAAATTAAAGGAAGACATGGTTTCGCTGGCCGAAGAACCGCATCCGTTGGAAATGAACAATTGGCCCAAAATTCATGATGGTAGTTATTTACATAAAAAAAATGGAATGTATTACCTTACTAGTCAGGGTGCTAGTTATGGAATTAGCAAAGATATTTATGGTCCATATACATATGTAGCAACTTTGCACCCATACAATCGTGGAGAATGGGTAGATCATCCAACATTTTTCAGTTGGAATAACCAGGATTTTTTTGTGGGCAATGATAGCGAATTTGGAGGATGTTACCGTTTTATTAATTTAACCTATGTGGCTTATAAAGATGACGGTAGTATCTCAACGGATGTTTTTATTTATTCATCCGGTTTGGGTGTTGGACAGTATGACGCACAATGGAAAAAAATAGAGGCTGAATGGTATTTTGCAGCATCAAAAAATGTTATAAAAAAAGAATGCGTTGGTGGTTTTGAATTGCAAAACATTACAGATGGAACATATTTATACTTCCCAAAAATTAAAAATATTGGTAATAATTCAAAAATTGATTTTTTATTATCATCGGTAAATAATAATAAAAATACAGTTATTGAAGTACATAGCAATAGTTTTTCAGGCAAATTATTGGGCAAATGTAAGGTGCCTGATACCAATTCATGGTCAACTTACAAACATGTAACCTGCACATTAAATAAGACATCTGACGAAATGAATTTATATTTTGTATTTAAGGGTAAAGGTGCTGATTTGTTACATTTGGATTCGTTTGAATTCAAAAAATAATTACAATTTATTTTTTTATATCGTACTGTAATTCAATGTAATTCTCAAATTATGTAGTCCACAAGCAAGTTCCATGACTAAATCAGTACATGACAAAAAATATAGAATGCATGAATTCAATAATGATAGACAAATCAATAGGACCTTTGCAAGATGCCCAGCAAGCCATTAAAACAGTGCGCATGCATGCAACAGAATGGAAATTGGATTCTGCAAAGATAGGGATTATGGGCTTTTCGGCGGGTGGTCATTTAGTGTCAACCGCAGGGACTCATTTCGACAAGTCATATATCCCCAATGATGAAAAAATAAGCTTGAGACCAAGTTTTATGATATTAGTTTATCCTGTTATTAGTATGAAAGATGAATTGACCCACATTGGATCTCGATCTAATTTACTTGGGAAATCTCCGGAAGCCGGTAAAATACTTTTCTTTTCAAATGAATTACATGTTCATCCCAATACTCCACAAACCTGGATAACACATACAGGAGATGATAAAGTGGTAACTGTTGAAAATAGTATTCGCATTTTATCAGGAGTTAAATCGAAATGGAGTTGCAGCAGAAATGCATCTTTATCCTAAAGCTAAGCATGGCTTTGGTTTACGGAAAGGAAATACAGCTGCCGAAACATGGTCAAAATATGCCGAAACATGAGTGAAGAATATATCTTAAATCAAATAATTGAAAAACAGAAATTAAAATAACGAAAGATGAAAAAGAACATTATTATCTTATTCCTTGTGATAAGTACCAGCCTTTTTAGTGCAGACAAATTTCAATGGAAATTTGCTTCCGATGCACAAGGCTGGATCTTGTCACATGGCCTTACTGGAACAATTTCGGGTGGGCAGTATCATCTGGATGTTATTGGGCATGACTCTTATTTATTATCGCCTGATAATTTGAACATCAATTCAGCAACATATGGTCTGTTTAGAATCAAGTTGCAAAACTTGACCTCAGATGGAGATTTTCATCTTTTTTGGACTACCACAACTGACAATACCTGGGATGAGACCAAATCTATCCACTTCAAAACATTGAAGAATGGTACCCAAGTGACAGAGTATCTATTAAGTACGCTAGCCTCTCAGGGATGGACAGGAACTATCAAACAATTGCGTTTAAATATTGGTAATGCAAAAACAAAAGGAGCCGTAAAACTTGATTGTTTTGGTGTTGAACTTAAACCGGAGGAATTTGGACTGAATAATGGCACCATTCATATCATGCAGGATCTAACGCGTGGTGGGGCAATTTGTTTCATTTCAAAGGCAAATGACTTTCGTAATATTGTAAATATTTCCGATGAAGGTCGCTATATTCAGCAATCATACTATGCCGGAAAATCGTTGAACCGCCAATCCGAAGGACAGTCGCCACGTTGGTCGCCCTGGTCATGGAATCCCATACAAGTTGGCGACTATGCCCGAAACCGTGCCGTGATTCTCAGTTCAAAAAAAACAGCCACCACTTTGTACGTGAAATGTACGCCGATGCTTTGGGATATGAACAACAAGCCTGCCCAGGCCATAATGGAACAATGGACTAGTCTGGAAGGAAATGTTATAAAAGTAAAAAACAAACTCACCTGCCTGCGAACAGATACATTGTATGGCGAAGGTTTATCACGTGATCAGGAAATTCCGGCTGTGTATCCCATCTCGGCTTTGAAAAATCTGTATTCCTATTTCGGTAATGCGCCATTTACAAATGCAGCTATGGATCATCCGGCAGTGGTAGACTTGGGGAGTGGTTTCTGGGGTCGCTACAAAACTGTTTCCGAAAAATGGATGGCATTTGTAGACGATAACAAGTGGGGAATGGGTGTTTACTCCCCTTCGGCAACATCATTTCTTGCCGGCAAGTCGGGAAAGGCAGGAGGTGAATCCACAAGCGGTCCAACCTCCTATATTGCACCTTTGCGTAGGGAAAAACTAATGAAAAATTCGGTCATAGAATTTGATTACTTTTTGATAATAGGAACACTGGACGAAATAAGGTCTGAAGTTTATCAGATTAACAAAACGTTGGAAACAAAATAAAGTAGTCGGTAGTTGACAAAATGTTATTCCTTGAATTTTTTATGTCGAAAAAAGCGGAAAGATACACGATGCATTGTATTGGCGTTGGCAGGCTGCTATTTTGATGCCTCCTTATAAATTAATACTGCTGGGACCCAATGAAAAATACCTGTTCGACACCACAGCGAAATTAGCGAAAAAACTAATGGAATGGAATGGAATGCAACACTTCCTTCTCCTGGATTAACCAGTAAAAAAAACAGAGAATATGAAAAGTTTTTCAATGACCATGTAAGAACCAATGTTGTAAAAGCATTATAGGTAGTTTTACTATTGAGACGCACTATGTATACAGTTAATTTGACGCAACTTAAAATTAACCAGATACATAGTGCGTTATTTTTTTTTATTCAAAAAGTATAGTTTAAAAATCATTTATTTGTTAATCAATATTGGTGGTGTATATATCTTTGTTTTATATTTTTAGAAATACGCATGAACAAAAACCTTGCGTTTATCCTGAAAATCATAATTTTGTTAATTGTGCTTATATGTATTTCTTTCGTCCCGTATTGGTAAGTAAAAAATTAAATCATTATAAGTTCATAAAATACAGGCGTTTAAACCCGCTCGGCTTTTCCGCTTTGTTTACCAAAAAGATTATATTCATTGCAAGCCTGCCTGATTGGCAGACAGGTTCCATGCGACAGATATTAAAAAAAATGAACGTATAAACTTAATTTTAAAATAAAAATAAATGAAAAGTAAAAAAATTGTAGTTTTAGGTAGTACCAATACCGATATGGTGGTAAAATCCCCAAGAATCCCCGCCCCGGGTGAGACCATCCTGGGTGGAAATTTCTTTATGAACGCCGGCGGAAAAGGTGCTAATCAAGCCGTGGCAGCTGCCCGATTGGGGGGCAACGTCACTTTTATTGCTAAAACAGGGAATGATCTGTTTGGCAGGCAGGCATTGGAATTATTTAAAAATGAGGGCATTAACTGTAACTGTCTGTTTGTGGATGAAACAACTCCTTCGGGCGTAGCGCTTATAACCATCGACGCCAAGGGCGAAAACTGCATCGTGGTAGCATCGGGTGCCAATAATAACCTGACTGCCGATGAAGTATTAAGTGCCGGAGCCGAATTTGAAACTGCCGATGTGGTGCTGATGCAACTCGAAACACCCATTGATACCGTTGTGAGAACTGCCGAAGCTTCCTTTCTTTTAGGAAAAAAGGTGATACTGAATCCGGCACCTGCCTGTGCATTACCCGCCGAATTGTTCAAGTATCTTTACCTGATTACACCCAACGAAACAGAAGTCGAAATCTTAACAGGGGTGGTGGTGACAGACACAACGTCGGCTACAAAAGCTGCCATGGAACTTCAAAAGATGGGGGTTCAACATGTAATCATCACCATGGGAAGCCAGGGAGCTTTTCTATATTCAGACGGAAAAGGCCAGTTGATACCATCACAGAAAGTTGAAGCCATTGACACTACTGCAGCCGGTGATACTTTTAATGGTGCTTTGGCAGTGGCCATTGCCGAAGGAAAAAGTCTTACGGAAGCCGTAGCGTTTGGAAACAAAGCAGCAGCTATTTCTGTAACCCGATTGGGAGCACAATCATCTGTGCCCTATCTTCATGAACTAATCAACCAATTAACAAACTAACATTATGTATATCGTTGAATCATATCCAATTGCTATTTTATTTACCGTTATTACCATGGTTTGCTGGGGTTCGTGGGCTAACACGCAAAAGTTAACTTCCAAAAGCTGGCGTTTTGAACTGTTCTACTGGGATTATGTCATCGGGATTTTATTGTTTTCAGCCATTTTTGGGCTTACACTTGGAAGTACAGGAACTGCTGGTCGGAGTTTTATGGCTGATATTCAGCAAGCCGATTTTAAAAATATAGGAAATGCTGTATTGGGCGGTATAATTTTCAATGCTTCCAATATTTTATTGGTTGCCGCCATGGCCATTGCCGGAATGGCTGTAGCATTTCCGGTTGGAGTGGGTATTGCATTAGTCTTCGGAGTTTTAGTGAATTATGTAAACGATCCGAAAGGGAAAGTTTTGTTGCTGTTCGTGGGTGTTGGTTTAGTGGTAATTGCCATTTTATTGGATGCCATTGCGTTCAAAAAAATGAGTAAAACCAACAATAAAGTATCGTCTAAAGGAATTATCTTATCGGTAGCTGCCGGGGTGTTGATGTCCTTGTTTTACTATTTTGTAGCAAAATCCATGTTTGCAAATTTCTCAGTTCCCGAAGTCGGTAAACTTTCACCCTACACAGCCTTATTCTTTTTTGCCGTTGGTGTGTTTATTAGCAATTTCCTGTTCAATACCATTTTTATGAAAAAACCGGTCGAAGGCAGTGCGTTGAATTATTCCGATTATTTTAAAGGTGGATTCAAATCGCACCTCATGGGAGTTCTGGGAGGAGTGATTTGGATTCTGGGTATGTCGCTCAACATTCTTGCTTCAGGCAAAGCCGGTTTCGCCATTTCTTATGGTCTGGGACAAGGCGCAACACTGGTGGCAGCAATCTGGGGAGTATTTATTTGGAAGGAATTCAAAGGGGCCGACAAAAAAGTAAATAATCTGATTATGTTTATGTTTTTGGCTTATCTGGCGGGATTGGCCTTAATAATTCTGGCAGGAGTCTGAATAATTTTTAATTAACGATCTTGTGTGTAAGGTAAAATCCATACTAAATAGAATAATGATGAAAAAAAATATAATATTTTTATTCATAGTAATTTGCACAAATCTTATTAATGCCCAAAAAACTCAATGGACTTTCACTACAGATGCCGAAGGTTGGATATTGGGTCATAGTCTCACAGGAAACGTTTCAGAAGGTTTGTACAATCTGAATATTACAGGTGCTGACCCCTACTTGTTTTCTCCCGATAATTTGAAAATCAGCACAGTAAATTTTGGTCAGTTCCGAATAAAATTACAAAACTTAACAGAAGATTCTGATTTTCAACTATTTTGGACTACCACTACCGATAATACATGGAGTCAGACCAAATCAATCAATTTTACAGTAAAAAAGAGCGATACACAAGTATCTGAATACGTTATAAGTATGCTTGGAGTAGCAGCTTGGACCGGAGCTATCAAGCAGTTGCGATTGGATGTTGGAAATGCAAATACGTACGGAATTGTTAAGATTGATCAGATTGATGTAGAACTAAATCCCATTGAATTCGGTCTGAACAATGGAACAATTCATTTGATGCAGGATTTGACACGAGGTGGTGCTATTTCGTACATTTCGAAGGCAGCCGATACACGTAATATTGTAAATATAGCCGACGAAGGTCGATTTATACAGCAATCATATTATGCGGGAAATTCACTCAACCGCCAATCTGAAGGACAATCGCCTTCGTGGTCGCCGTGGAACTGGAATCCGATTCAGGTAGGCGATTATGCTCGAAATCGCGCAGCCATTATCAACTCATCGAAAACAGCCACTTCGCTCTACGTGAAGTGTACACCTATGTTGTGGGATATGAACAACAAACCTGCCGAAGCTATAATGGAACAATGGACTACGATAGATGGCAATGTGATAAAGGTGAAAAACAAACTTACTTGCTTTCGAACAGATGATTTGTATGGAGAAAATGTGTTGCGGAGTCAGGAAATTCCGGCGGTATATCCCATTTCGGCTTTAAAAAACTTGTATTCATATTTTGGAAGTACACCATTTACAAATGCCACGATGGATAATCCTTCAGTAGTTAACCTGTCGAGTGGTTTTTGGGGAACGTACAATACGGTGCCTGAAAAATGGATGGCTTTTGTTGACGATTCGCAGTGGGGAATTGGTGTCTATTCACCATCGGCAACAATGTTTTTGGCGGGTATGTCGGGTAGTGCTGGTGCTGAATCAACCAGCGGCTCCACTTCGTACATTGCGCCACTTCGAAAAGAACGATTAATGAAAAACTCTGTATTAGAATATGATTACTATCTTATAATCGGAAGTTTATCAGAAATTCGCGGCAAAATATACCAAATAAAAACCACTCTTACAGATGTAAAAAACATAAAGGAGACTAAAAAAGCCGTGTATCCTAATCCCGTTAAATACACATTGAGTCTGTCAGTTGGTAAGGCAACACTAGTTAAAATCTTTAATGCCAATGCCCAACTGGTAAAAGAATGTAAAGTAGAGCCATATCAAAATAGTATCGATGTGGCATTTCTGACACAAGGAATCTATTTTTTGAGATATAATGATGGTATTAATATGTGTGAATCACGATTTATCAAACAATAAATGACCGGTAACAGTAAAGATTTTTGTTAAATATTTTATATCAATATAATAATACTTTTTATAACGAACTATTGTAATCAATACATGCTTAGTACCCCTTTTATGGCTAGAGATTTTTAGTTAGGAGTAATGATTAACGGAAGGATGTATTGAAGTAATATTAAAACACCTTATAATTAAAAACAAATGAAAACATCAAAAAACAGTAGAGAAATGAAGACAAATATGAAAAATTATGTAGGATTGAGCATGGTATTCCTGTTCATATCCATGCAGTTGTGGGGGGCTGAGGCTCAAAATCCCACACCTTCGACTAATACTACCTCCATTCGCTATACGATGATAGCACCGGCGAGTACGACTTGGACGTCGAAGGATTTTGACGACTCAGCGTGGACGAAGACCGAAGACGCGGCGAGCATTCCGGCGGCAGTGCAGAAAGACGGTGAGGTGTGGATTCGCATCAGCTGCGACCTGCCGTGGGAGTTGATCAACAATACCTACGCGAAAGTCTTTGGGACAGGATCAGTGGAGGTGTACGTCAACGGAAAACAGACAGACACTAAAGGGGGCTATCCCAGCAACAATGGTTGGCGGCCATGGCCGCTGTCGCCTGTACGCAACGACCAACCCGGAGTGAACGTCTATGCATTCCACGGCAAAGGCGCGGCGGGTTTTCAGTTGGTTCACGAACCGTGGGTGATGGGCTCCTACCCTGAAATCAAACCGCAAGCCCTCATTTCAGAGATGCTTCGTGATGCGAATATTATCCGCGGCGGCGACGGGAACTATTATATGACAGGCACGTTCGCCGGTACCGAGGGTGATGGACTGCAGTTCTTCGGCACCAAGACCTGGAAGAACAATGACGGAGTGAAACTCTATCGCTCTCCCGACCTGAAACACTGGACCGACATCGGCTGGGTATGGACGTTCAAAAATAACGCAACGTGGTGCAAAGAGCCATTCAAGAGCAACGACTCGCTCACCAATGGAAGACAGGCAATCTTCGCCCCGAAGTTCCATTACCTCAACGGCAAATACATCATCGTCTATGGTGTCAACTTTAGCATGCCGAACCACGACTGGGGCATCGGCATCGCTGTGGCCGACAAACCAGAAGGACCCTATCGTGAGACTTCGCCCGACAAGCCGATTTGCCCGGGCTACGATTCACATATCTTCCGCGACGATGATGGTCAGTTGTATCTCATCCGTAACAACGGCCTGTTGGGAAAACTCAAAGCTGATATGAGCGGACTCGACGGCCCAATGCAGTTGATTTCTCCAGAGAACTATCCGTTCGTCGGCTTCGAAGGTGTTAGTATGATCAAGCGTGGTGATATGTACTACGTGATGGCTGCTGATATTTTTCTGCGTCCCGGTGGCGGCACCATGGGGAGTACGATGGTCGCCAGCTCAAAAAACATTTTCGGTCCCTACAGCAAACGGTATGTGCTCCTGAACAACGGCTGGGGACACGCTCGCCCGTTCCAGGATGAGAACGGTAAATGGTGGACTGCGATGTGGAATTGGGAAGGCTTGTCGCAACGGTTCTGGATCACCGGCATCGACTTTGCCGCTGATGGTACCATTTACCCCACCGGCGAGGTTATTCAGCCGCCGCAGATGTACTTCACTGCGTTACTTCCAACCTCACAAGTAACAGCTCAAACATGGAAGTCAACCACCACACAACCTGGTGCTGATTGGTATGTTGCTGCATTTAATGATAATGCATGGAAGTCTTCTCAAGGTGGTTTTGGAACCGGAGGAATGGCAAAAACAACATGGAATACACCCGATATTTGGTTGAGGAAACAATTCACTGTTGGCGCATTAACATCTCAGGCGATTGACAGCCTTGTATTTTCAATATTTCATGATGAAAATTGTGAAATTTATATCAATGGAATTTTGGCCACTTCGCTTACCGGATATAACACCAGTTATGTTATACAACCATTTAGCACCGAAGGTAAAAATGCGCTAAAATTAAACACTCAAAATGTGATTGCTGTACATTGCCATCAAACTATTGGTGGTCAATTTATTGATGTTGGAATTTCGGTATCATCATACATTCCAAACAGTGCATCAACTGGCTTAAAAACAATTTACGGTGATTCAAAAATATCAGTATTTCCTAATCCCGTTAAAAACACATTGAGTCTGTCAGTTGGTAAGACAACACGAGTTAAAATTTTTAATGCCAATGCCCAACTGGTAAAAGAATGTAAAGTAGAGCCATATCAAAAAAGTATCGATGTGGCATTTCTGAAACAAGGAATCTATTTTTTAAGATATAATAATGGTAATAATATGTGTGTATCACGATTTATAAAACAATAAATTTAAAATAATCATTGGTTCGTTATAAAATATTTTTTTGAGCGCAAAGTCGCTAAGATCCAAAGTTGTGACTTCTATCTCCCTTCTGGTACTCGAAGCCATAATCGTTATGTTAATATGTGAGTGATTAATATCAATTATTTAATTACTAAAGAAATATCAACAGTTTAAAAATGAAATGTAAAAAAAGTTTTTCAAAAAGAATCCTTTTAATTGGAGGTATGTGTTTTCAGTTTCTTTTTGTCCTAAAAGCCCAACAAGTTATTGAATGTTCCGGTAATTATATATCTCCGTATGGTAATAGCTATACAACATCACAAATTATTACCGAAAGCAAAAAAAACAGTACTTCTATTACAGTCCCTTTAACTGATAACATAGATTGGCTTACAACGGGGAATTTTACAATATCCGGTGGAACTTTAACTACCAATGCGAATGTCACTCCAGCACTTCATGCAAGTGTTGCCTTATTCAAAGGAGTTTCAAATGCAACAGGTATGGAATTTAAGCTGGATAGCAGATTTTCAAATGTTCGACCTGCTTTCGGGATTGATGAGAAAAACTTCGTGTTTCTTAATGCAGCAGGTGATGTCTGGGAAATTATTAACGGTGTTTTGGGTAGTGCGAAACTTCTAAGTTCTTCAGCTATAACATTCAACGCTACAGATGTTTGGAGGATAGAACGATATGGTCACTCATTTAATTTGTTTCAAAACAATGTGCTTGTTAAAACATTCAACCCGGCTGTTGTGTCTAATTGGGGAACAAATCCAATTTATATGGGTTTTGCCTTCAGAAGCAATGCAAGCACAGATACCTACTCTGCATCTAACCTTAAAATAAGCAAGAGGAACTACAAAAAATATGTCCATTTTAGTTTGGATGATTTCATTCTTACCCTTAAAGACTTGACTGATAAAGTTGGTGTTTACAGTTCAATTTTCGATAATCCGTTGCTGAAATCTTTAAAAACCCAACACGATACGTATGGAATGGTTACGTCTTGTTATTTGTTTAACAAAACTGCCGGCTTTGCATTAGCCAGTATGACCGCTGCCTATAAAGCAGAGTTTATTGCAAATGCTTCCTGGTTGAAGTTTGGATTTCATGCCGATACTACTTCCACGAATTATGATCCCGGATATTCAACAGTTGATGCCCAGGCTCAATATGAATACTGTTATCAAAATGTGAAAAGATTTGCCGGTACAGAATGTTTTGATCGAATTCCAAGGATACATTTTTTTAAGGCATCCATTGATGTTGTAAAAGCATGGCAATCATCTTTATTGGCTCCTGCACCTTTGGGATTTTTAACGGCTGATGATGCCAGAACTTCAAATTATTACCTTTCTGGTCAACAACTAACAGCAACTTATAATGGCGATGTTTTTCAAGATGATGTAAACAACCTCTCATTCTTTAGAACAGACATGCGACTTGAAAATGATGCAAATCCTGCATCTACTATATTGTCACGTTCAACCAATCCATTATATTCAGGGCAACAGGAAACCTTTATTATTTTCACTCACGAACCATTATTAAGCGCAAACCTTTCAAAATTACAAGCATTAAATGCCTGGTTTGCGTTACAGGGATATGATTTTGATTATCCCCAAAATAGAATTTTTGAGTCTTTGTATACAATTGATTTAAAGATGAATAAGATTGACAAAAGTGTTGTACAGGTTGGAAATATACTTACGGCAAATGAATCAAATGCAAGTTATCAATGGCTCGATTGTGACAATTCATTTAGTCCATTAGCAGGTCAAACATCACAAAGTTTTACTCCAACCCTGAGTGGAAATTATGCTGTAGAGATTACTAAAAATGGCTGCAAGGAGATCTCTGTTACTACGCAAATTACGTTGGCTGGGGTTGATCAGGAATTGAATAATGAATTAAAGCTATATCCTAATCCATTTAGAGACTTTATTAATATTGAAAAGAACAATGATGATACTGAGTATTCAATTAAGATTATTAATTTACAAGCTGTAGTGATTTTTCAAAAAACCTTTATTGGAAGAAAGATAACGCTTGATATAAGATTTTTAGCTTCAGGTAGCTATGTAATTAAAGTCGGTGGACGCTATATTAAGTTTATCAAGACTTGATTAACTGTATGAATCAGCATTTTATTAACCCCTTGTGAATTTTTATTCATTTTCTCTGGGAATCATACTTGAAATATTACAGCTAATTTCTTATATGATAATGATATTCAGATAATTAAACAATATATTTCACTTATTTTCTTGAGAATAAACACTTTTAAGTAACAATGAATCATGGTCTCAATACTTCTGATTCTCATTAATCATATTTAACAAACAAAATAACAATGCACAAACTTATAGCAGAAATAAAAAAGACAACAAGTGATATGGCTCACAAAGGGTGGGCTGAATCTAATGGAGGTAATATCAGTTTAAGATTAAATGAAGAAAACCGTATTCTTTTTGATGATTTGAATCCAAAGTTTAAACCAGAGAAACTACCAATCGACTTACCTACAATTGCCAATGAGCGTTTTTTAATTACTGGAACAGGACGTTTTTTGCGTAATGTTGAAATTGCACCCGAAAAAAACATGGGTGTGATTGAAATAGATAATAAAGGAAAATCATATCAAATTTTGTGGGGATTTGAACCTATCGGAGCTCCAACTTCCGAGCTACCTGCTCATTTAATGTCACATAGCAGTATTAAAGAAAAAACACATAATAAGTCTTTTGCATTTATACATACACATCCTACCAGTATAATTGCACTTACTTATGCCGTTGCAAATCTCGATACAAAAAGTTTGTCACGATTACTTTGGCAAAGTCATGCAGAATGTATGGTGGTTTTTCCACAAGGAATAGAATTTTTACCATGGATGATGGCTGGAAGTCTTGAACTAGGAATGTCAACGGCTAAATCGTTGCTGTTAAGAGATATGGCTGTATGGCAATTTCATGGAATTTGTTCTTGTGGAAGGAATCTTGATCAGGCATTTGGTCGAATTGATGTTGCTGAAAAAGCTGCTGAAATATGTTTGAGAGTAATGGCTGCAGGTGGTGCAAAGCAAACTTTGACTGAAGCTCAACTTCGTGCGATAGCTGCTAATTTTGATTGCCAACTAGCTGAGGATATGTTTATTTAAATTATCTTCATTATAAAACAAATCAATGACTTGTATTATTTGTTCATTTTCGTGGGGATCATGCTTGGAATATTACTGCGAATTTTCTTCTCATATAATGATTTTTAGAGAATAAAATAAATTATTTACACTTACTTCGTTGATAATAAATACATTAAACTAATAATAAATCATGAATTCTCTATTCCTTATTTCAATACCTTATTATTATAAATAGTTTAGAATGTTAAATTCAGAATAAAAAAGATAGCAATTATGAAAAATTATTTTGGTTTGAGCTTGTTATTCGTGTTTATAATCATGCAGGTGTGGGGAGCTGAAGTCAAACTGCCTGCAATTTCTGAAAGCCAATCCCGCATGGGCAATGTGAAAGGTTCACTGATTGAAGGCAAGTTGATAACTACCTATGATGGTACCAAGCAGGATCAAGACTGGTATGCCATAACTTTGAATCAAGTTTCCACCGTGGGCTGGGTGGTCTTTACCCACGGGCAGAATTTTCCAAACGGTGGCTGGTTCGATGCCTCTCAAGGGAAACCTCAGGTGCAGGTTCAAGCTGTGAAAGACGGTCCTTGGACGACCGTGGGTGAATTGTCAGACTACCCCGCCACTACTGCCACCGATAAAAAGGGAATCGTGAAAAATGCCAGGTTCGCCTGCACCATAGCTTCGCCGATGACGGCTCTTTCGGTGCGTGTCATCGGTTGCCCGGCCTGTGGTGATACCCCGAAACAGACATTCTCTTCCAGTGCAGGACTTGCGGTATATACCGCACCTCTCGCTGACCGGCTCGAAGCATTAAAAAGCCCGATGGAACGATTGGATACCAAACTCAAGATCGATGAGAAGAACTACACGCATATCCTCGGACCACAGCCAGAAGATACGAACTGGCTGGCAGATATGAAAAAGTGGCGCGAATTAAAGTTGGCTAAAATCAAGTATGATGGTGCCGAATACGAGCGACCGGAACTCAAGTGGTGCCAAAGTGCCTTTGTTCAGCCGCAAATGATGGTCGAGGATCGCTATTTCTACGATCCGGTGGCGGGTAAATACACAGTGGATCGTTATCTCGATGATCTCGAGAAGCGCTACGGAGGCATCGACGCAGTGCTGATCTGGCATGTCTATCCTAATATTGGCATCGATAACCAGAATCCATTTGACCAGTTCCGGGCCATGCCGGGCGGCATTCCGGCACTGAAACAAATGGTGGCCGACTTCCATCGTCGCGGAGTGCGTGTGCTCTTTCCCACCATGCCGTGGTGGGTCAAAGGGGCACGCGA
>Ga0114951_10004203_pt1 | contig 14247 bp, 7 predicted proteins | sample AM7aDNAmetaG_FD_88677 | JGI IMG/M metagenome (GOLD analysis project Ga0114951, IMG submission 88677) | Freshwater microbial communities from Finland to study Microbial Dark Matter (Phase II) - AM7a DNA metaG | ecosystem: Environmental > Aquatic > Freshwater > Lake | place: Finland: Lake Alinen...
ATAACTAAAGTTGACTGGGCATCCACAATTGAAGACCTGGGATCGCCGCAGAAATCCATAGAGACCAGCGGTTCGTCTGTATAACCAAGTATTTTAGGCATTTTCATAGAGACTTCTTTGAGAGCCGCATTTACTTCTTCCACGGTAGTTGTCTTCTCTACATCACAGACAAGATCTACAACGGAAACATTAGGTGTAGGTACTCTCATAGAGAAGCCGGTTAATTTGCCTTTAAGCCCCGGCAACACCAACCCCACAGCTTTCGCGGCGCCGGTTGAAGTCGGAATCATGTTAAGCGCGCCTGCTCTTGCTCTTCTAAGATCGCTGTGCTCAAAGTCCAAAATCCTCTGGTCATTGGTATAAGAGTGTATGGTGGTCATCAGTCCTCTCTTAAGGCCAAATTTTTCCATTATTACTTTCGCTACCGGCGCCAGACAGTTCGTAGTGCAGGAAGCGTTAGAGATCACATTGTGTTTAGAGGAATCATACAACTGATCATTCACTCCGATTACAATTGTGATATCTTCATTCTTTGCAGGGGCAGAAATGATTACCTTTTTCGCGCCGGCTGTGATATGCGCCGCTGCTTTTTCTTTATCGGTAAACCTTCCGGTGGATTCAATCGCGATATCCACGCCCAGAGCTTTCCACGGAAGAGCCGCAGGGTCCTTCTCGGAAGTGATCTTGATCTTCTTGCCGTTTATGACAAGAGCATCCCCTTCCAACCTTACTTCTCCTTGAAACTGCCTGTGCACCGAGTCATACTTGAAAAGATGCGCCAGGGTCGCCCCTTTTGCCAGATCATTTACCGCAACTATATCGAGAGCCTTCCAGGCCTCAGGATTTTGCGCTGCGGCACGAACTACCATCCTGCCGATTCTACCAAAACCATTTATTGCGACCTTCGTTGCCATAATATTTTCCTCCTCCTTAAAATTTTAATGTCATTGTGTAAAATAAATCAGGTTCTTTCGCACCTGAATCCTTACCTGCAGTTTCAAAGCTGAAACTTAAATTATTTGCGCTGGCTTGTTTTTCTAAACCGTGCATATTTCCTATCACAATTCCCAAAACCGAGCCTAAAAAGACATCGGAGAGCCAGTGTTTATCTTTATACATCCTGAAAAATGAGACTCCGGCAGCCAGCGGATATGTAACCCAGCCTATATCATAAGCTCTTGCCAGTACGGTAGCCGCCGAAAAAGCCGTCGCCGCATGCCCGGACGGAAAAGAATCGTTTGAGGCCGTAAAAATATTAAAAGCCTCCGGACCAAATCCGCTATCGGGTCTTCTTCTGCCAAAGCCGGCTTTCAAAACCGTGACAATCAAGCCGGTCTCAATAAACGATTCTAAGAGCAGGCAGCAAACTTTCTTCTCCTTTTCCCCGCCCAGCAGGTAAAACCCGCCGGAGAGGCCCAGAGTAAAAAAACCATCACCCATTATATCAAAATTTTGCAAAGAATCCAGTACAGGATTACTTAAACTCTTTACCCCGGCCCTTGCTTTATCATCCAGAAGCAGGCAGGTTACTGTGCCGGCGGTTACGCCCGCAAGAAGAAGCCCATCTTCTAAACTCAACCGGCAAGGAAAAGTCGCTTCTTCTTCCAGATGTTTAAATATTCCCGTAACCGGAAATACTTCCCTATTTCCAAAGAACATAAATAAAGCCAAAACCGTTATTAAAAACCTATTTCTTTTCAGCTTTTTTCCTCTTAAATTCAAGAATCACGCGGTCATAGATTGTTAACATTTTTTTTGCAATATTCCCGGAAGACATCTCAAGAGCCTTTGCCCGGGCTTCTTTTGCTTTACTTTCATAAATATTATTATCGGTTAAAAGCAGGGCAACTTTATCAGAAAAATCCGCCGGATCATCCTTTGTAAGATAACCCCCGTGCTGTTTTTCGAAACCGTCAAGCACATCTATTACCCCCATTTCCCCGATGCAAACTACCGGTTTAGAAAAAAACATAGCTTCAAGAAGAACAAGTCCCTGAGTATCAGTTTTTGACGCAAACACAAATACATCTTCAGCCGCATAAGCATTTTTCCAGTCCTGCCGGCTTAAAAATCCGAGAAAAAGCACTTTCTCAGAAACACCGAGTTGTTTTGCCTGTTCTTCCAGTGCGGTCTTGGCAACTCCCTCTCCGGAAATAACCAGCCGGGCGTTCGGTATTTTCTTTAGGATCAAAGGCATAGCGTCTATTAGAAAATTGACATTCTTTTCCCGGCCGAGCCGGCAGACGCAAAGAAGCATTTTTTCCTCTTTTCCAATCTTGTACTTGTTCCTGAAATCTTCACCGCTCGCTCCGTCAAACATATCAGGGTCTATACCCGTAGGAACGATTTCAATGGGAGTTTTTACCCCGTAGGTGATTAAAGCGTCTTTCATTTGAGATGAAGGTGAAATTATCAGATCACTTTTATTAAGCACCCAGCGCGTAAATGCCCTGGTAATTGCGGCCAGAGGCCTTCTCAGTATCTTAATGTTAACATAGGTATTAACATATTCAGGATATAGAGTATGGTAAGTATTTATACTGGGAATACCGAGTTTTCTGGCCCAGGTAACGCCGTGAAAACCGAGAGGAAACGGGGATTGAGAATGCACAATGTCCAGCTTCCAAACCCGCCAGTCAACCTTGGTCTGCCAGGTAAAAGTCATCCTGTATTTTGGTGGAAACGGAGCCTGCTGGGATTTATACCTTATAATATCAGGTTCATTATCCCTATACATTTCTGCAGGATTGTTAAAATCAGGATACTCCGGACAGGGAATATATACCCTGTGCCCGAGTTTTCTAAATTCCTTGGTATATGCCATTATAGAAGTGACGGCCCCGTCCACAGAAGGCAGATAATCATCGCCGGGTAAAGCAATATTCACTTATTCCTCCAAAAACGCTAAAAACTGGCATTTATACTCTTTTCAATTAAAAGTGCTTAATCATTGTATTTTACTATAAACCACGGGCTAATGTAAAGACTCTAATTTGACTTGCGCCTGAACCTAACAGCATTTTTGAACATTCATCCGCGGTTGCCCCTGTTGTTAGCAGGTCATCTACGAGTAAAATACAGGCCCATTTTATCTTACTTGAGTTATTAACGGCAAAAACCCCGTTTACATTCTTAAACCTTTCCTCGACACCAAATTTGTATTGAGGCGGGGTATCGTCGACACGGAGAAGAACATCCTTCAAAACCGGGAGTTTAAAACTCCTGCCGATATAATCCGCCAGCAACTCCGCCTGGTTGTATTCCCTGTCCGCTTTTTTCTTTTCAAAAACGGGCACCGGCACAATAAAGTCTATATCCTCCACTCCTCCGGTTTTACTGATGTAAGCGGTCATAATTTTTCCCAGCGGGCTTACAAGAGATCGTTTTCCTTTATATTTAAACTCATGCAGGGCCTCCTTAAGTACGCCTTCATAGATTCCCGCCGACCGGTTATCCGTGAAAGACAGGCGTCGCACGGTGCAATCCCCGCAAAAATGTTCGTTTTCATTAAATAATTGTTTTCCGCAGTAAACGCAGGCAGGTTCTTTTATTATCCGGATACTTTTCCAGCAAGTCTCGCAAAAGCAGACTTCCCGGTTTAAACCCAGTTTTTTCCCGCAATACCTGCAGCCGGCAGGAAATATAGCGTCCAGAAGGCCGTTCAGAAATGTTTTCATCAAAATACCGCGCTTACTTTAATATTCACCCCATAAGCATAATAATTATTAACATTGGAAAGATTGTCCATAAAGTAGTTAAACTGCAGGCCGATATCTGCCCTGATATTTTTTGAGAAACCGTACTGAATAAAGGCACCGGCGGTGTAAGTATCCGAGTTAACCGCTGAAATGACAGAAAGGCTGTTCGAATTATTTCTTACCATAGCCATATTTAACTTGTAGTTTATTCTGATGGTCTGGTCAATTTTAATCACAGCGCCTCCAAACAGAAAATCAGGAAGCTTTATAGGGTCCGTAAAATTAAGATTCTGAAAAACATCCAGCCCGAAATTAAAGGTCCTGTTCATATAATTAACATTGTTTTCCAGCCGGTCTTCTATAGTCGGCGAAAAAGTTATTGAGCCGTTGAATGCGTCAGAGAGCCGGAACGGCAGGGTCATATTAGCGGTATGAGAAAGGGAGTTGGAAATAATATTTTCGTTTGTGTCTTTTTTAATTATATTTTTATAGTCATACTGTATATCCAGGCTCTGTAAATTAAGAAAAGCGATAAAAAATATCGGAGGATTCTCGATGTTTATACCGCTGCCCAGGGAATAAACATTTGTCTTGGTCAGGAACTGGGATTGCCGGTTTCCCTCATAGCTTAAACTTGCCCGGGGATTAAAAGTTATAGTAGCGATCTTAAATCTGCCGCTGGCGGTATCGTTTATTAACTGGGAGCTGTTATACGCCAGTGTGTCTTTCGGAACGAGGCCCCAGATATCCATATCGGTGATACTTTTAATAGGTGCATCAGCCGCGGGACCGGAATATTTATCGTAGAGGGCATTGGCTGAAATCCTGTGGCTTACATTTAAATTCGGGGAGGCTCCCGCAAGGAACGCAAACCATTCAGAAAGCCGCAGATCCCCTGAGAATTCAATAGAAGAGTTAGTCCTTAACTGGTCGATATTATAGTCCCTTTGCACTGTCCCGGTATAATTGGCTTTCGGCGTGATTCCCGGAAGTTTCGAATAACTAAGGCCGAGCCCCGCTCCCCGGGAAATCGTCTGAAGCGTAAAGTCATCCAGATATTTTATAGAATTGGCTATGGAAGAATTATAAGCAAAATTACTCCCCCGTTTTTCGCTCTGCTGCAGCTGATAGTAGGGGTTAATATTCAAACCAGAAAGCGGTTCGTAAGCCCCGGTCCACTTCCCGGTAGTATCCCGGCTTATAGTATTGGAATTTCTTTCCGGGTAAAGTGAATGGTTGACATTATCTTCCCCATACTTAAATTCCCCTTCAAAATTGTTGGTACCTAAAGGTATCAGACCAAAAAAATTATTGGGCAAATCCAGGGTCGCCCGTGAAGCCACATTGTAAGCTTTACCGCTGGTATTATCCAGTTTCAAAACAGTCGAACCGGTGGTGGCAATATACTGAACTTCATCTTTCTTGTAATTAGCATTTACATTTATATTTAAAGGATTAAAAAGTGTCAGGTTTATATTCGAACCGTAACTATCACTCGCCTTCTCCGGAGTGGATAAATACACCGGATTTGCCTTATCGGAATCACTTGTTGTAATTTCTTCCCGCCTGTAAGTTATACTCATAGGCATAAAATCGGCGGGTTTAATATTTGAAGAAATAGAATAATACATCTGGTTTTGCTTCACACTTGCGTAAGTTTGGGCGGCGGAGAGTGCACTGTTGACGCTTGAGTCTTCAAAGAAGTTAAAGGTGCTGTCTATCTTTTTATAATCCACGGTAGTTGAGAAAAAATCACCATAGCGCACCGAACCGCCCAGTCTGTAGGCAAAACCTTCTTTTACTTCGGGATCGGCCAACCGCAGATTATTAAGCCAGATCTCGTTGCCTGTGCCTGAACTGTCAACGCCCATGCTTATCTGTTTTACATTGTTTAAATAGAAACTGGTGCCGGCAATAACAGCCGGAGCTGAAATGGGAATAGTAACCGTCTGCCAGCCCTGCCCTACGCCGTCTAAATTAACCTGATACTCCTGATAGTTATTATCATCACTGCCTATTCTTAAAAATAATATATCCCCGGGTGAAGTTTTTTTCCTGTAGACATCTACTTTTATGCTCTTGTATTCCATAAAATTAATAGCTTTTCCAAGCGTCTTAAATACAAAAGGTCTGGCTCCAAGCGTGCCGCCGTAGACGAGGCCTATCGACTGCTCTTTTAATAAGTCGGCCGCAGTGGTGGCGGTAAAAAATTCTAAAACAGGTATATAAGTCGGATCCAAAATCTGGTTTACAGCCTTCACATCCAACAAATTTGCCAGTGCCGGGTATTTTAGTTCCCATTTATTCCCTGTAAATTGCGCTGACTCTATTACAACGGAGCCGGCCGCGCCGGTAGTGCTCTTCAACCAGAACCTGATATGTTTTATCAGGGAGGCCGACGGAATTCCGTGAGTTAAGGGCGCTGTGCTTGTCGCAAAATTAAGAGGTATTTTTATCAGTTTCCAGTCTCCGACGGTACTGGCAACATAATTTGAACTGTTTGCATTGTTTATTTTAAAAGAGTATGCATAATATTTTTCATCAGTATCAAGTTTTCCGTTATTATCCAGATCCTCCTTATCCATGCGGTTATTGCCGGCGCCGGCCCCAACTATTACACCGTTGAAGTTAACAGGAATTCCGGTATCTTCTCCGGCATTCAAGACCCCATCCCCGTTCGCATCTTCGGTATCAAGAATTCCGTTTCCGTTTATATCCTCGGAGATAGTGCCAATGTTAATATTGAAATCAATATCCCTGGTCCAATCATCCGCTTTAACCCAGAGCTCCAGGTATCTGAATTTGGTGTAATCCGTTCCGGAAGAAGAAACAACATAGCGAATTGCGTCCCAGCTTCCCGCCCCCAGATTATAATCAATCTTAAATAATTGTTTTTTTGCGGTGGAAGTCAGATCATGCCCGTAGTCATCATAATTGGATAACCCGAGTCTTTCGCCTCTATTAGCCGGATTCTGTAAAATATCGCTATTATCATAAGGCGTGCTGGCGCAAAACCAGGAATTATAGTCATTGGATAAGCCCGAAACATTATCGGAATTTTCCATACCGTCTATCATTCCTGTTCCCTGCTCTTTATTTTGGGCCTGGTAGATATTTGGATTAAACATACTTTTTGCTATCTCGCCGGAAAAATTTATCTCCGTAGGTAAAAAGAAAAGCCTGCCAAAAACAGAATCTATAAGAGCCTGGTTTACCGTCAGCTTTGCATCGACATCCAGTACGCTTAAACTTTGCGGCGAAGAACCGGCCGCCGGCACATCCGCCGGGGTCTGCCCGCCGGTATAAAGATATGTTGAACCCAAAGAGAGCGTATCTAGTTTCAACTCCGCCCGGGCGCCAAAGAGGTTACTTTGAAAGCCTCCGCCAAAAGGCATATATTCATAAGTTACTATTATTTCTGTTTTTTCTGCTATTTTATCCTCATTCATAAAAAATATAAAACCCGAATCGTAATCTATCGTATAATCCAGATCTCTGGTTTTTTTTACGCCATCCATCATTATGGTCTCACTGTACTTGACAATACTAAAATTAGGCAGCTGGTAAGTCTTAAACTTGTACTTGTATTCAATATGAATTTTATACCTGTTCAGGGTCGTCTGCGAAGCTACCGAAGGATAGGCATCAGGCTTGGAGGAGAGGGAAAAAGGTTTTTCATAATTTGTCGAACTTGTTGAGTTTGTAAATATATTCAACATACCCGAGTCACCATCAAGCGCGTAAGAATAGTTGGCCAGGGGCTGCTCTACATTGTTCTGATCGTAAATTTTAAAAACATACTCCGGGTCATAAAGCGGAAGCAGTATCTTTTTATTTCCAAGATTATAGTAATTCATAAGCTGGGAGTCATAATAGTACTTGCTGCCCAGCGGCGGCTGAATAAATCGGTTATTGTATATCTTGCCAAACAGGGTGTCGTCCGGTGAAGGGTCCGTGCTGCCGGCCACCTTACTGTCATCAAAATCAAAATTCCCGCCGGCATCATAGCCTACAGAACTTGCGCCGTTATTATATTTATAAGCGGCAACAATCACATAATTCTGCTGTATAGACTTATTAAAAGTGATAATACCTGTGGTGTAATCTATGGTGTAATCGGTGCCCGGATGCAGATAGTCAAGGGAAAGGTAGACGGAAGCGCCCGAAGTTCCGGTCTTTTGAGTATACTTTGTCACATCAGCACCCCTGTCAGCCGGATAATTTGGCGGATAATTGTTATTATACCCGTTTAGATCATCCAGCCATATTTGTTCGGAACCCGGAGTTATCGGCAGGCGGCCCGCCGGAATTTTCCCGGCAAGATCCGTCTGTATTTTAAAATACTTCTGCCTTAAAAAAGACACATCCTGGATATCTATCTTTTGCTGGGAAAAACCGCCGTTGAAAGTAACAGTTTTAGTTTTACCTTTCGTCTGGGCACCTATTGCTTTTATACTCAGGTTTTTATACCTAAGCTCAATATCACCGCCAAAAATATTTTTGCTGTAACCGGTAAATTCCGTATTAGGCAAGGACAAAACTACATCACCAAAGCGCGCCGACTGGATAAATTCGTCAGGCTCACCTTTGTAGACCAGGGAGATATCCCGCTGCTGCTCTTTGGTATCGTCATAATCAACATTCACCGTAACTCTTTTTCCGACAGTACCTGACAGCCGTACTTGCAGGTCCTGCAAGAGAGAAAAACCGCTGGTTATACCGCCTGCAGAACTTCCGCCTGACGCAGGCACTCCGGCTGGCGGATTCGTCCTGATAACATTGCCGTAATTCAACGCCACACCTTTTCTTCCGGTGATCTCAAGCTTTGATTCAAGCGGCAGGTCTATACCTATTTTTCCAAAACCTTCCGAAATTTTTTCTCCCGTCACCTCTTTTTTAAGAGGAACAAGATCTTTAGTCACAGGCGTACCTGCAGTGTTAAGTTCCCCTGTAATCTGCGCGCCTTCCGGTTTCAGTTCCGCTGTAGTTTCTTTCTTAACAGGCGCTAATTCGCCTGTAACAGCAGTATTTTGCGGGGCAAGCTCTTCTGTCCCGGGGGGAATTAACGGACTTAAAGGCACGGGATATGGCACTTTCATTGGTTGGGATTCTTCGGTAACTGCCGGAACTTCACCGGTTATGATGCTTTTTTCGGTATTTAATATTGAGCTTGCTTCTTTTGTAACTTCTGAAAGAAGTATTGTCGTCTTTTTCTCGGTAGGAGCCGATATTTCCTCAGTCAACTGTTTTTGAACGTTTAGTTGAGCGAAAGCTACTTTTTGAATAAGAAAAACTTCAGCCAGAAAAACTGCTAAAGAAATAGAGAGTAAAACAAATGTTTTACTTGTAAGTTTCAATTGACACTCCGTTTCTCCCTTGTAATAAGAAAAATTTAAAAAATTTCTCAAAATAGCATACTATTTAAATTGTAGCAAACGATATACCAGAAGTCAACAAATACAAAATTCCTTAGAAATTCATCATTTTTCAATTAGCCGGTACACAGCGGCCAAGAATCTATGGAAAAATATCCATAGATTCTTGCAAAGAAGTAATAAATTTTATTTTAAATAAAAAAACCGGAAGCTGACCAGAAATCTTCAAGATCCAAACTTTCTTGAAACAACAGGAATTACAAGCAGGAAGACACAAAAGACTTTATTTCATATTATGTCAGCAAATCTTGTTTTGTATTTTTCTTGCTTTACTGCAGCATATAAACATTATTTCCCATTATAACTGTAGGCTCCAATATCCGGAGTTTTTTTGAAAGGCAGACCCAGGGCATCCTCTTCTATCCCGGTAATAATTCCGGCTCCTATGGCCGGACTTCCACTTTTTAATCTGAAATCCTGAATTTTGTAATCGGCGAATATGGAATCCATATTTGAAATATCTGTATAAAGATTATGTGACTCATCCATTTTAAAATAGCTGCCTTTATCAAGTTTGCTATCATTGACTACATAGATGTTATTTTTCTTTTCTACTTCAAAGCCCACCTGAAATATTCTCCCCTTAGGATTGTCGCAGATAGCAACATTGTTAATTATCCTGACATTTTTGCTGGCACCGAATCCTTCTATAACATAGGGCCCCTTGTGACGGAAGACATTGCACGCAATAGTAATATCGGAGTCAGGATCATAGAGTGCCAGCGGCCTTTGCCCGTTATTACATACGAAGTTTCCCTTTATCAGAATATTGGAACAACCTTTGTAAAGCAGGATCCCTACGGGTGAATGCGCGTCAAGATAATCAGGTGTATTATCCATTACAGTATTTCCTATAACCTGGCAGTTTTTTGAATCCAACCATAGGAGAATGCCTACACCCCCGTTTCTTTTGATAATATTTTCTTTCAGCACATGACCTGAACCTTGATATATCTGAATTCCTACGCTGTCCCTGTTATCATAGATTTGGTTTTTTTCAACCAGCGAACCTTTCTTCCCCGTAAGAAATATCACTCCGGATTTTCCGCTGGTCAGGGTTTTGTTGCAGCCTGTCACAAAATTATTGCGGATAACCAGGCCTCCATTGGATTTTCTTTCCAGGTCTATTACCGCCCCCCCACCGCTGCCCCGGGGATTTACAAACTTTTGAATTAAAAATCCTTCTATATGTACAAAACTTTGCCCGTTAACATTAAATCCGGCCCTTCTTCTTGTAATAGTAATGCCTTCAGGTTCCCGGTTCTGTTTGAGCGGCCATAAGTATATCCATGCTTTCCCATTATCGTTCTTCACTATATACTGGCCCGCATAATTCAAAATTACCAAAGCATTCATCAAAGCATAGTAACCTTCCCCTCTGGAGTTTTTTCTCCCACCCAGGATTCCTTTATCCTCTTGAAAACTGATCTTATTTTCCGCCGGGTCAAAGCCGGTAACTTTAAAGTTAACCCAATAGTCGGTGGAACGGATTAGCACAAACGCCCCATCCCAGGCGCGGGCATCTCGTTGAAGTAGATGTTTTTCATCTTGAATACTCGTACTTGTAACTTTTTGTACATCAAAACCATAATACTCTGAGTCCAAAGAGGGATCCGGCCAGTACAAATACTTTGGTTTCGGATCCTCGGCTACTTCAAGAGGACTTTCTTTTTCGTAAAGATTGGCCGCCATTGGATCCGGGATTTCAAAAGGTACTTGGGTCCGCCAAATACTGTTCCAATTGGGATTACCACCGCCTTCGATCAAGGAACCGCACTTACTCCAGCCCGTAAGCGGCTCAGAACCGTCAATAACTGCGCGGCCCGCGCCAAATTTTCCCTGTGTATTTCCGTCGTAGAGAATAGGATTTTCTTTCATACCGGATTGCTGCAGAATAATGCTACCCCGGTATATAACGCCGCCTTTAAATATTACCCTGTCGCCGGGTTGAAGTTTAACTTCGGCGGCTTTTTCTTTTGCCTCAGGATCACCGGGGCTGTGTCTAAAAGGTAGAATGGCTGACTCCCCGGAATTAGCGTCGGTTCCGCCGTCGAAATCTATATAGTATTCAGCCGCAAATGAATTAACAGTTAAAATAAAAAATAAACTGATATAAAGAGATAACACCGGCCTGTCGTGCACTACACAAATTTTCATATTTTACTCCTCTTTAGACTCTACGGCTGCCTTAGCCTGTTTTATGAGAAATGCCGCCAGCTCTTTACACTGGAAGAATTCCCGTCCATTTGCCGGATTTTCATGCCCCTTCCCGGGGACTACCAGAACAGTTATCTCACCTTTAAGTGCCCGGTAACGCCTCGCAAGTTCAGCAGAATTCTTTTCCAACGGAACCGTCCCATCTTTATCTCCGTGGACATGAAATATCGGAATACCCGCTTTAGCGAGCGGTTCAAGCCGGTCCACCGGGTTGTGTAGGAGCAGCTGAGCTTCCAGTTCTTCTATTTTCAGGCCGTAAGCCTTTGCCGCAATTTCCATTTTAGGATAACTTCTTATATCACAGACCGGATAAATTCCTCCTATCGCAGCAACACATTTTGGATGTTCGGCTGCCCAGTTATAAAGCATCAGTCCGCCCCTGCTCTGGGGAAAAAGCACCGCCTTTTTAGCTAAGCCGTACTCTGCCCGTAATTTTTCATAAAATGCCGTAAAAATTTCCCGGCCTTTAGGATTACCCTGGCTCTCTCCTACTCCCACAGAGACAATACTGATACCTTCATCAAGAAGTTGTTTACACAGCCAGGCATGATAGGGTCCCATACTGTTTGGGGCATACCAGACCCAAGGGGCTTGTTTATTAAGTTTTTTTCCCGCAGGCCTTAGCAAACTGCCTTTTACCTCGCCCAGCATTATAGGCACAGAGGTGCCTCCTATTATGGACTGCCAGTTCCCGGCTTTTTTTGTCTCCCGGACCGTCAACCGGCCGTTTTCCCAGAGGCCTTCAAGTGCATGTAAAGAAGCAGCATTTTGGAAGGCTTCTTTCAAAGTCATTCCTTTGGAAAGAGGGACCATGAAAGTATCATTGCGCCCGGCACTGAAATTGAGCTCGTTAACGCCGGCCCTTCCGGCAAGCTCGGTAAGAGCCTCCCGGATAGGTTTCCACTCCTGATAGGGTTCTGTTAATCTTTTATTCCAATTTTCTCCGCCCCATTCCTGGGATAACTCAGCCTGCCCCGGGCGAACAAACCCTAAAACCAGTAAAAAACAAATAATCGGAAGCCTTTTATAAAAAATGCCATATAAGACCTTTTTCCATCCTTTCATATTTTCCTACCTCAGTATGTCTGACCGCCAATTACCTGTTTCTTTTAATTTACCCGAAAAACCATGTTTTTGCAAACAATAAAATGCTGCCGGCTTATTTAAAATTCGGGCAACCGGTTACTCTTATTAAAAAATACTCACGGTTGAATATGTAGCTGTTAAAATGTATAATCAAAAGAGCTGTACTTATTTTACAAAGCGAAAATCATGAAAATAATATCAAAATACATACTGAAAGAAATGATAGGACCCTTTTTGATAGGATTCCTTCTCTTCACTATTATTTTTTTAAGCGATAAAATGACGGAGCTAGCGGATCTGGTTATTAATTACGGGGTGGACTTTTTCACGACAATCAGGCTCTTTATTTACCTGATGCCGGCTTTCCTGGCCATTACTATGCCTATGGGGGTGCTTGTCGGAGTAATGGTTTCCTTCAACCGGCTTAATTCTGATAATGAAATTATTTCAATGAAACTTAGCGGCTTGAATATCCGCTCCGTAATAACTCCTGTCCTCCTTGCAAGCCTCATTTTAAGCGTTTTTATGATCGGCTGGAATAATTATGTTTTAGCCTGGGGTAATACTTCTTTTAGAAATCTTGTTTATAATATTACCCGTGATCATGCTTCTATGGTCATCCAAAAAAAGGTTTTTATCTCGGACTTTGATAAATTTGTTTTTTATGTCGAGGAAAAAGACGATAAGACAGGTTTTTTAAATCACATTATGATTATCTCCCAGGCGACAGAAAACTCGCCGGCTTATTACATCTCCGCCGCCACGGGTTATGTTTTTCCGGATCCCAGAGAAAAAACAGTCTATCTCAGGCTCGACAACGGCTATCTTCATCAAATAGATCCCAAAAATGAGGCGGTCTATTCAAAAATTAAATTCTCAAATTATAACATTATACTCGACCTTAAAAATAAGCTGTCAGGAATGATTTCCAACGAGAAGTCTGCCCGGGAAATGAGCCTTAAAGAACTCGGTAACGAAATAACCAGGACTTTCGACAAAGGTATTAACACCAATGTATTAAAAGTAGAATACCATAAAAAAATGGCCATACCCTTTGCGTGCCTGGCGTTTACGCTGCTCGGTATTGCTCTGGGGATCTCTATAAAAATCAAAGGCACTTCCTTGAGCTTTATCATTTCGCTGGGGCTAATACTGATCTATTATTTTCTTCTTCTGGCCGGGGAAATCACTGGATCAAACGGCACCATCGCGCCCTGGTTAGCTATGTGGCTCCCCAATATCGTCACCGCGGTAGTCGGGCTGATAATTATGTATCTGGCTGTAAAAGAAAAGGTGGCAATATGAAATTCCACGGAATTATTGCCCGTTATATCGCCCGCAGATATCTGTATAATTTTTTTGCTTCCCTGGCAGTGCTCACACTTCTTACTTTTGTCATTTCAATCTCCGACGAAATCAGGTCCTTCATCGACCTTAAAGTTGGCTTTATTCTTATTGCGAAATATCTCGGGTACAAACTGCCCTATATGGTCCTTTACTCCGCGCCTTTTGCCTCTTTAGTATCCACTCTTTTGACTTTATCAGGCCTTAATAAAACTAATGAAATCATGGCTATGCGCACGAGCGGTATCAGCACTACCGGGATCATTGCGCCGATACTCGTACTCGCGCTGCTTATTTCCTGCTCGGTTATAATACTGAACGAAACTTTTGTGACCCGGCTTCACGCTAAATCCACACTTATCAGGGTACGCGATATCTGGAAATCCACCCCCTCGGACGCCGAAATAAGAAACAATATTATCTTTAAATCAAAAGACGGCTGGGTGGCTTACATAAAATATTTTAAC